>Ga0181561_10004183_pt1 | contig 12507 bp, 9 predicted proteins | sample 011ome_19_FD_133760 | JGI IMG/M metagenome (GOLD analysis project Ga0181561, IMG submission 133760) | Coastal salt marsh microbial communities from the Groves Creek Marsh, Skidaway Island, Georgia - 011510BT metaG (megahit assembly) | ecosystem: Environmental > Aquatic > Marine > Intertidal zone...
TATATTATTTGTTTATAATCTCAGTTTATATGGTATAAAACATCATCATCATCATCATCATCATCATCATTCACCGCTCTCGCGTCGTACGTAAAAGTTTCTCTCTCTGGTGTGCACATATTTGCTTTGAGCCAAAATTTTCTTTTTTCTCTCTCTTTTGGATCTTTTTCCGGTTCAAAATCATCTTCAGAAACAACACAAACGAACGCGACCGAGTTCAATACAAACAAACATATATCAGCGCATCACCACCAGCCCTCTCCCACGCGAACGCAAGATATAAATACAAACACGTATAGGTATTAATCTTCATGCGCGCGGCGCGCCAACATTATTCCGATGCGAAGAAGAGGAAACGCGGCGTGAAAGAGTCGAATTTGACGCTCGCGAAGAAGAAAAAGCGATTCTTTGTCGCGCGGAAAAACGCGGAATCGAACTTGCATCCTCATCCTCATTTACATCATCACTTTTCCACGGGCGGAGGAGGATTTGGAGAGTCTTCTTTTTCGCACGAGGACGAGGACGAGGACGGGGAAAACGACGAGAACATTCGCGATGAATCGTTCGAATACGAATCGAAGAAGAAGGCTGAGATTTTAGTCGACGAATCCCCTAGGAAGAAAGAGGAAAAAATTCGAAGAAAGACGCACGATTTTCGATGGGAAACCGTTCGATTGAGCTGGAAACATTTGGTGGATGCGTATTACGATCGCAAGGCATCCAATAGTGATGATGAGAAGGAAGAGGATGAGGACATGGGCATGCCAGGACGACTGTTCATAGCGGTTCCGGGACGGGCGTGGGAGATGGCGAGCGTGAACGAAGAGGAGAGTGAGAACGGCTCATTAAGCGAGTGCTCGGAAGATGAAGACGACGACGAGGAGGATGCAAAGGCGCTGAGAAAGGCGCGCGAAAACTGCGCGAAGTTTTCGAAAGAGGTCATTAATCGCATCGTGTTTGGAGTAGCGTGGAAGAAAGTGCACCGTGAGAACAGTTCCTCGAGTTTTGAAAACGATGGAAACAACAACAATTATAACAATATTAGTTGGAGCAAGTATAATCGGGACCCACTGGAAACGATGAATTCGGACGAGTACGAGGAGGACGTTTACGAGAGAGAGTTGCACGCGAAGGCGAGATTCGATCGACGGTGGAGTTTGGAACAGAGGGTGAATTGGCTGCGCTCGTTTCGTAAGATTGTGAGAAATTTTAGGGAGGAATCGTTCGGTATCGGTAAGAGTCGTAGCAATGACGGGGAACGAAAAGTAGGAGAAAAGATCAAGGAAAAAGAAAACGCACCGGGTTTGCGAAAAGCGTTGGTAGAAGACGCGGTGTTCAGAGACGCCGCGAAGCAAGCGACGAGGAGGTGGCCTTCACCGGTTCAAGGGGAAGAGAAGGCGTTCCCGATGTACGATGAGTGGGCGGAAAAGGAAGATCCGAAGAAGAAAAAGAAGGAAGTCGCGGAAAAGGAGGAAGAAAAGGTAGGACTGAACAACGACGATTATGTCAAAATCATCGAAGCGGATGAAGACAAGGAGAGGGAGGAGATGACGCGACTGGTGAAAAATATAAAGCGTAAATGTACGTGTCCCACAAAAAAAATAGGCCTGGGACTAAGCAAAGGACAACAAGAGACGGTAAGGATGGCAAACGCGTTCAACGCTAAAGATTTATCCGCCCCTATAAACTTACAAAACTACAGGAGCGCGTTGTACTTATTGATCCAATGCGTGATAGAGGAAAGTGCGAGCTTGGAATCGGCGGAGCGGGAGCTGATAGCAAGAAGAGCGTTACGACGACAAATGAGTTATTCCTATCCTCTCAATCCTCTTGAACACGAGTTAAAGCAAGAACTTCTAGAAATTCGGGGCAGAAGACTCAAGAATCTCAAATTACAACTGAATGGTACTTTCGATTCGGAGAGTTACATAGCGGGGCTCTTGATCGAAGAAAAGGCGAAAGAACAAGAAAGGCACAACTTGAATACGAAGCCGGAGCCGAAGACCTCAAAGAAGACACAAAACCAAAAGAAAGATGTAAAAGAAAAAGAAGAAGAAGAAGAAGAAGAAGAAGTAATCACGGGTAAAATCGAACTCGAACACTTGGTTCCAGGTATGTTTGTCGAAATAGACTCGGGCGATCCTGACGACCCGTGGTGGGGAGAAATCGTTCGATTGAAGAAAGCGGCCAAAAGCAATCCAAAATCTGACGCCATCGAGTCTAAAGATGAAGTGTTGATCAAATACATCGTACAAAACTCTAAAGGCAAGTACGAATACTTCAAAAAAGGTCGCAAGATTGACGTCATCTACGTTTGGTCGATTAAAGAGTGCGGGTATCACTTGCCGTGCGCGCAGGTGGTGCAGAAACAGCAATACGCAAAAAAGAAGCCCTCTCGCGGCAATACCATCGCGAAGAAGCCACCAGCATCGTCCCCCAAAGACAAATACAAGAAGGGAAAATTAGAACAAGTAGAGACGAAGAAAGTGACCGCATCGCTCCCGTTGTCGGCGACGACGACCGAAACGAGAATGGTACTGCCACGGCCAGCAGTGGCAGAGAAAACAACTTCAAAGACGACAATAACCATCACGGATTAAAAAGAAGAAGAGGAAAAAGAGACTACTCAGCGCGAAGGAAAGAGCGCGAGAGACGCCGTATACATTGAACACATATCATGCTAATGAAAAAACAAACAAAACCACCATAGAAGAACAATAAGAAGAACAAATCACCTCTTTTGGCTTACTTTTTCGTATTTTCTCTCTAAATTCTTCAGTTTTTTGACGGCTCTTTACCGCTCATGTTCTCTTCGCCAGTGCTCAAAAGCACCAACGCTGCGGTTCATTCTTCGAAGCAAAACGGATGGAAAATACAACACCAGAGACGCTTTGGCGCTTTGCGTCGTCCAACGACGGGGCATCGCGATGATGCGAGTCGTTTCATGACGAGTAGAAAGTTGTCCAATTTTGCGGTTGGGAAAAACAACGACAACGGATTCGTCGACGACGACTACGAGGACAGAGCGCGATTTACGAACGACACTTCCCCCAACTCTTCTTCTTTCTACGGAGACTATGAAAAAGATGGGTTTGAGAGAGACGATTTAGGAAGATTCGCGTCTTCCTCTTCTTCTTCTTCTTCTTCTTCTTCTTATCCTCGAGCAAGTGTGGGAAAGAATGCGAGGGGATTTGATTCTCAACGACGAAGGGTGGATGATATTGACTACGACGAGGAAAGAAGAAATAGACGAAGGAGAGGAACAGACGATGGCGACGCCAGAGATTCAAGCGGATACTACGAACAGCGAGAAAGAGAAGGACGACCGAGACGGTCTTCGTACTCTTTTAGCAGAGCACAAGGAGCCGGAAAGAAGAAGAAGAACAACAACAACAGCGCAGCGCTTCCGCTTCCGAATGTGACTTTACTCACCAATGGCGAAGTCCAAAAATGCCTCCCCATAGCCGCGACTTCGAACCAGTACGGTTACTTTTGGGGTACCACGGACGCTGCGGTGCAACGCGTCGCTATTTCATTGCTCGGCGTCGTTTTGTGCTCGACTATTAACGATTTTGAAATCGGGACTGCGTTGCAAGTGCCATTTGCAACTTTCTTTTTGTGGGCGCCCGTCGCTCTCGCAGCGAGACGGAACGCCGCGGCGCGCGCGGGCGAATTCGTCGGTTTATGGAGAGCGGAAGTGAAAGACATCGAAGTCGTCGAAGTGTTAGAGAATACTTTCGATACCGCTCGAAGAAAGAAATCGTCTCGAGGAAATCGTCGAAAAGCGACCAGCGAGATGCTCCTGATTGATTTCATCGACCCGATCTCCTCTTTCGAAGTCTCTTTTCGCATACCAAACGAGCGCAGATACGATGACGTACAAATAGGAGACGCGTGTGAATTATTAGTTTCCTCGGACGACGATCTGTTCCGAAACTTTGTTGCCATTCGCGAGGCGTACGTCCCCGAGTTGGACGTTTGGGTAGGCGAGTATCCTTTTTTGGACCGAAACGGGTTTGTCTTAGTTTCGAAAAGAGTTTAATCGAAATAGAGAAAGAGATAGAAAGATGTAGCGTGCACGTAGCCGTTTTAATGATAGACTGTATTTGTGTGTATATTCTTTAGAGAGAGAGATGCATACCGACATACTCGCACCTTCAATCCTTCATGCTTCATGCCTTCATGCTTCATCCCGCAAAGGAGGAGCTCTTTTTGTAAATAAAAGTCGTTAGAAGTACGACTCTCTTTTTGAAAAACAAATATGAAAGAACAACGCGAAGAAACAACAACAAAGGCTTCTTCTCTCATCAGAGAGAGAAAAGCGTGGATTGGCTACGATTTCGCGAACAGTTGCTACGCGACCGTCGCCATCGCTACTTTTCTCCCCTTGGTGTTGAACGCTTACGCGGAAGCCGAAGCGTGGGAAGGGAAATCGAAGCCGAAGATGTGCGATAAGTTGGAGGAAGCGTACAGCGAGAAATGTTTAGAGTGCCGAGTGGGAGAAGGGGATTTGCTGTGTTCCGGTGCGCGACGATAGAAGCGCACTCGCCGAGCGTTTTGCGAGATTGCGCGCGGTGTATTTTGTCGTTCGCGTTTGATTTGAATACGCGATGAAACTGCTTTTGTTTTTTAAATGTTCACTCTTCTTTGCGAGAAAGATATTTTTGTGCGAGATACTCATGTTCTTCTTTTTCTCTCTCTCTCTCTCTTCTCTGAACAAAACAGGTCCAGGATTGAACCGAGAAAACTGCGAAGACTTGGAAGTCGTCCGCGTTTCCGGGGGGTTTCGTCCGTCTTCGTTCGCGTTTGTGATTATCAGTTTCAGTTGCATCTCGCAGTTGCTCGTGTTCGCGCTGTATGGCGCGAGAGGCGATACCGGGTACCGAAAGAAGGGCTTGAGGATGACGACAGTTTTAGGAGGCGCGAGTTTGCTCGTGTTCGCGGCGTTCAGCGAACGGCACGCGAAGTATAAGCACGTGGTAGCGGCGATTTTAGCGGTGTTCAGTAACACAATGTACGGTCTTAGCGTAATCTTCTATAATAGCTATTTACCAATCTTAGCGAAAGAAAGCGAAGCTATTTTATCGGAAGGGAAGGAGGAAGATCACGATTACGAAAACGAACTGAGCACAAAAGGATACGCGGCGGGTTATTTAAGCGGTGTTTTTGGCTTACTGTTATCGCTGGTCGTTTTGTTTCTTTCTGGCGGCTCTGACGAAGATGCGAGCGATAACAAAGCGTCTTCTGCGTTTCGATGGTGCATCGTGTTGGCGGGCGTCTGGTGGTTAGGTTTCGGCGTGTACTTTTGCGAAAAGTTACGAGACGACGGCGACGACGAGGTGGATACTGAACAAGAGAATCAAACGTCGTCATCCGAACTCGCGAAAATGAAAGACTCTTTGGGGAGATTCGCGAAAACCATCTCAGAGGCGAAATCTAAGTTTCCGGTCACCTTTTCGTTTCTGATTCTATATTTCGCGTACACTGATGGTTTTTCAACCATCGCAGGTTTGGGTGTTTTATACGCGCAGAGAGACATGTGCACCGGGACGACTGGTTTGTTCTTGATTGCGTTATTGGCGCCTTTATCTGCCGCGGTTGGGAACTTCGTCTTTCTCTTCATCAAGCGCAAATTGAACGCCTCGAATCAAGCGATGGTAGTTTCCGCGTTATTCTCAATCTCAATTTTACCCATATGGGGGTTATTAGGTTACCTGTCCTCGACAATTGGGTTCAGAAACTCGTGGGAAGCGTACTTTCTGGCCATTTGGTTCGGATTAAATCTAGGCGCCATTCAATCCTTTTCGCGAACGTTGTTTTGCGAATTAATACCGCCGCACCGAGAGAGCGAGTTCTTCAGTTTTTTCGAATTGACGGATAAAGGAAGTTCTTGGGTTGGCCCGTTGGTCATATCCATAATGGCCAACAGCAGCGGCAACTTGCGGCGTTCGTTCTGGTACATTCTTTGCATGACAATCATTCCGGCGTTTTTCGTTTTGCGACTGGACGTCGCAAAAGGTAAAAAAATGGTCAACGAGAAACGGGATGTGGACGAAAGGCTCTGACGATGACGACGACGATGATGATGTTGGAAACGTTTGTGATGATAATAATATTGCAATATTTATACTGGTATTAATTTTCGTTCTTTGCTTTCTCGCTCTCTTCCATCAACGCCATCAACTCCGATTCCGGCATCTCTTCCAATCTCTTCTGCATCACCGCCTCTTCGTACTCCTTCAATTGCTTCCCGTACGTCATGTCTTTATTAAACACTCTCTGAATGTAACTCCCAACCCACAACAGCGTGAGCAACATGACGAACGTCAACTGCACGACGTTCCCGGCCCACTGCGCGTCGAACCCGGCAAACTCTTGCAAACCGTAATACGCTGCAAACCCTAAACCAGTGACCCCTCCTCCGATGAGAAGCACGTCTAACCGCGTGTATCCGAACGGAACGTCGTCGCCTTCGTCTCGAGTCGCTCTCGGAGGTTGGAGCACGTTTCGTCGGTGCGTTCTCGATGCGTTATTCGTTGCGTTAGTGATAATCCTGGTATTCTTAGTGTTGAGAGAGGCGTGCAAACTTGTCGTCGTCGTCGTCGTCGTCGTCGTCACGGTGGATCTCGACTTTGCAAACGAGGAAGACGACGAGGAAGCCAACATCGTCGTTCGAGAAGACGCCGACGGTCGACCGGCGGATGATGACGAAGAAGAAGAAGAAGCGAGGATAAATCTCGACGACGGCGCGCAAAGCATGATTCTATTCTTTTTTCTTTCGAGAGTTTGTGTTTGCGCGTGAGGTTGTATCGCGCGCGACGACGACATCCGCTTCTTTCCCGAAAAGGAGTTTGTATTTTGCTTCTTCAAGTAAACCCTAAACGAAACGAAAAGAAAGCTCTCCATCATATTCCCCTTCGTCCCCTTCACTGCGCGCGAGAAACGAGCGCATTCATCGTCGGCACATTCGCACCGGTACCAGCTCGAAAGGAGAAGAAGTGGTAGCAGCGACGGAAGAAGTAAGTTTCGGGAGGAGGTGTGATTCTCTCCGCGTTTTCGTGTCCCCGTGGCCCCTAAAAAACGGATGAGAAAAGGGATTCTCTTCGCCTCGAACGCCTCTCTGAGAAAGGTGCTCAACGCGACGATAGTTGCGCTGCTGTCGTGCTTCTCGGGGTCAGGAGTAGCTGCCGTCGCCGAGAAGGAAGAGAAGAGCGAAGACGCGGCGATAGGTGTGGAGCGCTGGTTTCCTCTCCGCGCTTCTTCGCGCGATCGGTACCACGACTACAAATACTCGCGAAGACACCTGTTGTTGAGAAGCGTGGATTCGGAATTTCAGTTGGTTGATGAGAACGAAAAGAAGAAAACGCTCGTGCCTTTGTTCGCGCGCGCACGAGAACATATTCGCCGGTATCGAGAGAAGCATACGGCAGCTATCGAAGAGAAAGATCAATCGTTGGAACGTTTAGAGGAGAAAGAACGCGCGTACGTCAACGCGATGGAACAGTTTCGAACGCGAGCGCTGGATCGAAAACGGTTGACCGAGTTTGGGAAAGAGTACGAAGAAGAGGCGGAGAAGTTTGAGAAAGAAGAAGAGAAGAGAAAGAGTGATGGAAGTAGAGATGGTAGTAGTGTAGATGAGAAAACAACGTCGTCGTCGTCGTCGTCGTCGTCGTCGTCTTCTGAGGGAGGATTGACTGTGTTCTTTGGTGTTGCCGGAGGGGAATCGAACTGCGAGTTTGTGCTGGATAAAGGAAGATGGATCGCGGACCGGTTAAACGCGAAGAAAATGGTCATTCCAACGTGCGATCACTTGTTCCACTCCGACGCGGATGTTGATTTATTAGATTATATGGTTCCAGATACACTTAATCACTGTAAAAAAGAAGAAAGTTCAAATACGTTTGAAGTGGCATCGTGGGATCACAACGTCAACGCGCACGGCTTGTCCATCGCGGAACGATTTTTCGGCACTAGTGACCGTAACAACAACGAAGAGAACGTAGAAGAGAGCACGGAAAACGAGTCTAATCCGTCGCACCATCAACAGTTGGTCGCCAAGATTGAAGACGCGTCGCAAAAGAAAATCTTGTGCGTCCAATTTGGCGACGGGAAATGCGATCGGGAGGGCAAGCAATTTACGCCCAAGCTCGAATTCGATAGCGTGATCACCCAAGATCAATTGAATAAAGATGAGATCGAACAGAAAGGGTACGAGTACGTCTACTTCGCTGGTGTGTTCGATTGGCGTCCGCATGACGAGAAATTCAAAGAGTGGCCAGGGCTGTTTAAAAGTTGCGATCCACCGCGGTTAAAGGAGAAAATTTTCAATGAAGCGCGAGAGTCAATCAAGAAATACAACGCGGATCACCCGGTAGACCCGGAAAAAACATTGTGCGCGCACTGGCGTCAAGAAGACTTCGTCGGCAAAGGCGACCCGTTCGTCGTTGACCCGGTCGAAGGTGCAAAAAGGATGTTCGAAAAAGCGGAAAAGCACGGCAACTTGACCGACGTGTTGATTATCACCAATGACCCAAAAAGTGAAGAAGACAAGGAGCGATTGGAAAAGTTAAAATCCGAACTCTCCGCGCGCGGGTTAACCCCTCACACGGTTCATCACGACGGAGAAAAGCATACGCACGATATATTTGTCGATAAAGCTGCGTGCTTATTGATGAAAGGTTTCATAGGCACCAGAGCGTCTTCGTTTAGTCAGAGCATAGCGACAATGCACGGCGTTCGAGAAACATACATTTGAAATGGATAGATAGATAGATAGATAGATAGATAGATAGATAAGATATTACTGATACATTGGTACAATTGTAGATAAAAAGATTGTATATGTGTTATACGGACTGCGGCCACTACTGAATAGTAACTACTCAGAGCGCTTAGAGCAAGATTTTCTCTCTCGTATGCTTCATTTTTTCTCACTCGATTCGAAAGGACACGCTCACATAAAGCGAGAAAGAGAAAGAGAGAAAGAGAGACTTGAATTCCCCAAAAGAGGCGAAGAAAGAACAGAAACAGAAAGCCGCGCGTGGGCGATGGTTATTTAAGAAGCGTTCAGAGAGACGGAGAGAGAGAAGCGGCCGCCTGCAACCAACATGACGCTCGTTTTTTTAACCACCTCGATAAAAAAGGATAAAAATCTCCTTCGATTTTTCCTTCTCGGCGTCGGCACGTTGCTTCCGTTCAACGTGTTCATCACCGCGAAGAAGTATTTCGACATGACTTTACTCAGACACGATGGCGGTGACGATGGTGGTGTCGGAGAAGGATGGTTTACGTTTACGAAGGATTCGTTTGAAAATGCGTTCAGTTTTTCATACACGATGGCAAACTTGGCGACGTTAATCGCGATGAATCGGATGCGGGTATTTGATACCGCTGCGACTAGTGATAAGGAGGACTATGAGAAGAGTAAGTTATACGATCGCTTGACGACGTACCCACTTTTGGCGTGCGCGGCGTGTTTTTTTGCCACGGCGTTACTCGCGTTGGATGAACACGTAAAGGGTACATTTGTCGTCTCTTTCGCGACGTTTAATCTAGTTTTGTTCGGTGTTTTCACCGGTTTGGTGCAGTCTGGATCGTTCGCGCTAGCCGCGACTCGAGAGAGGAAGTTTTCCACGGCGGTTGTGAGTGGGCAAGCGTTGAGCGGAGTGCTTGCAAGTTTCGTGGCGTTGACGTGTAGCGGGTTCAATTTCGCGGCTCTGTATTTTGGTTTGAGCGGATTAGCGTGTTTACTGTGCGCGAAAGGTGGCAGAGAATTAGTTTTGGAGATGAAGAAAGAAAATAATAGGACTTTGTCGAATCTGGGCAGCGACGACAACAGTAGCATTAATAGTGGGAACATCACTAGGAGGCGGCAATACGTTCCAGTCGCTGTACTCGAGGAAGCCGTGGAAGAGGAAGAGAAGAAGGCATCAAATAATGCATTACGTTCCGGTAACGATTCGGAAAGCACCGACGCAGGAGAAATGTCAAACGAACAACTCATGGGTGCATCTGCGGTATCGTCTTCTTCGAACGCAATAGAAGAACCATTGGAACATGCCGAAGTTTTTATCGCGGATGCCCAGCCTCCGATTCAAAAAGAGACGTGGCTCTTTCGTTTCGCCATATTTCTCACATTTACAGTCACACTCACCGCATTCCCGGCAATCACATCGTCCATTATCACTCGCGGGGAAATGAGTAGCAAAAATAGAGACAATGGAGATGATAATAGCGCCACGAGCGCTGGCGATTACTGGACCTCCTTCCTCTTCCTCCTCTTCAACCTCGGCGACCTCGCCGGACGCGTCTTCGAAGGTTCCTCTTACGCGCACAGTCGAGGATTACAGAATGTTTCCGGTCAAGTCGCGTTCCGTCGAAGTCTGTATAGGATAGTATTCGTTCCTTTGCTCGCTTCGTGCAACGTGGATCGATCTGGCTGGCGAGTCCCTCGAGTCTTCTCCTTCGATGTGTTTCCGATCCTGCTCGTCTTCTTCTTAGGATTCACAAACGGTTTCAACGCCGCGTGCAGCATGGCGCTCGGACCGCAAACGCTCTCTCCTTCTTCTTCCTCCAGCCCCCATTCCACGACGCGCGAAGGGTCAGAAGATGAAGTTTTCGAGAACGAAGAAATAGAAATAGAAAACCCGCCTGCTCCATCAAACGGCTCGAGCGAAGAAGAACGAGAACGAGACGCCGCGAAGAAGAGCGAAGAGGGCGCGTTCCTCGGCACCATGCTCTCCGCTGGCATCGCCTTTGGTAGTGTCGTCAGCGTGCTCGTCTGCGGGATGTTCACCGCGGGTGGGTATTTGTAAAATGTAAAAGAAGAATAAGAACGCCTCTGCACCGTGGTATTTTTTCCTGTTTTCTGCACTGTCGTATTTTTTCTTCTCGTCTCTGGCGGCGGCGAATTCGCCACTTAAAGCGCACAGTTTTAAAACACGCGCGGGAGCGCATATAAGACCCACGTTAAAACAAACAGATACCAAAAATGGGAGTCAACAACAATAAGCGCAAGTCGAACCCTAACAACGATAATAACAACAACAATAAAAGGATACAAAAGCGCGACTTTAAGAAATCCAATCGCCCAAACTCTTGGGACAAAGAACCGAAAGGGAAACGACCTTCTTCAACGAACAGAGGCGGCCGCGGCGGAGGAAACAAAAACAGAAAGAACGGCGAAGGCAAATACGGCGCGACCGAATACATCCGCGAGAACGAGCACTTTGAAGCCTACTATAAAGCGCAAAAGATATGCACATCCGACGAAGATTTCGCGGAATTGATGAAAGTTTTGAAGACGGATTTACCGTCGAGTTTTAGAATCAACGGCGTCGGGAACTTTGCGGCGCGCATCAAACAACGCGTGAAAAACGAGTTCGCGACGTTATCCGGAGCAGGGTTGGAAGATATCAAACCGCCAACTTGCGTGGAGTGGTACCCAGACTTTGGGGCGTGGCAGTTTAGTTACTCTCGGTTGCAGTTGAGGTCCGTGCCGCAGTTGAAGTCGCTGCACGAGTTTCTCAAATCCGGGCAAGAGTTTGGTTCCATCACGAGGCAAGAAGTCGTGTCGATGATACCGACGCAATTTTTGAAGGTTGAACCGCATCATAAGGTTTTGGACATGTGCGCCGCGCCTGGATCGAAAACGTTTCAAGTATTAGAGGCGTTGCATAGGGATTTTGAAAGCTACGACCCAAGCTTCGGGAGCTTTCACGCCGACGCGAAAGACGGAGGAAAAGCGGCGCAATTGTCCGCTAAGATGCCAACTGGGTTTGTCGTCGCCAACGACGCCGACTTGAAGCGCTGTAATTTGTTGACGCACCAAACGAAAAGAGCGAACTCGCCGTGTTTGTTGGTGACGAACCACGAGGGGCAGAATTTTCCGGTGATTAAAGGAGAACCCGGGAACGCTCAGGATGATTTTAAGTTTGATTCCATCTTGTGCGACGTGCCGTGCAGCGGAGACGGCACGATGCGAAAAGCGCCTGATATTTGGGCTCGATGGCACGGTGGCTTTGGTAACGGTTTGCACTCTCTTCAAATCAAAATTGCAAAGAGAGCTGCGCAGATTTTGAAAGTTGGCGGAAGGATGGTGTATTCCACGTGTTCGTTGAACCCGATTGAAAACGAAGCCGTGGTGATGTCTCTGATGAAAGCGACGAACGGGGCGTTGACGTTGGTAGACGTAAGCAACGAGCTCCCGAACTTGAAACGATCTAACGGATTGAGAGATTGGCAAGTTTGGGGCAAATCGAATCGTCGATGGAATTCGGTGGAGGAAGCTCACGAGAACCGCGAAAAAGTCGTTCAGAGCTCCATGTTTCCAGATAAAGAGTTTTTAGATACAATCCCGATTGAAAATTGCGTGCGAATCTTACCGCACCACTCCGATACCGGTGGTTTCTTTGTCGCCGTTTTCGATAAAGTGAGAGAATTGGACCCGGAGATTGAGACGCAAATTGAAAACGAGGCAAACGGCCCGGAGGGTAAAAAGTTTTCGAA
>Ga0181561_10004185_pt1 | contig 12505 bp, 4 predicted proteins | sample 011ome_19_FD_133760 | JGI IMG/M metagenome (GOLD analysis project Ga0181561, IMG submission 133760) | Coastal salt marsh microbial communities from the Groves Creek Marsh, Skidaway Island, Georgia - 011510BT metaG (megahit assembly) | ecosystem: Environmental > Aquatic > Marine > Intertidal zone...
CGCGCGCGGCGCGCGCCGAGGCGCGCGCGGCGGAGCTGGAGGCGGAGCTGGAGACCCTAAGCGAGGCGGCGGAGACGCGGCGCGCGCGCTTCGAGCACGTGCAGGCGCTGCACGCCGAGCGCGAGGCGGCGCTGCGGCGCGAGCTCGCAGAGGGGGGCAGAGGGGCGCAGAAAGGGGGCTTGCAGGAACGCGGGAGGAGCGGCGGCACGGCGGAGGCGGCGGCAGAGGCGGAGGCGCTCGAGGCGGAGAACGCGCGGCTGCGCGCGGCGCTTGAGACTTTCGAAACCGCCGAATCGGCGGCGCCGTTCGCGGGCGACGAGCACCTGGACGGCGCGCGTGACCGCGCGCTGGACGCGCTGAGGCGCCGCGTGGCCGTCGCGGAGGCGGCGGCGGTTATGGCGCGCGAGGAGACGTCCGAGTCGCACCGCGCGACGGCCGCTTTGAAGGAAAAGCTGGCCGAGGAGCGGCGCGAAGCCGCGGCGAGAGCCGAGAGGGCGGAGGCGTCCTCGGCGCGGGATCGGCGCGGGTACGAGACGGCGATGGAGGAGAACGCGAGATTGAGGCGCGTGGCTGCCGAAGGCGGCGGCGGCGGCGGCGAGGGCGCGACGCGCGAGCCTCCACGGGCGGTGGCCGCCGCGGAGGCAAAAGCGGCGCGGCTTCAAGCCACGGTGGCGTCGCTCGAGGCGGAGAACGCGTCGTTGCAGTGGCAAGTCGCGGCGAACGTCGGCGGGAAGGCGCCGTCTTTCCCTTCGCGCGCCGCCGAGACGGGCGCGGAGACCAAAAACGCGATCGCGATCGCCATCAAAAACGGCGGTCTGTCGCCGCCTCTGTTCGAGCGCGTGCTCCGCGACAAGTCGCACAGGCGCGCGGTGGTCATCGGGTACCTCGCCGTGTTGCACCTGCTCGTGTACTTCAGCACCGCGCACGGCACCTTCTCGCACGGCGCGCGCGTGCGGTGCGTCTCCGGGACGGCGCCGTGAGAACCGGCGAAGCGAAGACAGACTAGCTAGCTACGTACTCGTACTTAGTTATAAGAAAGACGTCTTATATTCGTTTCATTCGTCGGACTCGCTCTCGTCCCAGTCCCGGACCTTCTTGCTTCTTGCAAGAGGCTTCTTCGGCTTCTCGCCGTCGTCCGAGCCCGCCTCTTTTTTCTTCTTCTTCTTCTTCTTCTCCTTCTTCTCCGCGGACGCGAAGAGCGCGTCGGAGCGCGGAAGAGCGAGCCTTTCCTCGCCGGAGCCTCCGGACGAACGCGCGTCGGTTTTCGTGATCGAACGCCCGGAACGCGAGGTGGACGCGAGCGCCTTCTCCTTCTTCCTCGATTTCTTCTCCTTCTTCTTCTTGTCCGCCTCCGAGTCGCCGACGCCGCGTCCGCGCTCGACGGCTTTGCCGAGGAAGTCCGCCGAGTCGTCCACCGTCTCGTACGCCGAAGAGAGGGTCTCGCCCGAGGCGGGCGCACCGAAGGACGCCGCGATCGCGCTCGGGTCGAGGTCGAACTCCGCGGCGCGCGCGGCGTTCACCAGCGCGGGGTCCACCGCCGGTTTCGTTTCCGGTTTGGAGGTGTTGGCCGCGGCGCCGAAGAACGGATCTTCGGCGCTGATTTGGCGCACGACCCCCGCGTCGGGAATCCGCGCTGGATCTCGCGCGTCTCGTTCGGCGTCGGACCCGCTCGCGACGTCGAGACTTCCGTCTCCCACACTTCCGTTTCCCCCGGGGCGATGTCCGCCGGCGTCGCGACCGTCCTCGTCGTCCTCGTCCGAGCTCTCGTCGTCGTCGTCCCACCGCACGATGGGGTTCTTGGGAGTGGCTCTCTTCTCGCCGCCGTCGCCGCCGTCGCCGCCGTCGCCGTCGTCGTCGTCGTCGTCCCCGCCCTCTTCCTCGCTGTCCTCGTCCCAGTCGCGCGCGTCGCCGGCGGCGTCGTCGGCGGCGTCCCCCTTCCTTGGGCTCGCGGCGAAGAAGTCGTCGTCCACCGGGCCGACGTCCGGGTGCTCGCCGCCGCCGCTCATGCCCGCCCTCGGCCCGGACAGGTCGCCGTCGTCGATGTCCGCGCCGCCGAACGCCGCCGCCGACGCGCCGCCGCGGCCGGCGAGGTGCGAGAATTGCGGCGCGATTTTCTCGCGCGCCGTCGCGTCAAAGTGGCCTTTGGGCTTGGCCGCCAGGCCCAGGGTCTCCAGGCTCGCCAGACCGCTCACGCTGGACGTGACGTTGGCGGCGATGTCCGCCGGCGTCGCGGACGCCACGGCCGTGACCCCGGAGATCAAGCCGCTCACCGCCGCGCTCCCCAGCAACACGGGCGCCTCGCCCAGGGTCGTCTTGCTCAGCCGTTCCCAGGTGAGCGCCGCGTCCTCGGCGGTGGCCGGCGCCGCCGTCGCCTGTCGCGTCTGCCGCGCGTCGCCGCCCGCGCCCTCCGCCTTTTCGTCTTTTTCGTCCCCGCCGCGCGCGTGCGCGTCGGTCGGCGCCGTCGCCTCTTCGATGCGCCGCTCGTACGCCTCGTACGCGTCGCCCTTCACGACCCGCAGCGCCTCCTGCGCCTGCACCACCGCCGCCGTGTTCAGCGCGAGCGCGCGCTCCAGGCTGGCGCGCTTCAGACACAAGAACGGGATGTGCAGGAACGTGGACAGCGCGCTGAGCCCGTAGCAGTTCAGAAGCGACGTCTCGACGACGAACGGCCGGAACGGGCGACCGCTGAACGCCGCCTCGCAGTCCGCCTCCACCTCCTCCGACCGAATCGCGCGCTTACTCGCCGGGTAATCGCGGAAGTTGATCAGGATGCACGTCGGCACGTGCTCGGGCACGAGCGGCAGTTCCCTCTGCACGTACTCGTACGTCCACTTCTTCGACGGGTCGATCAGGAACACCGCGGCGTGGCAGTTCTGATACACGTCCACCATCGTCGCGTCCAGCGGGAACGTGTGCTGGCCAGCCTCGGCGTCGCCCTTGTGCGCCAAAGTCAGCGACTCGGACACGTCGCGCTTGCGGGCGCGATCCACCACGTCCCACACCTCGAGCATCACGTTGTCCTCCGGGCTCGAGCGCGCCTGCCACGGGATGTGCGCGGTCTTGATTTCCGGGGTGGGCGCGTATTCCGGCACGAACGTCCCGCCGCGCAGACGCCGAAGCAGCGTGGACTTACCCGTGCTCGAGTCGCCGCGGACCACCACCTTGAAGTTGAACTTACCGCCCTTGCTCCCGTACTTTTTGCGCATCTCGACATCCATCTTGCCGATGGCGCGCGCGCGGTACTCCTCGTCTGTCATGGACACGGGGCCATCCTCCGCGAGACCAGTCACGCCGAGAGTGGACAAGTCCGCACCCATGGTCGTCGAGAAAGAGGCGAGCGGTCACGTGGGGACGCACGCGCGCGCGCGATCCGGGTGGGTCCCGAGAAATCCACGTCTCGGCGATTCGGGCACCCGCGCGCGCGCCTTCGGAACCCCACCAGCCGAACGCGCGCGTCGGCGATGTCGGACGCGATGTCTCGAACCCGAGGGGGGCACGACGCCCGAGACGCGTTTCCCCGAAACGGCGACGGCCGCGCTGCTTCGCGCCGAGCCCCGGCCTCGTGCGCGTCCGCAGCGCGCGTCAGTCGTTCTGGCAAAGGCCGCGGGGGAACGCGGGATTCTGATCAGCAGTCGAGAGTGGAAACAAGAAAAAGGAGTTTTGCGACGCTATTATTTCTCATCATTCGTCGCCGCGCCCGCCGCTCCGCCGCCTCTCCCCTTCCCCGCGTTCGTTCAAGACGCCGCCGAGTGAGACACGCGTCGCCTCGCCGTCTCGTCACGCTTTACTTCTTCCCCGCGTTTTTGGCCTGCTTGGCGAGCTGCGGGTTGAAGTTGTCGAGTTTCCGGTCGTTCTTCGCCGCGCGCTGCGCGGCTTTCCGCTTCTCCATCTCCGCAACCGCCGCCGCGCCTTCGGCGCCGGACGCCGCGAGGTCTGCCTTCTGCGCGTCTTTCGCGGCTTTCTTCGCGGCCATCGCGGCGGCGTCTCTGTCGAGGGGTGGACGGGTGCGTTCGTTCGGGGGTTCGGAGAGTCAGCGACGCACTACGCGATCGACCGGTACGCGTATCCGGACGGCGACGACGAGCGAGCGACGACTGTTCGATCGATCGTTCGCCTGAACGCGAAAGGAACGGGCGTCGTCGGGGTTCGATCGATCGGGACCGACCGGGTCGACTCGCGGACGCGTGACGCGCGAAACCGACGGCGTGGCACGTTCGCTCGGCGCGAACCGACGCGACGCGTGCGCTCGTGTCAGGGAACGAGAGAACGAGACGAGAAATCGCGTCCCGCACCTCTCCGCTCGGGCCTGGGGGGTCAGGCCCTCCGTGTTGCCCTTGTTGCCACCCTGCTTCTTCAGATTCTTCTCTTTGGACTGCTCGCGGCTCAGACCACGCGCCATGTCGTCGAGCTGGGGGTGAGGAAAGAGTCTGGGGGGGAGGCGACGGGGTTCGAGCCCGGCCGACTCGTTCGCACGCGTTGCGCGCACTGAAATGGCAGCGCGGGGAGGCGCGGACCACCGAAACCCTACAGCGCGCGGGACTACTCGCGAGACGTTTTCGGGATGTGTGACGTCGGACATTTTTTTTTGGCCAAAAATCTTTTCGGTTCGCGCGACAGTTTGCGAAAACGGCGCGAAGTCGTCTCTGCTCCTCGCTCCCCTCCCCGAAGCGCTCACTCACTCGACGTCGCGAACGCTCACTCGCTTCCCTCTCCGGAGGCCTCTCCGGAGGCCTCACTCGGGAAGGCCGGGACGACCGCCGCGGGCGCCTTGCCTTTTTCCGCCGTTCGCGAGCGCGTCTCCGTTTCGGAAAACGGAACCGACGCGGAACCGACGCCGGGCGCCTCCGTTTCCTCCGCCGCGCCACCTTCGTTTTTGTCTTTTTCGTCCCCCGCTTCGCCGCGTTCGCCCGCGCCTTCGCCCGCGCCTTCGCCGCGCGCCGGACTGACTGACGCGGCGCCGCGCGCGCGCGCCTCCATGCGCGCGGCGGCCGCCGCGGCGGCATCCAGCTGCTCGCGCAGGGCTTCCATCTTCGCCTCGAGCAGCGCCACCTCCGCGCGCGCCACCGCGGTTTGCGCGGGCGTCGGCGGCGACTCCGCAGCGTCGGCGTCGTACGCGCTCGAGAAGCGCGACGGGGACGCGAACGCGTCCCGATACCCCGCCTGGTACCCCGCCCGCGACACGGGGGTCTGATGCCGGGGCGAGTACGCGGACGCCGCCGCCGGCGCCGCCGCCGCCGCCGCCGCCACAGCCGCCGCGGTGGCGGCGGCGATCTGGTGCGCCTGCGCGGGGGAAAAGGACGCGCCCGCGGCGACGTCGCCGGCGGCGGTCGCGGCGAGGGACGTCCACGGGGACGAGGGCGGCCCTCCCGCCGGGCCGCCTCCGCCCCCGCCCCGCGCGCCGGGGGGCTCGCGCCCCGGCGTCCGCATCCAAAAGGGCTCCTCGCCCGGGGGGAAAAGCAGTTCGGGAGCGGGGGGCAACGAAGCGGGCGGCGTCGCAAGCGGTCCCCGCGGCGCCGCCGGCTGCGCGAGCGGCGCGGGCATCGCACCCGCCTGCGCGGCCGCCTGCGCGGCGGCCGCGCGGCGCGAGGCCGCCTCCAGCGCGGCGCGCCGCGGCGTGTCCACGTCCGCCCCGGGATCCGCCGCGGGCGCCGGCGCGGGTGCCGGCGCGGGCGCCGGCGCCGCCGCTCGGTCCGGCGGCGGCGGCGCGGCCAGGTCCCCCCGCCCGCGCTCAGGCGGCGGGTCCGCCTCCCCTCCTGCCTCACCCCCCCCGTTCGGATCCCCCTCATTCCCGCCGAAGAGCTGGCGCTCGAACGCCGCGCGCATTGCCGCGTCCGCGGCGTCGTTCTCTCCCGCGTCCGCGCCGCGCCGCGGCGCGGCGTCCGCCTCCTCCTCCGGCAGCACGGGCGCGCGGCACGTCGGACACGCCTGCTGCCTCTCGAGCCAGGAGCGCAGGCACCCGAGGTGGAAGTAGTGGCCGCACGGCAGCTTCTTCGGCCTCGAGCCGCCCGTGCCGTCGCAGCGCATGTCCTCGCGGCAGATGATGCACACGTCGTCCCCGCGCGCGAGCTCTTCCCGGGAGCAATCGGGGAAGCGTTCGTTGAGGTTGGCGGTGACCTTGCGGTAGCGCAGAAAGTCGGCGACGCGGCGGCGGAAGTTGCGGAAGGTGACGTACAGGTCCCGCACCAGGTGCACGGGCAAGCCGTAGTACGCAAAGATGATGAGGAAGAAGACGAAGTACACGAACAGGTGCAGCAGGTCGGTCATGAGCTCGAGGTAGAACACGCACGTGCCCTTGCCGTCCCATCGGCCGTCCAAAAACGCGTCGATCCGGCCGATCGCGTACTTGGCCGCCACGGCGACGGCGCGCGACGCGAGGATGACGTACTCGAAGCCGAAAAGCAGAAGCACGCTCGGCCCGCGGCTCAGCGTGTGCGAGACGGCGTAGCTCAGGAAGGCGACGTCCAGGGTGACTAACACGGCCACCAGGCTGCAGACCCGCACGTGTTGCAGTCGCGTGCTCGTGGGGCTCTGCTCCATGAACTCCACGCGGTCGCCGGCGAGCCAGTGGAAGATCTTCACAAAGAGCAGAGACACGAACATCACCACGAATTTGACGTTGAACTCCTCCCTGAAGATGGTCATCGCCAGGCACGTCTCCATGATGGCGTCCTTGGCGCGCTCGTACAGGCGCTCGATCTCGGCTTCGCGCAGCTGGCCCAGGAAGATCTGCTTCAGGAGGTGCCCGAAGCACAGCGTCAGCGCGAACGCGAGGTTGCCCAAAACCACCACCGAGAGCTTGGACGTGCTCAGGTACAGCATCGCGGGGAAGTACTGCTCGCGGGTCTTCAGCGCGTGGTACACCAGCCCGCCGGCCACGGCGAAGGACACGAACACGTACTTCGTGAGCGACATGTTGGGGCGGGGGGACGCGCGCTGTCGATGCCCCACGAAGAAGCGGGTCTCCGACCGCTCGCGGTGGTGTCCGCCCCCGCGCGAACAAACCCCGAAATCCGCGCGACCCCGCGGATCCGTCAAGCGTCGCGGAGGAGGCGGTCGCTCGCTCCGGAGGCGCTCGGTTCCGAACGGCCCGCCCGGGGACCACCCGCCCGTGACACGCGTGGGCCGACGCGAGCCCGCTCGAGGTCGGCGCGAACCCCGACCGCGCGACACGCTGTGGATCCGCGCGCGCGCCGCGGCGTCGTGCTGCACGAAAAGAAACACGTCGCTCGTCCAATGGAAAGATCCAAAACGCGTTCGAAGCGAGTCTGCAGTCTGGTCACCTCGACGACCGTCGTTGTTCGTTTTCGGTTTCGTATGGAACGCGAGGCGCATTCCTTTACAGACAAGGTGTCGCCTAAACGTGTGGATGATGTAAAATCAACTTCTCCTGCCACTGATAGTGTGTCAGCAGCCGCGTAGCTGGCTCCTCTCGTCGCGCTTATAGATACTAACGCTCGACTAAAACACCGCGTCCACGAGCACTGGCGTTGTGCCCAGCAGGCTTCGCGCGTGGTCCGCGGTGGTACTCGCGCACCGCGCCACCCCGTTCGAGTCCGGGCCGTGCACGCACCTCCCCGCGTCGCGCCGCGTCGGCGGCAGCCGCGTGCTCGCCAGGACGTTGTCCTTCTGCCGCCGGATGTGCGAGCGCGAGTCGCACGCGCCGCCGGCGCCGGGCACGGCGCACAGCACCTCCAGCGCGAACTCGTCGACGTACTGCAGCCCTGCGTTTGTGCCGGCCCGCTCGCTCGCCCAAGAGCGGGCCGCCCAAGAGCAGTTGTCGCCTCGCCGGGGCAGGTACTGGAACACCACCTCGTTGGGCTCGTCCGCTTTCGTATCGCGCGGCGCCATGAGCCCGGTCGGGAACACCTCCGTGCCCTCCGCGCCGGTGGTCGAGTCCAGATTCGCCGACCCGGCGAGCGCGTCGTCCGGCGACGTCTTCAGGCGCAGGCGCACGCTGCGGCACGCCACGACCCTCACGCCGGGGCTCTGCTCGACCGTCGCCCACTCGTCGTCGTCCTCGCCGCAGGACGCGGAGACGGGCTCGGAGAAGGCCACGACGATCTCCACGACGTCCGGGCCGAGCGCGTTGCGCGTCGCCGTCAGCCGCTCGTTCGGCGGGATCCCGCCGCCGCCGTTGTACCCGAACACCGTACCGGCGATCGCGCGCGCGGTGACGTTCACCACGAACGGGCGCCCGAGCGTGATGTCCTTGTTGAACGACAGACTCTGGGCGTACGGGGGACTTCCGAGAAGCGCGTCCCCGGGTTTGGGGAGGGACAGGTCCGCGTCCGCAAAGACGCATCTTCGCCCGGAATCGCGCGCCGACGAATACAAAGTGTTCGCGTCGCGCGTTTTGCGCGCGACGCTCAATCCGCCGTCGACGCTCGGCGGCGACGCGCCGTCGGCGCCGCCGCGCGCGGCGCAGATGCCCCGCCCCGCGGTGGCGTTCAGGTCGATCTGGAACTTGCTCACGTCCGCCCCCCAGCGCGGGGACGCGTCCCAGATGGTGTTCCAGTCCAAACGGTTCAGCGCGATCCCGGCGTCGGCGGGGAGCGCGAAGACTCTGTGCTCCGCGTTCCACGCCGCCAAAACGTCGGCGTCGACGCCATCCGCCGCGGCGTCGCCGACGCCCTCCAGCCGCACGTAGTCCCCCGGCAGCAGCCTGTGCTTGCCGCGCACCGTCACCGCCACGCGCGCGCCGCACTCCAGCTGCGTCACCTGGAACACGCCCGAGCAGGCGCGCCGGACGGAGACGCCGGAGGCGCGATCCGCGCGGAGCGCGCCCGCGCCGGCGTACTCGAGGTCAAACGCCAGGTGCGGGCTCGGCGGGTTCGCCGCCGACCCGGCGGCGCCGTCCGCGCTTCCGCCCGCCTGGTCGTACCCCTCGGACGCCGCGTGCGCCTCGCTGGTGTTCACGCGCAGCGCGAACGCCAGCACGTTGTCCATGAACTGCTCGCGCCGGCCCTCATCGAACCCGTCCTCCTCGGACCCGAACACGCAGAACCCGGCGCCCGCGACGCGCTCGCCGTCGCCCAGCGCGAGCGCCGCGCTCTCGGCGCGGCACGCCTGCCCGGCGTTGACGCGCGCCACCGTCGCTCGAGACGCGTCGAAGGCGCAGCCTGTTAAGTTCAAAGGCGGCTCGAACGTCACCAGGTTGTTCCCGGTCGTGCCCGTGCCGCTCACCGTCCCGACGGCGTGCCGCCGGTTGATGAGCGGCGCGTCCGAGCCGACGACGCCGCGAACCTCCACGACGTCGCCGCGCGCGAAGGGATGCACGCGCCGCGTCCGGAGCTGCGCGTCCGCCGAGCGCGTGATCCCGCTGTACTGCGCGCAGTCGCAGGTTTGCCCGTCCGAGCTGTACAGCACGCAGTCGCTGTCCGCCGCGCCGTCGCCGTGCGCGTTACGCAGCGTACACCCGCCGTCGTGCACGTGCAGCGGGTCTGCCAGCGAGCCCTCGCCGCCGCGATTCGGCGGCGACGACTTGAGCGGCGACCGCTCGTCGTTTTTCCAAAACGTCTTCTTCTCCCCGAACCCGCCGCCGATGAAGCGCGCGACGCCGTCCGCCGCGCCCGGCTCGAAGTGGTCGCCCGTGCGCAGAGTGAGCGTCGGCGCGCCGGCCACGACCACCGCCTCGGAGAAGGTCACGAAGAAATACACCTGGTCGCCACCCTCGTACGCGTAGTCGCGCGGCGCGAACAAAGGGTCTGGAACCGCGCGCGTCCGTCGCCTCCGCCGCGTCGCCGTCGCGTACGTGACGTCAATCGCGAGCGGCGCGCTCGACGAGTCAATCGCCGGCGTCGTCGTGAACGACATCGAGTCGTCCGACACCACGTTTATCACGTACCCTTCCCCCGGCGGGTCCAGCAACACGTCTCGGTCGGCGCCGTACACCGTCTCGAAAACGATCGCGTCACCAGGCTTGAAATCGTGCGGCGCCGCGGTGTACACGCTCGCGTCCGCGCACGAGCGCGAATCGGCGCCCGTCGCGCACCACAGCTTCGAGAGGCGCGCGGCGGCGCGGTACACGAAGGAAGACGCGCGCGTGTTCGGCGAGTAGCTCGTGACGCTCGTCACCACCGGCTGCAAAGTCGACGTGATGTCGCGCGTGGGCACGCCGGGGTATCGCTCCGAGGACGTTTTCCCAGTGTGCGGCGCGCCGGGCCAACCGCTGGCTTTGTTGATCCCCACGCGGTCGTGCTGGTTGATGCCGCCCCGCGGGCCGCTCAGGGTGCCCTCGCCCGCGCCAGCGCCGAAGTTCGCGGGCAGGCGGCTCCGGCTCGGGCGCTCCACGCGGTTGAAACGCGCCGCCTGCCAGTACCCGCCCGCGCGCGTCACGTGCGCCTCGCCGTGGTCGCGCGCCGCGCGCGTCTCCGGGCCGGACCGAGGGTCGCCGAGGCGGTTCGGCAGATCATCAAACCCGACCCAGCGCGTGTTATCGCCGGACACGGACGACGTCAGCAGCGCGCGGCGGCGACGGCTTTCGGCGCCTTCCGAATTCTCGGAGACGTGCTCGGAGCCGTGCTCGGAGCCGTGCTCGTCGTCGTCGCGGGGGGTCAGAAGCGTGCGCGGCGCGCGCACGCGCGGCGCTTCCTCGCCGTCGCCGCCCGCGGGGAGCCACTCCTCCTCGACGTCGTCGTCCGACTCCAAGCCCATCAGCTCAGCCTCCAGCGCGGCCATCCGCGCCAGCACGTCCGCGTCGTCGACGTCTTTGTCCTCGGGTGTGGGCGCATGACCCTCCTGGATGATTTCTTCGTCGCGCGAGGGTTTCTCGTTCGGGATCTCCCCGACCGGCAACTCGACGCCGCCGTCCTCGTCCACGAGCGCATCCTCGAGAAACGCGTCGTCCTCCGCCTCGAAGTCCGCGTCGCGAATGCCGTCCGCGTCCGCGCCGAACGACGCCGCATCCGCCATGAGCGCGCGCAGTTTCACGTCCACCAGCGCGTCCTCCTCGAGGTGCGTCGCGTCCGGGAGCGCGTCCTCCACGTCCTCCCAGTCCTCCCCCGACCCATCGCCCCCGCCGCTGAAGAAGGAGGAAAAGTACGACGCCTGCGCGCTCGCGCCCGCGAGAACGGCGAGGCACAGCACCAGCACCAGGAGCGTCCGCGCGGGGAGACGCATCGTCGCGCGCGTTCCCGATGAGTGGTTCTCGCCTCGCCCGTCGCCCTCGGCGCGGCTCCAGCGCAGGGAGGCACTGGCGCGGCGGGGCCGTTTGAACCGATGTTAGCGTAGCTCCCAACGGCGCACCTCTCTATTCACTGTGCGCGTCTCGGGCCTGGGGTCGGGCATCCTCCCGCCATTTCGCCGGCGCGAACCGAGAAAAACTCAGAAAATCGACTTGACAGCAGCGTCGTTGCTCGAGGCGCCGCTATCGGCGGCACTTTCCCCCCGCGCCGCTTCCTAGCGGCAGGCTCGGCGCGGTTCCCACCGCGGGATCGGACGCGGGTGTCGCTAGGCGGCGGCACGGCTCGCGTCGACCGCACGCGCCGCGCGGGTGAGCGCGGGCGCCTCACCTCGCCCGGGGTGCCCAACAGATTTTCTCGGGTTTGCGCGCTTGAATCGCACATATCGTGATGCGGAAGGCGGAGGGGCACGCGGACGCGCCCGCGTACACGAACCCGCCTCCGCCGCTCCCTGAGCCCTCGGATCGCGACCGCGAGTGGCACGCGCGGCGGTACGACGCGCTCGCGGGCGGTACCGGTCGCGACCCGCCCCGCGACGGTGGCGCGCGGTACGCGCCCGCCCACCCCGCGAGCGCGCGTGAACCGCTCGGCGCGCCGACGCGCGTCTCCGCGAGATCGAGCTCGCGCGAACGCGAAGCGTTCGCGTTCGACCGCGGCGGCGGCGCGCGCGGCGGCGCCGCGTCCGCCCGCGACCCCTTCGCGTTCGACCGCGAAGGGCCACCGGGCTCGCGACTGGAGGGGCGTCTCGGGCGATCGGCCCAAACACGATGGTCCCCCGCGCCGGTGGCCCCTGAAGCGCCGCCGCGCGAAGACCCCCCCGAGCGCGCGCGGCGCGAGCCTCCTCCTTCGGACGCGCGCGACTGCGAGCTCGTGCTTTACGGCTACCCCGCCGACGCGACGCACCTGGACGTGCGCCGCTCCGTGGAGTCGGTGGGGTTCCCGCTCGCGCGCGTGCACGCGTTCACGGACCGGCTCTACGTGTGCCCCACGTACAGCGTCATCCGGGACGTCCCGGACGCGAAGTGCGTCGCCGCGTACGCGCGCGCGCGCACCGCCGCCGAGGCTAAGAAAGTGCTCGACGAAGTCAACGGGGGCGCCGACGGCGGTCCGCGGCTTTGCCGCGACGCGCCGCTGGCGGCGATGCGCTGGGACGCGCCCAGGCCGGGCGTGCTCCAGGGCATACCGCGCGCGCCCCCGCCGGAGGTGCGCGTGGAGGTCACCAGGCGCTACATCGGCGAGCGCGAGCGCGCGAGCGCGCCGCCGCCCCCGGCGCGCGCTCTCGGGAACGACCGCCGCGCCGAGGAAACGCCGAGAGCCTCTCGCCG
>Ga0181561_10004192_pt1 | contig 12493 bp, 13 predicted proteins | sample 011ome_19_FD_133760 | JGI IMG/M metagenome (GOLD analysis project Ga0181561, IMG submission 133760) | Coastal salt marsh microbial communities from the Groves Creek Marsh, Skidaway Island, Georgia - 011510BT metaG (megahit assembly) | ecosystem: Environmental > Aquatic > Marine > Intertidal...
AGCACTTCTTGACCTCCCAAATACAAGACCACGAGCAATACACTCACACCTAATACTTCGGCGATAGGCGAACTCAAATCGCGCTTGCGAAAGACGCTCACCATGTGTTTGCGCCAATTCTCTAAACTCGCACCAAATCGACGTTGAAATTCTCGTTGTGCATCAAACCCTTGAACCACGGCAACATTCGTCAACACCTCCTCCATCAAGGAAGTATTTTGGCCCAATTCAGCCTGCGCCTCACGTGCACTCTTTTTCAAACTCTTTCCGATAGTAGCGATCAAGCCACCTGAAATAGGAATAATGGCTATGGCCATGCCTGTCAGCATTGGACTCATTGTGAATAGGACAAATAAGGTTCCTAAAATCATCAATGGATCACGCACGAACCCTTCCATCCCCTTGAGCATGGACCATTCGATCTCATTTAAATCCGCCGTAGCACGCGTCAACAAATCCCCTTTTTGGGCTTGTTCGTGTTTTCTCAGTGGCCAAGCCAACCAGCTACGGTGCAATGCCTCTTTATAATGCGCGACCACTCCATTGCGCACCGGTGCCATCAACCAAAGTGCCGAGTAACGCGATATATTTTTCAAAACAAACAACACCGCCGTTCCTGCAATCACCCATTGCAGCGTCCGCAATGCTCCATGTTGTTGTTTATATCCATCAACGACCTCGGCTAAAGTGGCCTTCCAGCCTGCTGCGGCCTCAAGACCTGTTCCTGGCGTTTCAAAAATCAAATTCAAAATCGGAATCAACGACCCTACCGAACCGATGCTGAACACCACCGTCAACATATTGAATAGTGCGGCGAGCAAAACGTAACCCATATAAGGGCGAATCGACTGAAGAATGCGAAAAAATGCGTTCATAATGTGAATTGGTTCCAAGCGAAGGTACTGCTTAGCAAGCAATGCGTAAATTTGCAACTATGGAAAGCACTAGACAACTCAAAATTGCCAAACTCCTTCAAAAGGAAATGGCCATCATTTTTCAAGATGTTGCTCGCGAACACTTCGCAGGCACCCTCCTCAGCGTTTCTAAGGTACGCGTTAGCCCCGACCTCGGTGTAGCAAAGGTTTACGTCAGTATTTTCCCTATTGCTAAGACCAAAGAGGTCGAGGACTTCTTAGCGATAAACAACGCGAAACTTCGCGGCGCTTTGGGCCATCGCGTTGGAGCACAGCTGCGTGTTACTCCTGAACTGATGATTTACACCGACGACAGTTTGGAATACGAAGAAAACATAGATCGTCTTCTACGAGGCGAAGGCGAAAGTCCGATCAAATAAATCGCCCTTGCGCTCCTTTTCTACCTTTCTCGCTAGAAAATACTTCTTCTCCTTAGGGAAGCTAGGAGCGATCCGACTCATGTCCCTTACCGCCTTGATTGGGCTTGCTTTGGGAACAGCTGCCATGACCGTGGTACTCAGCGCATTCGCTGGTCTAGAGGAACTCATTGTGGACCAATTCGAAGATGCCAACCCCGACCTAAAGCTCTCGCCAGCCTCTGGTCCGACACTTGCGCTCACCGCTTCTGATTCGCTCTTCCTACAAAATTTAGAAGAAGATTATCCGCAAAGCACCATCGCTGCAGTCTATAAAAAGCGTACGCTGCTCACCTTTGGAGAAAATCAGCATATCGCCTATCTACTGGGTGTGGATACCAGCTTTCACCGAACCCATCACTTGAGCAACCACATCATTACCCTGGCTGACCCGGCTCTTGATTTGGGCGACTATACCCTAAGTCTTGGTGCTGGTGTTGCCTACCATCTCGGAATTTCTTCAACGAACCCACCGCCCATTGCTACAGTTTACCTTCCTCGCGTGACGAGCAAGACCAGTAGTATGAATCTCAACGATGCCATCGAAGCTGAAAACGTGTTTGTAGCATCTGTTTTCTCTATACAACCAGATTTCGATCAGCAATACGTGCTCGCACCTGCCGCCTGGGTGAAACATTTTACAGGAATGAAGGCTCCTTCCTATCTTGAAATACACACTGAATTTCCACGCGAGGTACGACGAGAACTCCAGCGCCATTTCAAAGGCCGCATCACTTTAGCCGATCCGTTGGAACAAGAGGCCACACTATTCAAAGTCATGCGTTCGGAACGACTGGTAGTACTCGCCATCTTATCCTTCGTGGTACTTCTCGCTAGTTTAGGTGTAGTCTCTGCCCTAACGATCATCGCTTTGGAGAAGAAAAATGACATTCGCTCCTTGTGGTCGATGGGAGCTAGCGACCGATTATTACGAGCCGTATTCTTCAAAAACGGGATGCTTATCGTAGGCTCTGGTTGGCTCCTTGGACTGCTGTTAGGCATATCTCTCATCCTGAGCCAACAATACATCGGAATCATTCCTTTAGGTTCGGGTTATGTGCAGGAGTATTACCCCGTTCAGCTAACCCTAGAACACCTCTTACTTACCAGTGGCATCGTGCTGACCATAGGAACATTATTGAGCATTTGGGCCACCAGAAATGTTGCACAGAAACTAGGCAACTAACGCTCCCAGCGTAAAATTCTAGCTCTTGGAGTATTGAAGATTATTCAAATCGGACAAATCCTGAACGTTCCCGTAAGCAGCAATATATTCCTGCTCGATCTCATCCAGAGTTCGCAACACTTCATTTGGATCCTCAATCGTTACCAATTTCGAACGGTACGGCTTGAAGTGACTTAACCCGCGGAAGTAATTGGTATAATGCTTGCGCGTCTCCATGATGGCATAGCGCTCCTCCTTCCATTTTAAGCTCATCTCAAAGTGTTCCCTTGCCGCCGCAACGCGCTCTTTTACCGTAGGCTTTGCTTTCTCAACGCCGTGCTCGAAATAATACTTGATTTCATCAAAAATCCACGGATAGCCGATACTCGCTCGACCGATCATTATTCCATCCACGCCATATTTATTGCGGTATTCAAGCGCCTTAGCTCCACTATCGATATCACCATTCCCAAACACGGGAATATGCAAACGAGGATTATTTTTGGTCTCTGCAATCAGCGACCAGTCCGCTTGTCCTTTGTACATCTGCTTTCGCGTACGACCGTGAATGGAAATCGCCTGGATCCCAACGTCCTGAAGACGTTCAGCTACTTCAACGATATATTTAGAATCTTCATCCCAACCTAATCGAGTCTTGACCGTCACGGGCTTATTCACCGCTTTAACGATCTCCTCAGTCATCTTCACCATCTTCGGAATGTCCTGTAAAATACCGGCACCGGCACCTTTACAAGCCACATTCTTTACTGGACAGCCGTAGTTGATATCGATAATATCAGGATTGCTCTCCTCGCAAATCGCAGCGGCCTGGCGCATACTCTCAATCTCATTCCCGAAAATCTGAATTCCCAAGGGGCGTTCATATTCGTAAAAATCAAGCTTCTTGACGCTCTTCGCTGCATCACGAATAAGGCCCTCAGAGCTGATAAACTCTGTGTACATCACATCTGCACCGTGGTCCTTGCACAGCTTGCGGAAGGGTGGATCACTCACATCCTCCATCGGAGCAAGCAAGAGTGGAAACTCCCCCAATTCAATATCGCCTATCTTTACCATGCTGCAAAAATACAACCCTATGGCCTACACTGACAAAACTCTTCTATGGGGAACTGCAAGAACCTCCCTAGTTTTTGCACTCATCACTTTGACTTCTGTTGCATTCTTTGGCGGAATTGGCTTCATGTTCTCGGAGCGTATGTACGGCATTCAAAGTCCAACAGGCATGCGTTGGGCCCAATTCTCCATCGCCCTCGGCCTATTTCTTATGCCGCCGCTCTTCTTCGCCTCCCTCTCCAGCAACGATCCGCTAAAATTTCTAGGGCTACGCAAGCTCCCCACCTACCTCACCGCACCACACTCCAGAAAAAATGCCACACCACTCCCCCCGACCTACCATACCTACCTCGCACTCCTACTACTCACCGTTGGCTGCTTCTTTGCCGTAGATCTTCTCTCGCGCTCTTCAGCACTACTTCCAAATACCGACTGGGTCCAAGGCTTGCGCGAGCAAGAGGAGCTCGTCCAAGCGACTTTGAGCACCCTTCTCGCTGATATGACTATCTCTACCCTCCTAGTCAACGGTATCGTGATGGTCCTTGTCCCCGCTCTTGGAGAAGAGCTCTTTTTCAGGGGCGTCCTCTTAAAACTGTTCAACAGAACCTTTGACTTTAGAAAAGCAGCATTGTTCTCAGCGGTGTTCTTTGCTTTAGCACACCAGCAGCCGTTAACCTTCCTTCCCATCTTCTTCATGGGGCTTACTTTCGCTTATGTGAAAATGTGGACCGGTACTCTTTGGGCACCCATTCTTATGCACGCGATCAACAATGGATTCGCTTTAGGCAGTGCCTGGATGAATGAGGGCGTATTAGAAACTACAAGTCCATTGCCTCTTTACGCCACCCTACTTGGGGTTATTCCCTTCATTGCAGGTGCTTGGTGGCTCCGTCAGATTCAACGCCGTCATACTGCTTGGGTACGCTAATCCTTTTTAAAATCACCTCCTGTATCAGGTCATGCTCGACCTTTTAATGCAACACGTCTAAGCGAAAGGGGAACTCGAGATGCCATTAGAAAGTGTTGCGCAAAAAAAAGCCGACCCACAGTATGGATCGGCTTTCGCTATATAAGCGTTTCTCTTTGCTTAGTTCTCTGAGCTGTATAACGCATCTACGTTTTTAGGCTGCAATGAACTATAGTTGATTTTCAACGCTTGCGCTTTGCGCAATTGCAATTTGATATCTGTGATTAACCCCATCTTCACGGACTTATCCGCTTTGATACTCATGGTCATCATTGGACGTTCTTCTTCAGACTTTGCTTCACGCTCTTGAATAACGAATGCTTGCACATCATCAATAGAAGCAAAAGCATCGTTCAATTGAATACGTGGCGCCTTACCAAACTTGTCTTGGTATTTCTGACGCGGTGCACCAGCGTAAATGTAAGTAACCAAAGATTTGCGCTCGAGCTTCTGAATCTCCGTTGCTTGTGGTTTGTTCACCGCAACCTTGAGATCTACTTCACGCATCACCGTAGCGACCATGAAGAAGAACAAAAGCATGAATACAATATCAGGTAGTGCCGAGGTATTTACCGCCGGCAACGCCTTATCCTTCTTTTTCTTAATTACTGCCATTATCCACCAATATTTAATGGTTCTGCCTCAGAAATCTTCTGCGGGTAAGCGTTCTTGATCTCCTTGATGATTTCCTCATCTTCTTCAGGATCCATCTCACGGTAGCTACGTCCATACTCGCGCTCTGCTAATTGATCACGAAGATCTTCGTAAGCAGCAACAAGCTCATTCTGAACTTTTACATACATGCCGTACGAGGTACCGCGGTCATTTTGCAACGAGATAACCGCCTTATCAGGGTTATCTGAGCTGTTAGACATACCGTATCCCTTACAATGCTCACAAGAACCATCACCGTTGTTATCGATGAATTCCATCGCTTTCTCACGTAGTTGCGAGATCTCGAGGTATTCGTCTTCTACCAACAACTGGTCATTCGAGTTGACAAGTACTGTAAAGATGTTACGTTCCTTAATCGGAGGAGGATCTTGAACAAGCTCTTCATCATACGGCGGCAGCTTTCTATTGATCCCTTTATCCGTATCCATTGTAGTGGTTACAAGATAGAAGATCAACAAAAGGAATGCGATGTCCGCCATCGATCCGGCATTGATTTCTGGTATGGCTCTTTTATTTCTTGCCATAACGATCCTTATTTAGTTGCTCTTGAAACGAGTGAGTAGACTACCGCCAAAACAGCTCCTGCACCAATGATGTAGAAGGCATTTAGCATGGCGCTAACCAAACGTGTAGTTTCTTCAGTAACGTCTTTGTAATTCATGTAGTCAGCACCATCTGCAGTTGCGTAACTCAATACGGCAACAACAATGATTGCTACTAAACCGATACCCACACCTTTGATTCCTTTCGGATTTACAGCAAGTGCAAGCACGAAGCTCAATACGGCCACAATCACACTAATGTAAGTGGTGATCATTCCGTAGGACACATATCCAGGAGCGCTTTCCTCGTCCATAGCTACCATGATAAACATCACAACACCTATGATTCCGAGTACGATCCCTAGGAGACGTCCAATTAATGGAAGTTTACTAAGCATACGAATTAGCTATTTTTCTTTTTGTACTCTACTAGAATATCTAGGAAAGAGATAGATGCATCTTCCATTTTGATAACGATACCGTCAATCATTGCAACGATAAGGTTGTAGAAGATTTGTAGGATGATCGCTGTGATCAAACCGAATACTGTAGTCAAAAGTGCAACTTTAATACCACCCGCAACCAAAGAAGGGTTGATATCACCTGCTGCTTCAATCGCGTCAAAGGCACCAATCATACCGATTACCGTCCCCATGAAACCAAGCATTGGAGCAAGTGCGATAAACAATGAAATCCAAGAAACACCTTTCTCAAGTTTACCGTTTTCTACAGAACCAACGCTCATGATAGACTTATCTACCATATCAAGACCTTCGTCGTAGTGATCCAAACCTTCGTAGAAGATGGTTGCTACTGGACCACGAGTGTTGCGACAAACTTCTTTAGCAGCGTCAATACCACCGTTGTTCAATGCACCCTCAACCTCAGACAACAACTTCTCAGTGTTTGTTTGAGCGAAAGTCAAATAAAGGATACGCTCGATAACCAATGCTAGACCTAGAACCAAGGCCAACAATACGAACGACATGAAGAATGCACCACCCTCGATGAACTTTTCTTTCAAGATCTGGGTAAATGCTTTGTCTTCAGTTGCAACTGCAACTTCTTCAACTACTTCTTCAGTAGCTTCTTCTTCAACAGCAGCAGAATCCATAGACGCTGCAGCTGAATCCATTGTTTCTGTAGCAGAAGAATCTACTACTTCAGTAGCCGCCGTATCTTCTTGAGCGTAGGCGTTTACGGTACCCATTGATAGGGCAACGATAGCAAGCAAAGAGAGTGCTTTTTTCATTTTAACTAGAATTTGATTTCTTTATAAAGTGTTAGTGTATCGACAGATTACGGCTTGTAAAAAGCCAATACGTCGCCGAAAATACAAAAAATTGGTGTCGTTACACTATTCTGTGAGTTCTCCTGCAATACTTGAAGAAAACTTAATACGAAATTCTCCTTCTGAGAGTCCTTCGCCCAGCAAAATCATCGACTTCACCAAAGCACTTTCAAAGGTCATATCCTTAGCGCTCAACATATTAACCTCTTCTAACGCACTTGAGCTATCGTACAGACCTGGAACCACGGAACCGCTGACACACTGTGAAGTATTGACAATAATGGTTCCATTTTTTTCCAAACGGCGTAAAAAATTCAAAAAAGAAGGCGTTTTAGGTGCATTTCCGGCACCAAAAGTGCGTATTAAAAGTACCTTCCACCCTTTAAGCACAGGGAGTGTATCGAAATCCAATCCAGGATAGAGCGTTACCACACCTACTCCGGTACCCACTGATTTCTGAAAGCGCAGCTCACCATGAGAATTCCAAAGTAATTCTTCGGAAAGGTGAACTTTAACTCCGCTCGTAGCAAGCGCAGGGAAATTGGGCGAAGAAAAGGCGTCGAACTCGTTTGAAGAGCGCTTGTAAGCGCGGTTTCCACGCAATAATTGGTATTCAAAATAGATGCATACCTCACGAATGAGTGGAAAACCATTCTCATTGCACATCGCGGCAAACTCAAAAGCACTCACCAAATTTTCAACGGCATCGGTTCTCAAAACACCCACAGGCAGCTGAGACCCCGTGATAATAATGGGCTTCTGAAGTCCTTGAATCATAAAGCTCAGGGCACAAGCCGTATAAGCCATCGTATCGGTTCCATGAAGAATCACAAAACCATCCACCTCGGAGATCATCTCCTGAACAACCTCTACCAATTCTACCCAGACCTCTGGCACCATTTCAGAGGAATCAATAGGATTGCGCAATGCGCGCGGTACTATTTCGATCGGTAAAAGCCCCAATGACGGAACTTTCTCGGTTACCCCATCAAAGTCCATCGGAGTCAGTTTACCTGAGGCATTCTGACGCATTCCGATAGTTCCACCGGTATAGATGAGGGCTATTTTACGCATAGTCACCGAATAGTTGACGGGCATTTTCCGCCGTTTGCTGTATCAATTCTTCTTTGCTCTTACCCGTAGCTTCGCTTACCACATCGACCACTGAACTTAAAAAGGCCGGTTGGTTCTTCTCACCTTTGAATTCCGTTGGTGTTAAATAAGGTGCATCGGTCTCTAAAAGCAAACGATCCTCAGGAATGGTTCGAAGCACAATATCTGTAGCCGATCTATTGTAGGTGTAAGAGCCTCCTACGCCAAAATAAAATTCACCCAGCTTCATGGCACGCTTGATCTGTTTCTTCCCACCGCTGAAGCAGTGAAAAACACCACGAAGTTTTCCTTGGTAGCGCTCCTGAGCCGCTTCCAACACAGGGAAAATCTGCTTAAAGCTACTGCGTACATGAAGCGCGATGGGCAAGTCCCATTCCACAGCCCAAGCGAGCTGCTGCTCTAACGCTTGTATCTGAATATCTAATGTCGAGGTATCCCAGTGTAGATCCATACCTATTTCCCCAACCGCACAATAGGCTGAAGGATTGGCGAGATAGTGCGCACGAATGGTGGCCAATTCTTTCTCCCACCCCTCTTTAACATAACAAGGATGCAATCCAACCATGCGGCCGACCTTGAGTTTCGGGAAATCTAGAACGACTTGATCCATCGCCTCTAAACTCGAAGCACTAATGTTTGGAAGCAATACAGCGGACACGCCTGCATCTAAAGCCGCTTGCTCTACCTCAGCCTTGCGCCCGGTAAAAACGGTGTCATAAAGGTGACAGTGCGTATCTACAATCATTTATAAGGGTACGTTTCCGTGCTTTTTCTTCGGAAGTTTCACCGCTTTATTTTCGAGCATTTTAAACGCACGAATAAGGCGCTCTCTGGTCTCCTCCGGAAGAATTACCTCATCGATATAACCACGAGCTGCTGCCTTGTATGGGTTGGCAAACTGCGCTCCATACTCTGCTTCTTTACGTGCCAATTCAGCCGCCGAATCTTCAGCTGCCGCGATTTCTTTTCTGAAAATAATTTCTGCAGCACCCTTCGCTCCCATTACCGCAATCTCGGCGGTTGGCCATGCAAAATTCATATCCGCACCTATCTGCTTCGAGTTCATCACACAATAGGCACCTCCATAGGCCTTGCGAGTAATGACCGTGATTCTTGGAACCGTAGCTTCACTAAACGCATAGAGCAGCTTCGCTCCATTGGTGATAATCCCGTTCCACTCTTGATCGGTTCCTGGCAAGAAGCCCGGTACATCCTCAAAGACGAGCAATGGAATATTGAACGCATCACAGAAGCGCACAAATCGAGCTCCTTTCGTAGAAGCATGAATATCTAAAACACCCGCTAAATATGCCGGCTGATTTGCTACCACACCGATCGTCTTGCCTGCCAAACGGGCAAATCCAACCACCATGTTCTCTGCAAAATCTTTATGTACTTCGTAAAAACTATCCTCATCAACCGTTCCTGCAATGACCTCTTTCATGTCGTAAGGTTGATTCGCATTCTCCGGCACGATACTCATTAAACCGGGACGCATCTCATCCCCAGCCTCATAAGGAAGCGAAGGCGGTTCCTCGTCACAGTTTTGCGGCACGTAGCTCAGTAGGGTCTTTAATCCCTCAATGAGCGCAATCTCGTTCGAATAGGTAAAGTGAGTTACACCACTTTTTGAGGCATGAGCGCTGGCTCCACCGAGCTCTTCCGCCGTAACCTCCTCGTGAGTCACTGTTTTCACCACGTTTGGCCCAGTAACAAACATATAAGAGGTGTCCTCTACCATCATGATAAAATCGGTCAAAGCAGGAGAATACACCGCTCCACCGGCACATGGGCCCATCATTGCACTGAACTGTGGAATAACACCCGAGGCTTGAACATTTCTGTAAAAGATATCACTGTAACCACCGAGAGACACGACGCCCTCTTGAATACGAGCGCCACCACTATCGTTTAGACCGATCACTGGCGCACCGGTTTTCATGGCAAGATCCATCACTTGAACGATTTTTTCCGCATGTGCTTCAGCAAGTGATCCCCCGAGAACAGTGAAATCTTGGGCAAAAACATAAACCAATCTACCATTAACCGTTCCATAGCCGGTTACTACGCCGTCGCCATGAATCTTTTGCTGATCTAGCCCGAATTAGTTACTGCGGTGTTGTACAAGTGCACCTGTCTCCTGAAACGACCCTTCATCAAGAAGGAAGTAGATACGTTCACGTGCCGTGAGTTTTCCTTTGGCGTGCTGCGCTTCTACGCGCTTTACACCTCCGCCTTCTTTGCTTTTAACTCTGAGGTCGAGGAGTTCTTGACGTTTGTCTTGCATGTGGTGGTTCTATTGTTGTGTAGGTTGTAAATCTAAAAAGTAAGTGCTGACAAGTTACTCCTTAGTGAAGGCTTCTCGCAAATTTACTTTGCTATGTCTGTGGAATCGTTTGGTTTCTTTAGCCTTACGACGAATTTCCATCTGCTCCTCCTCAGGCAAATGAATGACCTCTATACACTGCGGCGTACAACACCCTTCATGAGCCTCAGCACATTCCTCACATTGTATGAACAATAGATTACATGCTTTATTGGCACAATTCACATGTCGTGCACTTTTCTGGCCACACTGGTGACATTCTGAAATTACTTCACAAGAGATCTCTTCACCAAGACGTTCGTCAAAAACGAAATTGATACCGTGAAACTTATTGTCCAATTTCTCTTCTTCAATCTGACGGGCATAGTCGATGATACCGCCATGAAGCTGGTTGACATCTTTGAAACCGTGATGTTTTAAAAACGCAGAAGTCTTTTCACAACGAATCCCTCCCGTACAATACAGTAAGATTTTACGGTCTTCCTGTCCTTTAAGTTTCTCCAAAACCATAGGAAGCTCCTCTCTAAAGGTTTCCGCCTCGGGTAAAATTGCCCCTTCAAAATGACCAATTTCACTCTCGTAATGGTTGCGCATATCGACCACAATCGGATCGGCATTTTCAATAGCGTCATTCCAGTCTTTTGCGGCGAGATGTGTACCGACATCCGTAACGTCATAATCTTCAGGCTGCAAACCGTCAGCCACAATCTGCTCGCGGACTTTCACCTTCAACTTTAAGAAGGATTTACCTTCCGTTTTATCGGTCACGGCAATCTTAAAGGGAACATCCTTAAAGTACTCATAGCCATGAATGTGCTTTTCAAACGCATCCCAGTGATGTTCTGGAACATTCATTTGCGCATTAATACCCTCACGAGAAATGTAAATACGACCTAAACAATCCCAAGCCGACCATTGCGCAAATAATTCATCGCGCAGTTTTTGCGGTTCGTCGATAATCACATACTTGTAAAATGAAAGGGTCGTTCTCTCGAACGTTTCCGCATCCAACTTTGCTTGTAGCTCTTCTCTGCTGAGTTTGTTTACTAAATCTCTCTTTCCGGCATTAGGATCCATAGCACTCGTATTTATATCGTGCAAAGATAAGTTATCTTTGAGCTTTCAAAAGTTGACACTTATCACATCTCAGCATATGAACACCACCATCCTCATTCTCGGCGCCTGCGGACAAATTGGCACCGAGTTGACCCTGACTCTACGCGCAAAATACGGTAACGATGCCGTTGTAGCTTCTGATATTCGCGAACCCCAACTCAAGGAACTCAAAGCAGGCCCGTTCGAGATTCTCGACGCTAGTAATGGTGATCAAATGCGTGCGGTTTGTGAGAAATACAACGTAGGGACCCTCTACCATTTGGTAGCAATGCTCAGTGCAACGGGTGAAAAATTCCCGATGAAAGCTTGGGACCTCAACATGCAGAGCCTCTTACACGCGTTGGAATTGGCAAGGGAAGGAGTAATCTCAAAAATCTTCTGGCCGTCATCCATCGCAGTATTTGGCCCAACCACTCCTAAGCAAAACACGCCACAACAAACGGTCATGGAGCCTTCCACCGTATATGGCATTTCAAAGCTTGCTGGCGAGCGCTGGTGTGAATACTACTTCAACAAATACGGTGTAGATGTCCGCTCCATTCGCTACCCAGGTTTAATCTCTTGGAAATCACAACCCGGAGGAGGAACGACCGATTACGCCGTTGAGATCTACTACAAAGCAATCGAAGAAGGGCGATACACTAGTTTTTTAAGCGAGCACCGCGCTCTTCCCATGATGTACATGGATGATGCGATTCGCGCGACCATAGAACTTACCGAAGCACCGGCAGAACAAGTAAAAATCCGCAGCAGCTATAACCTTGCCGGGATTAGCTTTGACCCTGAAACCATAGCTGCGAGCGTAGCAAAATCGGTACCTGGATTCGAAATGGATTGTGAACCTGATTTTAGAGAAGAGATCGCAGCCTCATGGCCTGAAAGCATCGATGACAC
>Ga0181561_10004194_pt1 | contig 12491 bp, 9 predicted proteins | sample 011ome_19_FD_133760 | JGI IMG/M metagenome (GOLD analysis project Ga0181561, IMG submission 133760) | Coastal salt marsh microbial communities from the Groves Creek Marsh, Skidaway Island, Georgia - 011510BT metaG (megahit assembly) | ecosystem: Environmental > Aquatic > Marine > Intertidal zone...
GGAGCAGCGTCTGAGCTTCTATTCGCCAGCCGCACGGTGTAGTGGGCGCCATAGAGCGAGGTGCGCAGGTTGTCACTCATTCCGCCATCGACGCTCACATACAACCGGGTGTCGGTTTCTATATCCTCCCCCACAACCACTTGCTTGGTCGTGCCCACGGTGTAGAGGGTGACCCCGGCGGGGCCTGAAATGATTCGGCCAGGTTCAAACGAAATCACCGAAGGTGCGACGCCCCGCTGTGCCCATTCGTCCAGGGTGGCCGCGAGCGCCGAGGCAATCTCGTCGAGATTGCTATCGGGGTCGGAGGGCGTGTAGGGAATCGCAAAACCCCCTCCGAGGTTGAGTGTGTCGAGAGGATGCTCGGACTGTAACGTCTCGTATTCGGCTAGCAGGCGATTCGCCGCTTCGATGAAACCATCGGGCGACACGATTTGGGATCCAATATGAGAGTGAAGCCCCACCAGCTCTAACCGGGGAGCCGCGGCAATGATTTCGACTACCGAGGCGAGGTCGCTTCGGGCGATGCCGAACTTTTGGTCTTCCCTTGCGGTGGCCAAGTACTCGTGCGTTCCGGCGTGGACTCCTGAGTTCACCCGAATCATGACCCGCTGGGTTCGACCGAGTTCTGCGCTCACCTCGGCGAGGCGTCGGGCTTCCCATTCGCTATCAACCACGACCGCACCCACCCCCAGCTCGAGGGCGCGGCGAATCTCAGCGAGGGACTTGTTGTTGCCTTGAAATTCGATGCGGGAGGGGTCGACGCCGCTGGAGAGAACCCACTCCAACTCCCCCATCGTTGAGGCGTCAAATCCCAGGCCCTCGTCGGCCAAGACTCTCACCACGTCAGAGGTCAAAAGTGACTTTGTGGCGTAGTAGACGTGAACGCTTCGATTCCCCAATGCGATAGCCCCACTGAGGGTGTCTCTCACCATCTGGGCGCGCTGCCGCAGGGTATCTAAATCGACAACATAGATCGGCGAACCAAACTGTTCGAGCAGTTGAGAGACCGACACCCCTCCGAGTGACACTTCTCCGTGGTCATGTCGATGGGTGCTCTGAGGCCACAGTCTCGAATCCAACGCGTTGAGGTCAGAAGGAACGTGCAACCAGGCAGGGGCAAGCGTCGAGGAAGCCATTGCACACTCCTTCGACCATCTGATCAGACGTGAGATTCGACGAGCGGACCCGGATTGGCCCCTGAAGCCTTCCACAAGGATATCGGGCTATGAAAACCGGCGAAACTTACATTCGCTCGGGGGCAGAGACCCCGAGCAGACCCAAACCGTTTGCGAGCACCTGGCCGGTAGCTTGGTTCAGCACCAACCGAGCGTGGTGGACTAATTCCACGGGTTCATCGCCCTTCGGGGTCACCCGACACGAGTCATACCAGCGGTGGTAACTGCCCGCGAGGTCTTCGAGGTAGCGAGCGACTCGGTGGGGTTCACGCAACTGGGCCGACTGGGCGACGACGCGCGGGTAATCGGCGAGCGCTGTCAACAGTTCGGCTTCGCTCGGGTGGGCGAGGGAGGACGGGTTAAAGTTCTCCCCCGTGATGCCGGCAGCCTCCGCGTTGCGCGCCACCTGGTGAGTGCGCGCGTGAGCGTACTGCACGTAAAACACCGGGTTGTCGTTGCTGTGGCTAAGAAGTATTTCAGGCTCAATGGTCAGAGGTGAATCTGCGGGGTAGCGACCCAGCGAATAACGCAAGGCATCGGTACCGAGCCATTCGCGTAGGTCGTCCAGTTCGATGATGTTCCCGGCACGCTTGGACAGCCGGGCACCATTCACGCTCACCAGTTGGCCGATGAGTACCTCAATGTCTTTTTCGGGGTCGTTTCCTGCCGCTCCAGCAAGGGCCTCCAAACGACGGACATAGCCGTGGTGGTCAGCACCGAGCAAATAAATGGTGAGCCCAAATCCGCGGTCGCGTTTGGAGAGGTAGTAGGCAGCGTCGGCGGCGAAGTAGGTGTAGACCCCATTAGCTCGGCGGATAACGCGGTCTTTGTCGTCACCAAAGTCGGTGGTACGAACCCACACCGCACCGTCGTCGTCGAAGACGTGCCCTTGTTCGCGCAGGCGATCGACGGATTGGTCAATCAAGCTTCGGCCATCGGGGGTGTCCATGACGTGGAGTTGCCGCTCGGAGAACCAGACATCAAAGTTCACATTGAATTTCTGCAGCGACTCTTGAATCGCCTGTAGCTGCCGTTGGTACGCGCACTCCCGCGCGCACACCACCGCTTCGTCGTGCGGCATCGCGGCCAGCTCGGGGAATTCCTCCAACACAGCTTTAGCCAACTCGTCCACATAACTTCCGGGGTAGCCGTTTTCGGGTAGCTCACGCCCCAGCGACCGGGCGAGAACCGACTCACCGAAGATATCCATTTGAGAGCCCTGGTCGTTGATGTAGAACTCGCAGGTAACTGATGCCCCGGAAGCCCGCAACACCCGCGCCAACGAATCCCCGAGAGCCGCCCAGCGCGTGTGGCCTATATGCAGCGGGCCTGTGGGGTTGGCGGAGACAAATTCCATGTTGATGGTGAGGCCCGCCAGGGAATCGTTGTGACCGTAGCGTTGGCCCTCGCTGAGAATCGTGTGTGCGATGTCACCCAGCGCGCCCGCATCGAGGGTGATGTTGAGAAACCCGGGCCCGGCGATATCCACCAACGCGACCCCGTCAATGCCCAGAACAAGATCTCGCAGTGACGTCGCAATATCGCGCGGGGCCATTGATAGCGGCCCGGCGAGCTTTAGGGCAATCGAGGTCGCCCAGTCGCCAAACTCCGCCTTTTTCGGCCGCTCCAGCGCGACGTCTTCTGGCCCCACCTCGTGTGTTCCGGCCGCATCAGTGGTCGCGATGAAGCGGTTAGCGAGCTCGGCGATGCGCTGAGCGAGAGCGGCGGGGTCCACAACGCACCATCCTAACGAGGCCACCGGCCGAGAGACATCGAAGCGTGTACCCTGAATGCGGACCTGGGCCCCCATAGCTCAGGGGATAGAGCGTCTGCCTCCGGAGCAGAAGGCCGTAGGTTCGAATCCTACTGGGGGCACTTTTTTAGGTCTGAGCCCCATCCGAATCGGGTTGTTCGTGCCGCTCCAAGAATTCAAAGAGCTCCACATCCCCTACGCCGGGGAACGTTCCTCCCTGGAGGGGCGAGAGTGCGTGGGCGTGCAATCGCGCCGACGCCCACGCTTTGCCTTGCCACTTACTGCGCAGGTCTGCCGATGGCTGACGGCAGCACTCTTTGTCCGGGCAGGTTGAATGGTGGCGGGTGTCGGTGTCTCGGCCGCGGAACCACTTCGCGTCATCAAAAGCCACACCCACGGTGATCGAAAACTCGTCCGAGGTGCCGGTCCCGATTTGAGTCGACTCCCAGAAGGTGCCTTCTGGGGTGTCGGTGTATTGGTAGTACTCGGTCGTGCGGTTGGTGCGGATGAACGCCTGCCGCGCACTCCATTTTCGGCAGACGATCTGCCCTTCGGTGGCACCTGTCACATCAGTGGGGAGGGCCAGGCCGTCATTCTCGTAGGCCTTGAGAACTGCCCCGTCATCGTCAACCCTCAAGAAGTGAAGGCGAATGTCGAGGAATTCCGTGGCGAGGTTTGTAAACCGAAGCGACGCCGCTTCGTGGGTGACTCCAAAGGCGTCGCGGAAGTCTTCTACCGCGATGTTGCGCTCCTTCTTTGCCCCCTGAAGGAATGAGACAGCCTTCGACTGGGGCATCAGGCAGGCGGCCGCGAAATAGTTGATTTCGAGACGCTGCTGCAAAAAGTCCTCGTACGTCGTGGGGACCGGATGCTTGAGAATCTGATGGGCGAGGGCTTGTAAGGCCATGGAGCGCAGACCGTGTCCTCCCGGAATCGATGCCGGGGGAAGGTAGATGCGACCGTTTTCCATATCCGTCACGGATCGCGCGGTCTTCGGTAAGTCCCCTACGTGCACAATTTCAAAACCCAGGCTCTTTGCCATGAGCGCTACTTCGCGGTGGGTAATCGCGCCAGAGTGGTGCCCGCTAGTTGCCACCAGATCTTCCGCGAGCGATTCAAGCTCTCCGAGGTAGTTGTTTTTTGCCCGCATTCGGTGGCGCAGTTCCGTGTTGGCCCGCCTCGCTTCCTCCGGGGTGGCGAGTGCCATTTCCTCGCGTCGCCAAATCTCCTCATACAGACCTGTCATCGTTTCCAGAAGGTCGTCACTCATGGTCTTTGACACCCGGGGTTCAGGAAGCCCGAGCGAGTGGTAGAGCGGCTGCTGGGTCACTCGCTTCCACCGCTGTTCAAGAGCCGCCCGCTTACTCGGCGGCGTCTCATCCAGCAACTGGGCGATGTTGATTCCGAGCTCATCGGCAATCGTGGTCACCACAGAGAGCTTCGCTTCCCGCTTGCCGGTTTCCAGGAGCGACACCTGGCTGGCTGTGACACCGAGGCGCTGACCGAGTTGCTCGAGGGTGAGGCCCTTTTGGGTGCGGAAATGTCTGATGCGTTGTCCGAGGACGTCTGAGGAAGGCATTTAATGACAATAGCGCAAGTTTTTACTTTTTTGACATCTAATTTGGCAACAAAGTGGCCATCTCGTTGACAAATACTGGGTCACGGCCAGATTTTTACGAAAGGCGCCATGATGACCCTCCTCGTCGACTCCCCCAGCCACACCGAGCAGATTCGCCCGGAGAGCGTCAGTCAGTGGGTTAGTACCTGGGCCGAAGTGCTGAGGCCCTCACAGATGGTTTGGTGCGACGGGTCCACGAGGGAGCGACACGAACTCATTGAACTCATGCGACAACAGGGCACTATCGAAGCGCTTAACCCTGACCTGCGCCCCTACAGCTTTGTGGCCCGCAGCAACCCCGACGATGTCGCCCGCGTCGAGTCGCGCACGTTCGTGTGCTCGGAAAAAAAGAGCGACGCAGGCCCCACCAACAACTGGGTCGACCCTGTCGAGATGCGCACCACTCTCTTGGAACTGATGGATGGGGCCATGGCCGGCCGCACCCTCTACGTCGTGCCCTTTTCGATGGGACCCATCGACTCCCCCATGGCGCGCTTCGGAGTTCAACTCACCGACTCGCCCTACGTTGTCACCAGTTTGCACTTGATGGTTCGTGTGAGCAACGAGGTGCTCTCCCGAATCGACGACGGAGCCGCATGGGTCAAGTGCGCGCACACCGTGGGCGCACCGCTTCAGCCGGGCGAAAAGGATGTGGCCTGGCCATGTAACTACACCAAATACATCTCTCACTTCCCAGAAGCCCGGGAAATCTGGTCATTTGGTTCTGCTTACGGCGGCAACGCACTTCTGCCCAAAAAAGCGTTCGCGTTGCGGATTGCGTCCGCGATGGCGAAGGACGAAGGCTGGCTGGCAGAGCACATGTTGTTGGTGCGGGTCACGAGCCCCCAAGGAAAGCGCTACCACTTCGCCGCTGCGTTCCCCAGCGCATGCGGAAAAACCAATTTTGCGATGATGCAACCCAGCCTCGATGGCTGGCGGATTGAAACACTGGGCGACGACATCGCCTGGCTCGCGGTGGGATCCGACGGTCGTCTGCGAGCAATCAACCCTGAGGCGGGATTCTTCGGAGTCGCCCCCGGCACCTCCTACAAAACCAACCCGGTGGCGATGGACACGCTGTGGGGAAACACCATCTTCACCAATGTGGCCGTGACCGACGATGGCGACGTCTGGTGGGAGGGAATGTCCAAGGAGGTTCCCGCTGGGCTCACGAACTGGAAGGGTGAGCGTCACGAGCCCCACTCAGCTGAACCCGCTGCGCACCCCAACGCCCGATTCACCGTCGCCATCGACCAGTGCGGCATTTTGGCCGAAGACTGGGACGAGCCCGACGGTGTTCCGATTGACGGCATTATCTTCGGCGGTCGCCGTGCCAGCACGGTCCCCCTCGTGGTCGAGGCAAGAGATTGGAACCACGGAGTGTTTATAGGTTCGACCATTGCTTCCGAGCAGACCGCTGCCGCCGAAGGTGAGGTGGGTGTGGTTCGCCGTGACCCCTTCGCGATGTTGCCGTTCCTGGGTTACCACTTAGGCGACTACATCAACCACTGGCTCACGATGGGGGAAAGGCTCCGCGCCGGAGGGCGAACCCCCCGCATTTTCCAGGTCAACTGGTTCCAAAAAGATGACCAAGGCCGTTTCATTTGGCCCGGATTCGGCGACAACATTCGCGTGGTCAAGTGGATGGTGGAGCGCATCGAAGGCTCTGTGGCTGCCAAGGACACGGCGATTGGTCATCTGCCGCACACCTCCGACATTGACCACGAAGGATTGGCAATCAGCTCCGACGACCTCGCCGGCTTGCTCCGGGTGGATCCCGAGTTGATTTCGTCAGATCTCGACGATGCCGCAGAGTACCTCGGAGCGTTGGGCAAGAAATTGCCGGCAGCGATCAGCCGCGAGTTCGAAGCGGTTCGCGAGCGCCTCAATTCATAATCTGCATCTTTCCCACCACTCTCGGATACGACAGACTGGGATGGTGCGGCGAGTAGCAGTAGTCACGGGCGCGAGCTCGGGCATCGGAGCCGAGACCGCACGGGAGCTTGCTCGGCGAGGCTGGCAGGTAGCGGTGGCCGGTCGGAACCCGGAGAGAACCCACGAAGTCGCCTCACGAATCGGCGGCGAGGCATTCGTCGCCGATTTCGATCGACTCGAACAGGTGCGCACCCTCGCAACCGACATTCTGAACACCATGGGCCAAGTGGATGTCCTGGTGAACAATGCCGGGGGGTTCCTCACCAGTCGAACGATGAGCGCCGATGGCTACGAACTGACACTTCAACGAAACGTGCTCGGCTCGGTCGTTCTCACCGAAGCACTTCTGCCCGAATTACACGAGCGATCAGGCCGGATTGTTCACACCTCTTCTCTGATGCACCGCGTCGCCCGGCTGGACACGTCCGATATTAACTACGAACGACGGCCTTTCCGCGGAGGCTGGCCCGCCTATGCCGAAGCCAAACTCGGGGTGCTGCTGTATGCAAAGCACTTAGCGCAACGCACCGGACTCGAGAGCTACCCCGTCCACCCCGGATACGTAGCTAGCAACTTCGGCCCCGATACGCCGTTTTCGAGAAAGCTTCTGAAGCTCTCCCGCCCTCTCCAAATCAGTGTTCCCGCGGGTGCTGCTCCGCTCGTGCACTTAGTCGACACCCCGGAGTTGGGAGTCGACAACGGCAATTACTTCGATGGGTTGAACCCCCACGCCAGCATTCACCCGGCAGGAAAGAATCCGGCACTCGTGGAGCGCTACTGGGATGAAGTGGCTTCTCGCGTAGGCTGAGAAGTAGAACTCTTCTGCTCCAGAAAGGCCAGGTTGATGTCGCTCTCCCTCATCACACGTGGTGTCGTGATTGGTGCTCTCGCTCTGTCACTGAGCGCCTGCCAAGCTCTCGATAGCCTCGTCGGCGGTCTGGGTGACCAGGAAGCAGAGACAGTTGATCAAACCGCGGAAACCACGGACAGCACAGTCGAGGACGCTCCGGCCGAGACCACCGAGGCTGAGACGGCAGAAGTGACGCCCGAGCGAGGACCCGTTCCTAGCTGTGACGCGATGTATTCCGACGCCCAGGTGGTCGCCTTTACCGAAGAGGGTCGGGTTTCCGAGGGAGACATTTCCGCCGATGGCTACGGCTATGGCACCACTAACCCCGATCTAGTGGCGGTGCTCGCGGGCGTGAGAAACGACCTGCGCATTTCGTGCACCTGGTATCTCCCACCAGAGTTCAGCTCCACCACCTCGATGGCCATTCTTTCCACCGAAGCCATGGCCGCGGTGGAGGGGTTACTGGGGGAAGTGGCCGACTCGCAGACGCCGCTCGGTGGTGGGCAGTTGTGGAAGTTGGAATCGTCGAGCTCGAACATCTCCGGCGAATACATCGCCAATGAGTCGCACTACATCGTGGATACCCCCTGCCCCAGCTCACTTGCCGAAACGAGCTGCCAGCTGTGGGTGGGTTCGACTAACTCTGCGGGAAGTTCTGAGGAGCTCACCCGCGACGCCGCGACGGTATTCGGCGCGCTCGACTAAGCCCCACTAGTCGGATGGGCGCAGGGTGCGCTCGAGCGCGCGCGCAAGTTCTATCAACCCGACATCGGTCCCGGGGCGTCCAATCAGTTGGACTCCCATCTGGATGCCTTCCGAGTTTTTCCACACCGGCTGCACCACCGCCGGTAAGCCCGAGACGTTGACAAAGCTCGTCCAAGGAGTGAACTCGATCTGTTGTCGAAAATTCACTTCGGGGTCAGTGTCGAAGAAACCCACTTTCGGCGGAGCAGTAGCGAGGCCGGGGGTAAGCACGGCGTCAACTCCCGAGAATGCTCGAATCGTCGCCCGTTCAAACTCTTTGAGCCTCACTAGGGCGCGGGAAAAATCCACCCCTGAGATGTTTTCCGCTTTCTTGCGCAAATAGAGAGTGAGTGGCTCGAGCAAATGCTCCTGATCGGGCTCCACGTCAATCGCTGCAGCGGTGACCGCCCATACGGTAAGGAAATGCTCGTGGTAGGACTCGTCTGGCTCCCACTCGATTTCCACGACGTCCACACCCGAAGACTCGAATGCTTCCCGAGCCCGACCAAACGCCGCGCGGGAATCCTCGTCAGGGGCGATTCCCCACGAGCTAGGCCAAGGTGAACGAGTAGTCACCCCCACCCGGGTGGGTGGTGAATCATCACCGGGGGTTGCGCGGGTCGCCCATTCCCACTCACCACGGAGAAGTTCGGGTGCGGCGAGGGACAGATCAGACACCGACCGAGTCAGTAACCCGGAGACGGCCAGCCCCCCGGGTGATTCCAGGCCCGAACCCGCCGGAATGAGTCCACGGGAGGGTTTCCACCCCACAATTCCGCAGGCGAGAGCAGGAATGCGAATCGAACCCCCACCATCCGAGCCCGGGGCGAAGGCGAAAAAGCCCGCCGCCACCGCCGCGGCTGCACCACCGCTCGAGCCTCCCACTTGCCGCGTGGGATGCAACGGGTGACTAACCGGTCCGCCCAATAAAGGTTCGGTATATCCCGCCATGCCAAACTCGCTGGTTGCTGTCTTCCCGACGCTGACCGCCCCCACCGAATCAACCCACAGCGCCATGTCGTCAGATTCACCCTCTGGCTCTCGGTTGAGACGTGTTCGTGAGCCATAGCGGGTGGGCATTCCCACGCGTCGAACAAGGTCTTTATCGGCTGTGGGGACACCCCGCAGAACAGAAAAATCCTCGGAATACCCGCCCCGATCAATCTCTTCCGCCCGCGCAAGGGCATACTCCGAATCAACGTGCACCAGGGCTCCGATGTGGGGGTTTCTGGAGGAGATATCGTCGAGAACAGAGCGGGTCAGTTCAACAGAGGTGACATCCCCTGCTACCAAGGCTTGATGCAGTTGCGTGAGAGAGCGTCCTGAACATTCCTCCACTCCCCCAGGCTAGTTGGCCTATCGGCGTGTCGTCAGCATGGGCCAATATACTTTGGGCCCAGAGAGGAAAAACGCCCATGAGCCCGCACTATCAAGCCCGGCGGACACTCTCCCTTGTCGCAATCGCCTCTGTGACTCTCGCGGGTTGTGCGATGAGTGGTCAAAATGATCAGGCCGTCGAAGAGGACGTGGTCGAAGAAGTCGACACCGCCCCCTTGGAACCAGAAGAGTTGGTGTTCTCTCTCCCTTCGTCGTGCCTGAACATCCTGCCGTCCGAAGCGCTCGACAAGTTGACTTCGGGCGAGGTCGATTTACTCCGTGGACCCGGCTCAGGCTCAGCCGATTCGGTCTACCCCGAGGGAATGTCCCCGCAAGAGGAGCGGGGTGGCATTAGTTGTTTGTTTGGAAACCTCGATGAGACCATCACCTACACCGTCAGTGTCGCTCCGATGACCCAGGCCACCCGCGCGGAAGTCATCGATGGCCTCCTGGCGCAGCAGCTCAACCCCGGTCAAACTCTCGACGGGGCGTTGACCTACTGGATTCAAGGCGACGAGGCGACGGTTCCCGCGATCTATAACGCCATCTACGACGATGCGTGGTACGAGGTGCTGATTTTCCCCGGTGGTCGACTCGCCTATGAGGAGAGCGAAACACTGGTCACCACGATGCGCTCACACACCACGAACTAGTGCCCTCATCACGCTCGCACTGGGGTGACTACCTGGTGTCGACGATTCCCCCGCCTTGGGCAGGGCTACTCGGTGAAGACACTCTGGAAACCATTCGCGAGATTGGAGCCCGGCTAGAGGCCCGAGTTGGGTCTGAACGAATAGTGCCGTCGCCGGAGCATGTGTTTCGCGCATTAGAAGTTTTCCCCTCGGAAGTTCGGGTTCTCCTCATCGGCCAAGACCCCTACCCCAACCCGGAGCACGCCATGGGCTGGTCGTTCTCTGTCCCCCGATCGGTGCGCAGTTTGCCACCGAGCGCACGCAACATTCTTACCGAACTGCGCGAGGACACAGGTATCCCCGTGCCTGACCATTTCGAACTCGGCCACTGGGTGAAGCGAGGTGTGCTGCTTCTCAACCGCCACCTCACTACCGCCGCGGGTGCGCCGGGTGCCCACCACTCGGTGGGCTGGGAGGCCGTGACTAACCGCATTGTCGAGGTGCTGGTCGACACAAACCCCCACTTCGTCGCCATCATCTGGGGTCGCCAGGCGGCCCAGTTGATTCCCCGACTGGGTGATGCACCGCGAATTGAATCCGCTCACCCCTCGCCACTCTCAGCGCATCGCGGATTTTTTGGCTCCAGGCCATTCAGTTCGACCAACGCGCTACTTGAAAAACTGGGGCTCGAACCGATTGACTGGTCGCTCGAGAGTTAGGGGGCGAGAATGCTGGAGCACGAATATCAACAGCGACGCAAGAAACCTCGCCACCTCTCCCCTGCTCCCGCGCCCCTGCCGCAGTTTGAATACACAATCCGCCCTGCTGTGGCCTCAGACCTCGCAGAAGTCCTCGCCCTCTACCGCCACTACGTGCGCAACTCGGTTGTCACCTTCGATGAAAAGCCACCCACACTGCGGGCATTCCGCTCGAAGTTTGAGCACACCGAAAAGCTGGGCTACCCCTTCCTTGTCGCCGTCTCACCCGGCGGAGGTATTTTGGGCTACGCGCGGGTCCAGCCGTTTCGAGACAAGTCGGCATTTCGGCACACCGTCGAATCGACCATCTATTTGGGTCCTGCGTCGACCGGCCGGGGCTTAGGCCGCGCCCTTCTCACCGAACTCATCGCTCGATGTCGGCAAGCCGGTCTCAAGGAAGTGATTGCTGTTATCGCTGACTCGGGCGCCGACGCCTCCATCGCCCTGCACCGGTCGTTGGGCTTTGAAGACACCGGACGAATGGGCAAAGTGGGCTACAAATTTGAGCGCTGGATTGGCATCGTGATGATGCAGCTCTCGCTGCGATAACCCAACTGTTACGTCCGGTTACGCCCCCAAGTGACATTGGGCTGACCGTTTCCTACTCTGTAGGGGCTATCGTTCCCGCACACTTGAGAGGCACCCATGTCCGACAACTGGAAGTTTGAAACCCAGCAGATTCACGCTGGTGCTGCGCCCGACCCGACCACGTCGTCACGGGCTACCCCGATTTACCGCACTACGGCCTACGTCTTTGACAGTGCCGACCACGCAAAGGCCCTTTTTGCCCTAGCTGAGTTCGGCAACATTTACACCCGCATCATGAACCCCACCCAGGATGTGGCGGAAAAGCGTATCGCCGCGCTGGAAGGCGGCACCGCCGCACTGCTCCTGGCTTCTGGTCAGGCCGCCGCCACCACGGCTGTATTGAACATTGCCGGAGCGGGTGACCACATTGTGAGCTCGAGCTCGATTTATGGCGGTACGTACAACCTCTTCAAATACACGATGGCGAAACTCGGCATCGAAACCACTTTTGTCGAAAACCAGGACGACCCCGCCGAATGGGAAGCCGCTGTGCGCCCCAACACCAAGCTGTTCTTCGGTGAGTCCATCGCGAACCCGAAGATCAACATTCTCGACATTGAAAAGGTCTCTGAGGTGGCTCACCGCCACGGCCTACCCCTCATCGTCGACAACACAGTGGCAAGCCCCTTCCTCGTGCGTCCCATCGAACACGGCGCTGACATCGTCATTCACTCGGCAACGAAGTTCCTCGCGGGACACGGCACCGTTGTCGCGGGTGCCATTGTTGATGGCGGAAAGTTCGAATGGTCGAAGAACGTCGAGAAGTTCCCCGGCCTGACCGAACCCGACCCGAGCTACCACGGTGCGAGCTACACCGGTGTGCTCGGCGACGGAATCGCTTACATCATCAAGGCCCGCGTGCAGTTGCTTCGCGACATGGGTGCCGCCGTCTCCCCGGACAACGCTTTCGCCTTGCTGCAGGGAATTGAGACCCTCAGTTTGCGCATGGAGCGCCACTGTCACAACGCACAGAAGGTGGCCGAGTGGCTCGCCAACCACCCACAGGTTGCGGATGTCAACTACGCCGGTCTGCCCAGCAGCCCGTGGTCAGGCGCCGCTAA
>Ga0181561_10004197_pt1 | contig 12486 bp, 14 predicted proteins | sample 011ome_19_FD_133760 | JGI IMG/M metagenome (GOLD analysis project Ga0181561, IMG submission 133760) | Coastal salt marsh microbial communities from the Groves Creek Marsh, Skidaway Island, Georgia - 011510BT metaG (megahit assembly) | ecosystem: Environmental > Aquatic > Marine > Intertidal...
CAGTTTTGGGCCTTCACTTTGCAGTCGATTGCCACCTTTTTTGGCCTCTTTCTTTTTTTGGCCACTTCTTCGTTCATCGTCACCCAAGGCTTGGGTTATTCGCAGTGGGGCTACGGGCTTGTGATGTTCGGCATGTCCAGCTCTTACATTGCGGGTACTTTTTTGTGCCGCCGCTTGATGTCTCGCGTCGGGCTCCCTCGCACCGTCAAAGTAGGGGGAGTGCTCTCGCTTTTGGGTGGGGGCGTGATGCTGGGTGGCCACCTCTGGGCCGCGCCTTCTATTTGGTGGCTCATGGCACCGGTTAGCCTGTTTGCCGCCGGTCATGGTATTCACCAAGCCATTGGGCAAACTGGCGCCGTGACGCCGTTTCCGCGCATCGCCGGTACCGCTGCGGCGCTCAGTGGCTTCATGCAAATGGGTTTTGCTTTTGCAGGCGGAGCCCTCATAGGCGACGCCTTGAGTCACCCACAGGTTGTTCTGGCGTGGGGGCTATTGGGGGCTGGCGTGGCGTTGATGTGCATCACCTGGGTGCTGATACCTTGGCTTGTGCCGACCTCCCCCGCCGTGGTCGTCACCCGCACGCCTGCTGGTCAAGAAACTTCAGCCCACCCATCAAGTGGGAGCTGAGCCATGCCCCAACCGATTCTTGCGATTGCCGGGCCCACGGCCTCTGGAAAAACAGGTGCGGCTTTGGCGCTGGCTGAAATAGCCCCCATAGAGATCATCAGTGTCGACTCAGCTCTGGTCTATCGCGGCATGGATATCGGTACAGCCAAACCCAACCCGCAAGAGTTGGCCGCCGTGAGGCACCACCTGATCGATACCCATGATCCACTTGATAGCTACAACGCAGCAGACTTCATGCGCGAGGTAGAACCCCTGATTGCCGATATCCAAGCGCGCGGACATCAACCTGTTTTGGTGGGCGGCACCATGCTGTACTTCAAAGCATGGCTGGACGGCTTAGACGACATGCCCAGCGCCGACTTGATTGTGCGGGCGGCCATTGATGCTCAGGCTGCCCAAATCGGCTGGCCCGCCATGCACCAGATTTTGGCCAAAGATGACCCCATCACCGCGGCCCGCCTCAACCCCAACGACGCCCAACGAATCAGTCGCGCCTTAGAGGTGCTGCAAAGCACAGGCCAGCCACTGTCTGCTTTTCAACGTGGACAAGGCCAATCCCAGTGGCATAGGGTCCACATGGTGAGTCTTGAGCCCAACAATCGCAGTTGGCTGCATAAGCGCATCGGCGACAGGTTTGCCAGCATGCTCAAGCAAGGCTTCGCGGGAGAGCTCGACCGACTCATGGCGCGCGGAGATTTGCACCTCGGTCTACCTTCGATGCGGTGCGTGGGTTATCGCCAGGGCTGGGAAGCCCTTGAGATGCATGGCGGCCAATGGAATGAGGCGGTCGCGGCGCATTGGCTAGAGCGCGGATGTGCCGCTACTCGCCAATTGGCCAAGCGCCAATTGACTTGGTTAAGAAGCATGCCCGAGCGCCAAGTTGTGCCTGCGGAAAGTGAAGACGTCGTCCAACAAGTGCAAGCCATCGCTCGAAGGCTTTGGGGGCACTGAGTCTGGCTGAATTCAGGCCTCGACCGCTGGGTCTCGGCGCATCAACTGAGCCACCGCCTCGTGGGCATTCAATTGCCCATCCAACAACCCCACCACCGCAGCGGTGATGGGCATCGCAAGCTTGAGCTGCTCAGCGCGGCGCCAAACGGTGCGCGCACTGTAAACACCCTCGGCCACATGGCCCAACGAAGCAACCGCTTCATCGAGCGTCATGCCGCTGGCCAGCAGGCCGCCGACCTTGCGGTTGCGCGATAAATCGCCGGTGGCTGTTAGCACCAAGTCACCCAAGCCCGACAAGCCCATGAAAGTCTCACGGTTCGCGCCCAGCGCCTCACCCAGCCTGGCCATTTCAGTCAGGCCACGCGTGACCAGCGCCGCTCTTGCGTTGAGTCCAAGCCCCAGTCCGTCGCACAGCCCCGTGGCAATGGCGAGAACATTCTTGACTGCACCCCCCACTTCGACGCCGATCCAGTCTGGGTTGATGTAGACCCGCAATTGACCGTGGTGCATGGCCTCAACGAGCGCAGCTTGCACCTGCTCGTTCGGACTTGCCGCGACCAATGCGGTCGGCATTTCTCGCGCGACCTCCGCAGCAAAACTCGGGCCGCTTAACACGCCAGCATTCAAGTTGGGAGCCACCTGAGCACAGACCTCATGCCCCATCAGCCCGACTCCGGTGTCACCCGTGGGTGCCTCGAAGCCTTTGCACAACCACGCCACAGGCTTGGTGGTCGCTTGCAAGTGCTGCAACATTTCACGCAACCCCGACATGGGGGTGCCCAAGATGATCAAGTCAAAGTTGCCCGCCGACTCGGTGCAAGTCGCCAAAGGACCGTGAACCACCTCCAGCGTCGGCGGAAAAGTGATCCCTGGTAAATAGCGCTCGTTGGCGCGCTGAGCCTGCAAGGTCTGGGCTTGCTCGGCACGCCGGCACCAAAGGGTGACGTCGTGCGAACGAGCCGCATGGACTGCAACAGCGGTCCCCCAGGACCCTGCGCCAATGACCAAGATCTTCAAGGCGATTTCCCTAAGATTAGGCTTTTTTGGCAGCTTCCGCTTGCCGCTGTTCGTACATCGCCTGGAAGTTGATTTCGCTCATGTGCACGGGCGGGAAGCCGGCACGAGAAATCAAATCTGCAACGTTGGAGCGCAAGTAGGGGTACACGATTTGGGGGCAAGCAACACCCATAACCGTCTCGATTTGGCTAGGCTCAAAGCCGCGAATATCAAAAATGCCGGCTTGCTTGCATTCAACCAAGAACACCGTTTTTTCGCCAACTTGCGTGTGCACGGTGGCCGTGACACACACTTCGTAAACCCCCTCAGAGAGGTTCTCACCCGCGACGCCAAGCTGAATGTTGACGTTGGGCTCGGTTTGCTCGAGGAAAATTTGGGGTGAGTTGGGTTGCTCGAGTGAGGCGTCTTTCAAATACACACGTTGGATTTGAAAAACGGGTTGGGTAGCTTCTGCCATGGTTGCGCTTCCGGTTGGTGGGTCAATGATTCAGCCTTCCCCTGCAGGGCAAAGCACCAACGCGCATTATCGCAGGTGAGCCAAGTGCACTATCTCACGCTTGGAGCATCGGCAGCAGTTCGCCCTTGCGCTCGAGCGCCATCAGGTCGTCGCAGCCCCCAACATGAACGTCGCCCACAAAAATTTGAGGCACCGTGCGCCGGCCCGTTTCCGAGATCATTTGATCGCGCGCGCCAGGGGCCAAGTCGACTCGAATCTCATCAATTTCCATCACCCCATGGTGATCCAACAACGCCTTGGCGCGCACACAAAACGGGCAAGTAGCAGTCAAATACATTCTGACTTTGGCCATGTTCCACCTCAAAATTAATCTAGCGTTGATTGTCAGGCTTTGCCAACAGGCATGTTGGCTCCGCGCCATGCACCCATACCACCAGCGAGGGAATACGCGTTCTCATAGCCTAATTTTTTGGCTGTCGCGACCGCGCGCTTAGAGCGCATGCCTGAGGCGCAAACCAATATCAAAGGCAGTTGCTTGTTCTTAACCGTGGCTTCTAGCTGCTTGTCCAAGAGCCCAAGCGGCACGTTGCGCGCGCCAACCACATGGCCTTGGGCAAACTCATTGGGCTCACACACATCGATGACCACGGCTTTTTCGTGGTTCATCATTTGGACCGCCTTCATGGGCTGAATCACCGCCGCACCTGAGCCTCCGATCCCCGGGACCATCAACATGGCACCCGAAACCACGGCGATCACAATCAACATCCAGTTTTCAGTCAAAAATTCCACGAACAACCTCTTTCTTGAGTAGGGCGATTGGTTTGGTCAAAGCGACAAAACCTGTCGGTAACCAGTGATTCTAAAATGCGAAGTGGGGTGTGGGTGCGCCGGTGCTCCAATATGCAGGTTTTATTGATTGATTTTTTGTAAGTGAACACAAACATGTACAAACTCGTACTCATTCGCCACGGCGAGTCGACCTGGAATCTCGAAAACCGCTTCACAGGGTGGACCGATGTTGAATTGACCGCCACGGGCGTCCAGCAAGCCATCCAAGCCGGACAGCTGCTCAAAGCCGAGGGCTTTGAATTTGACTTGGCGTACACCAGCGTGCTCAAGCGGGCCATTCACACGCTTTGGCACACCCTGGACGCTATGGACAGCACCTGGGTGCCCGTGATGAAAAGTTGGCGCCTCAACGAGCGCCACTACGGTGGCCTGCAGGGACTTAACAAGGCTGAAACCGCCCAGAAGTATGGTGACGAACAAGTGTTGGTCTGGCGCCGCAGCTACGACACGCCACCACCCACGTTGGCGCAGGACGACCCTCGCAGCGAGCGCTCCGACCGCCGCTACGCGCGACTCAAGCCTTCGGAAGTTCCGCTGACCGAGTGCCTCAAAGACACGGTCGCACGGGTGCTGCCGTTTTGGAACGAATCAATTGGTCCAGCCATCAAAGCTGGCAAACGCGTGGTTGTGGCGGCGCACGGCAACAGCATCAGGGCTTTGGTTAAGTACCTAGATGAGGTGAGCGATGCAGACATCGTCGGCCTGAATATCCCGAACGGCACACCTTTGGTCTATGAGCTGGACGCGGACCTGAAGCCCATCAAGAGTTACTACCTCGGGGATTCAGCGGCCATCGAGGCAGCCGCCGCAGCCGTGGCCCAACAGGGCAAACACTGACACCACCAAATACAACCCGGCTGAGGTGCGGGGGTGGTGGCGGGCGTGTATAGTCAGAAATTACTGTAAAAGTTTGGAGTCGAACTGATGGTGCTCAAATGGAAAGTCGCGGGCTGGGTCACAGTGGGCGCGCTGGCAGGCGTCTTGGGCACAGTCCAGATACAAGCAATCGCCCGCAGCGACAAAGTCGCTTTGCCTCTGCAAGAATTGCAGCAGCTGGCGTCGGTGTTTGGAATGATCAAATCCGACTACGTCAAACCTGTCGATGAGAAAAAGCTGATCACCGATGCCATCTCTGGCATGGTGACGGGGCTAGACCCGCACTCTGCTTACTTCGACGCCAAAGAGTGGAAGGCCTTTCAAGAAGGCACGTCAGGCAGCTTTGTTGGTGTGGGCATCGAAATCACCATGGAAGACGGGCTGGTCAAAGTCGTCTCACCCATTGAAGACACCCCAGCCGCGCGCGCAGGTTTACAAACCAACGACCTGATCACCAAAATCGATGAGACGCCTGTCAAAGGCATGAGCATCATGGAGGCGGTCAAACGCATGCGAGGTGAGCCGCAGACGCAAGTGGTTTTGACCATTTTGAGGCGCAGTGAGAACCGCAGTTTTTCGGTAACCATCGTCCGCGACAAGATCAAAACCGTCAGCGTCAAGTCGTCCGTCCCGACGCCAGGGTATGGGTGGATACGAATTTCACAATTCCAAAACCGCACCACAGAAGACTTTGCGCGCCATCTACAAGACCTTTATGACCAGAACCCCAAGATGAGTGGTTTGGTGTTGGACTTGCGCAATGACCCGGGTGGCTTGCTGACGGCTGCCGTGGCGGTTACCGCTGCATTCATCCAAGATGGTGAAGTCGTGGTGAGCACCAACGGACAACTAGAAGAGAGTCGCTTCACCTACCGTGCAATGCCGCAGTACTACACGAGAGGCGCTGACCCCATTGGGGCCTTGCATGACCAGACCAATGGCTTTTACAAAAAGGTGCCCCTCGTGGTGTTGGTGAACGAGGGCTCAGCCTCAGCCAGTGAAATTGTCGCCGGCGCACTGCAAGACCACCAACGCGCAACAATCATGGGCAACCAAACTTTTGGCAAAGGCTCCGTGCAAACTGTCAGAGCACTCGGTAAAGACGCGGGTATCAAGCTGACCACCGCGTTGTACTACACGCCGAATGGCCGGTCTATCCAAGCCAAAGGAATCGAACCCGATGTTTGGGTTGACGAAACAGCCGAGGGCAATTTATTGGCCGACCTAGGCACCCGTGAGGCAGACTTGGCCAAGCACCTCGAGTTGCCCAATGGCGAAGCAAAAGAGCCCGATGCTGCCGCGGTCAAAGAGCGAGAATTGGCGCGTGAAGCGGCACAAAAGAGAGTCGAAGAAGCGCAGCGCTTGCATCCCAATGAACGCTTGTTGCCTCGATTGGGCTCAGCGGAAGATTTTCGCCTGCAACAGGCCCTGCTCTTCCTACAGGGCAAGCCCGTGCTGCGCAGCAAAACCCTGAAGGCACGCACCGCTGAGGAGTCGAGCGCCAATTAAGGCTGAAGACGGCACGCCAAATGGATGACTCTGACCTTTTGCGCTACTCTCGGCACATTCTGTTGCCAGAGGTTGGCGTCGAAGGTCAAACACGCATCAATCAAGCGCGTGTGCTGCTGGTCGGAGCGGGCGGCTTGGGCAGTGCCGCGGCCCTCTATTTGGCGGCCTCAGGGGTCGGACACATCACCCTGGTGGATGATGATGTCGTGGACTTGACCAATCTACAAAGGCAAATTGCCCACACCACGCAACGCGTCGGACAGTCCAAAGTGACGTCAGCCGCGCAAGCCATGCACGACCTCAACCCCAGCGTGCAAGTCCAAGCGGTGGCGCAGCGTGCAGACGCAGAATGGTTGGGTCAAACACTGGCGTCAATCGACCTGGTTTTGGACTGCTCGGACAACTTTGCCACGCGCCTCGAAGTCAACGCCGCCTGCGTGCAAGCGGCTAAGCCATTGGTTTGGGCTGCAGCGGTACAAATGGACGCGCAATTGGGCTGTTTCACACCGGGGCACCAAGGCCCTTGCTACGCCTGCATTTTTCCACCAGAGGCAGGGGCGTCAGATGCAAACTGCGCAACCATGGGTGTTCTGAGTCCACTGGTCGGCGCCATCGGTAGCTTGCAAGCTGCGCTGGCCATCCAATGGTTGGCGCAAGACTCACTGCTTGCACCCAACCCAATGGCTGGGAAGATACTGATGGTTGACCTGCGCCGCTGGGACTTTGATCAAATTCGGGTCAGCGCACATCCAGCCTGCCCAGTGTGCCAAGGCCAGGCAGCTCAGCCCCATTGAAGGCCCATCAGCACGGGCCGTGGCGCAGGCGAAATGTGCGTGGGTATTCAGGTCGGGGGGAGGCAAAAATACCCACCCGTTGCGCGCGCGCGCTTCGCTCTAGGCTTTCGTAAATGCTTGGCCGGCCGCGCCAGACGTAGGCCCAAGCCAAACCCTCTGCGACCAGGCGTGCGCCGACATCTTGTCCGTCACGCCAAATCACCACCAGATCTCGACCGTACGTGTCGCGACCAAAGACCTGCACTTTGACGGGCTGGTTCAATACCCGCTCGGCCAATGCCTGCTTGGCCTCTCGGCCGCCTGCCTGGCATGACTCGGGCGCATCGATGCCAATGATGCGGGCTCGGATGCGGGTGTGGGTACTGGTGCGCAGCCACACGGTGTCACCGTCTGACACCCGGGACACGGTTGCATCTAGGCTGGCTTGGGTTTGGCTCGGCCATTGCACCGGCTCAGTTGCCGATGCCAAGCCAATGAATGCCATCCCCCACAACAGGATCACGCGCACGCAGAGCTTCAAATCAGATGCCAGATGTTGCATGGAAGTTTTGAGGCCTAGACTCGACCGATGATTGAGGCGGTCACGATCAACTCTTGCAACATCGCTTGCGAAGCCGCACCTGAGACAGAGTAAGGATCAAACTTAGGCGTATCCGAGTACTTGAGCATGATCGAGGTATTCACCCGATTGAGGTTCACCAGGCCCATGGTCCAGCCGCTGAACTGTCTCTCTGTGATTTCTTCATAGCGCAACAAAACCACGTCTTTGTGACGCGGGTCACGCAAAATCAGCGCGTACAAGCGGTTGATCGCGTCGCGTCCACCCTCGATGCACTGCATAAATACGCCATCACCAAAACACAAAATACCAGTGATGCCTTCACTCGCGTTGTGTGTGCGAGCACTGGTTAATATTCCATCAATGGCTTTTTGATCATTGGGATCAACCGCCCGGCTTACATACAGCAATCGCACCAACATCATTGGCTCCTTGGGATCAGAGATAAAAACTCACGGCGCAAGTTTGCGTCTTTGAGGAAAACACCGCGCATGATCGAGTTGATCATGCGGCTGTCCATGTCTTTCACGCCGCGCCAACCCATGCAGAAATGGCTCGCCTCCATGACCAAGGCAATGCCATCGGGCTGGGTTTTTTCTTGGATCAAATCGGCCAGCTGAACCACCGCCTCTTCTTGTATCTGAGGGCGGCCCATCACCCACTCCGCCAGCCTTGCATACTTAGACAGGCCGATCACATTGGTGTGCTCGTTGGGCATCACGCCGATCCATACCTGTCCAATCACGGGGCACAAGTGGTGGCTACACGCGCTGCGCACCGTTATCGGCCCTACGATCATCAACTCATTCAAATGCTCGGCATTGGGAAACTCGGTGATTTCTGGCGGCTGCACATAACGCCCGTTGAAGACCTCTTTGAGGTACATCTTGGCCACGCGGCGGGCTGTGTTCTGCGTGTTGTGATCGTTCTCGGTATCAATCACCATGCTGTCCAGCACGGTTTGCATTTTTTCGCTGACTTCATCTAACAGCAAATCCAGCTCGCCAGCTTGAATCACATCAGCGATGTTGTCATTGGAGTGAAACCGCCGGCCTTGCGCCTTCAGCCGCTCTCGAATTTTGACCGATACAGGTACACCTTCGTCTTCAGGGGTGCTCATCCGTGTTTCCTTTGTACTTGTGAGACCCAATGCTAACCGCAAAAGTCGCAGCCTCAGACAACCGCTGAAGTTACCCCTAGTCGGTGTGAACGTTAGTACCTCTTGCCCATCAAAACCAGAGCCACCCGCATGATGCCAAAGGCCAGCCAGTCGGCCAGTTTCGAGCGCCATGAACGCTGCGCCAAAGCCTCGTGGTCAAGCGGAGTGCTTTCACTCTCAACGGCCTGCAGCAATCGCCTCTGTAAAACGCCAGCCAGCGTCTCATCGTCGACCCAAACATTGGCCTCACGGGCCAACAACAGGCTCAACGGGTCCAAATTGCTGGACCCAACCGTGAGCCAACGCCCGTCAATCACAGCCACCTTCGCATGCAAATCAGAGCGTCGGTACTCGACGATGTTGACGCCTGCCCTGAGCAACGAAGGGTAAATCGGGCGTGCGACGTGATATTGCATGAAGTTTTCAAACTGCCCCTGAATCAAAACAGTGACCTGAACGCCTCGCCTAGCGGCTTGCCTCAGCGCACGCCGCAGCCGCTGACCTGGCACAAAGTAGGCATGGGCGAGCACCACGCTCTCACGCGCATGGCGGATGGCGCTCAGGTAAGCCCGCTCAATCTGGGTGCGGTGACGCAAGTTATCGCGCTCGACCCACAGCATGGCAAACCCCGCTCGGTCTGCCTCGGTGGCTTTGGAGGGTGCGTTGTGGCGTGCCATTCTGCTGGCATTGAGCGCGCGCCACTGGGCGCGCAGCACAGCCAAAGAGTTGCGCCATTTCCCCTGTCTCAGTGTCTGCATCGCCTTCAGGCGCCACCAAACGCGCACCATGCTGCGGGTCGCCGAAGCCACCAGTGGCCCTTTAAACTCGAGCGCAAAATCCAAGCGCGGCTGCTCCAACTCCTCGCCGTTGGCCGTCAAGTGGTCGTCCAACAAGTTAATCCCGCCGCAAAAGGCAACGCGCTGGTCGACGACCAGCAGTTTGCGATGCAGTCGACGCCAGTGACTGGGTATCAATAAGCTTGATCGCGTGCCCGGCGCAAAGATCTGCCACTGCACGCCCGCCTGACTCCAACGCAGTTGCCATGCCTGAGGCGGGACTTGACTGCCTACACCGTCAAACAACACACACACCTCTGCCCCTCGCGTGGCGGCACGCTCCAGAGCTTCCATCACCGCCAAGGTTTGCCCTTTGAAAGAAACAATGTACGACTCCAGCAGGACTTGCTGATGTGCCGCATCAATCGCTGCAACCATCGCAGGGAACAGCGAGGCGCCACCTTCATGAAGGACAGCTTGATGACCCTGAGTCCAACCCGCCAATGGCTCCATCACCAGCGCCACTCCGTGATCAAAGGCAAATGATCGGACCAACGCGCCCACGCACGCCCGTGCGGCACGTTGGCAGACACCGGCTGCAAGCCCCTGGCATAAATGCGATCGAGCGACCAAACCGGCCACCGCGCTGGAAACGTGCGACACCTTTGCACAGCGGCCTCCAGCTTTAATTCAGCCATCGGAGCATGCAAGCGCCCGTGCCAGTCGTTGAAGTCGCCCATCACCACCAACGGCACTGTGTCACCAACGTGGTTGTCGACATAAGCAGCCAGGCGCTCGACTTGGCGCCAACGCGTTCCCGCCGAGAGACCAAGGTGCAACACAATGACATGCAACTCACCCCAAGGCGTCACCACAGCACTGTGTAAGAGGCCGCGTTGCTCCAGCCGGTGATCCGAAATATCTCGGTGACCCAGTCGCTGTAGCGGCCAGCGTGAAACCAGTGCGTTGCCGTGCTCGCCGTGACGGGTGACGGCGTTGGATGCGTAAACCGATGCAAACCCCGCGGGGGCTACCGCCTCAGCTTGATCAACCTCTGGCCAATGCGACCACTTCTGGGCGAACCGGCGGTTAAACCCTCTCACCTCTTGCAGACCCATGATGTCAACATCGAGGCCATCAATCGCTCGTTTGATGTTTTCAATTTCCAAGCGAGGTCGCCACACTGGCCCCTGCACGCCCTTGTGGATGTTGTAGGTTGCAATGCGAAGCCTGCGCTCAGCCATGGCTCGCCTGCACCGACTTGCCACCCCTTGGTGTTCGTGGGCAACGAGCAGCCAACTCCTCGATGGCCTTGGCGTTGGTTACCGAAAACACCTGATGGCGGGCGTCTTGCCAAGGCAACCAAACAAATGCTGTGTGCTCACGCGGGTGACAAGTCACTGGCAATCGACTGGGCACGCACAAAGAAAAGACATGCTCGGTGTTGTGCGTCACGTCGGGCGCGTACCTATGGGCATAGGCAGGATGAATCGCGTAGCAATTTTCGATTTGCCAATCAACCAGAACGTGACCTTCGGCTTCGCACAGCAGCCCCGTTTCTTCTTGTACTTCGCGCACTGCCGTGGCGCGGTAGGCCTCATCAGGCGCGTCCTTGCTGCCCGTGACTGACTGCCACGTGCCCATGTCAGCTCGACGAAGCAACAACACATCCAAGTCTGGCGTGTGTATGACGACCAACACAGACTCGGGAATTTTGTATGGGCGCAAAGCACCAGCAGCGGACATCAATCACTCTCAAACGTGTAACCAAACAAGCCGAGATTAACCCAAGCTGACCGCATTGGCACAGCATGGGCAAGGAGCCCTTGGGCTCGAATGCCTTGGGTGGCAAAGGCAACCGCCCCCGATGTAGGGGGCGCAGCGCGCGTTACGCCTTGGCGAGTGCCGCCCCCTCAAAGGCGTGCACCGAGACCGGATAGGCCGGGGTTTTCACCCTCACCTGCATCGCACCAAAGCGAATGGGCGTTGCCTTCCCCGCGAGGCTCGCGGCCATTGCCCGCGCAGCGGTCATGATGGGCAGCACAAAGGGCAGGCCCTTGGGCGCTCCGGAGGGCTCTGCCGCACTTTCATACGCTGCGCAGTCACCCAACGCCCAGATGTGCGGATTCGATGTCTGCCCCCACTCATTGACCACAATGCCTCGCTCAATGGTCAAACCCGCGGCTTGGGCCAGTCGCACTCGGGGGCGCAAGCCCACCGCGCTGAGCACCACATCGGCTTCTACGCGGTCACCGCTGCGCAACACCAAGCTGTAACTCTGGTCAACTCCGCTTTGAACAACTTGCTCTGCGACATCACCCCAGTGAAACCGCACGCCCAAATCCATCAAAGCTTGCGCCATGGCTTGCCCTTGCTCGGCGTTGAGCCATTGCGCAACTGGCCATTGCCCTGGATCGATCACCTCAACCCGATGGCCAGCTGCTGCCAAGTCGTTGGCAAACTCTGAACCAATCAAACCCGAGCCAATGATGGCCACACGCGCAGACTCATGCACATCGAGCTTGCTTCGAAACACCTGGTAATCACGCCAATCGTTGACCGACAGCGCATGCTCTGCACCAGGCATGGGCAAACGCACGGGATCGGCGCCGAGCGCCAAAACCAGTTCCTTGAATTCAAGCGCTCCCGAGCCAGTGTGCAGCAACCGCTTATCGGCGTCTATGTGGCTTGCGTTGGTGTGGTTGATCAAGCCCACGCCCAATTTGTCAGCTTGGACCTGGGCGTCAACCTGAATCAATTGATCCACGCTTTTCCCGAGCGCCAGCGCATTGGAGAGCATGGGCTTGCTGTAAAAGTCTGCGGCATCTGCACTCACCACGCGAATGGGAACCGCTGGGTCTTGCAGCCTCAACTCTTTCGCCAGGGTCCAACCGGCTAGGCCGGCACCC
>Ga0181561_10004209_pt1 | contig 12468 bp, 8 predicted proteins | sample 011ome_19_FD_133760 | JGI IMG/M metagenome (GOLD analysis project Ga0181561, IMG submission 133760) | Coastal salt marsh microbial communities from the Groves Creek Marsh, Skidaway Island, Georgia - 011510BT metaG (megahit assembly) | ecosystem: Environmental > Aquatic > Marine > Intertidal zone...
CCTGTTGGTGTTCGCCGGCGTCGCCCTCGTCAACTACAGTCGCAGCAAGGCGCGCGAAGCCGGTTAGACGCCGCAGCTTCCGAAAACCCGCCTAAGCTTTCTTCGCGCGGCCACGGGAAAAATTCACCAGCGCCACACCCGCAAAGACCAGCACCACCGACGCCCAGAGCCAGATGGACGGGCGTTCTCCGAAGAACCACGCGCCCCAGCCAACACCGGTCAACGTGACGATATATCCCACCTGCGCCAGATAGACGGCGCCGGCCATGGTGACGATCGTATAGAACAGGACGAAGGTCGCGACCGTGACCACGCCATAGCCGACAATCACCCAGTCGGCGATGTCGAAATCGACCCAGATTTCGTGAAATGTTCCGGTCGACAACGACATGACGAGACTGGCGCCGGCGGCCACATACATCGTCCCCATGGCAAGCGCGATATTGTTGCCGCCCTCGGGGCGCGCCTTCTCGGCAAAGACATTCGTGGCCGCCCAGAGTGCGGGGGTCCCGATCGCCAGAAGCGCAAGCGGCAGCAGGTCGGGGGACGGCAGGCTCCCCCTGGGCAGGACCAGAACGGCGACACCGGCCAGACCGAGCAACACCCCGCCGGCCCGCATGATCCGAAACTGCTCGAGCCTGACGGTCAGCGCGATCAGATAGGTGATCAGCGGCGCCGTCACGATCAGAACGGACATCAGCCCCGCCGGCAGGTCGCGCATGACGAAGACCATATTGGAATTCGGCAACGCCACACCAAAGACGCCCATCACCAGACAATAGCGCAGATGAATGCGTTCCAGACCAATGGGGATGCGCCAAATCCGGCAAATCAGCCAGAGCAGGTTCGCGGCGATGAAGGTCTGCCAGAACACCATACCGATGGGCGGCACATTGTTGATGGCGGCGAATTTGGTCGCCGAGGGCCCCAGGCTCCAGATACAGCCGAGGACCACCAACAACACAATCGGCAGCAGGCGATGCGGCGCACCCGTCTTGCTTTTTGTCGGCGCGTTTTTCATGCGTGCGTCAGTCTGCCCCGGGCTTGCGCTTTCCCAGATTGACCATCGCGACACCCAGGCCCACGACAACAATCGCCGCCCAGAGCCAAACGGTCGTGGATTCGCCGAAGAACAGAACGCCCCAACCGACTCCGAACAGCGTCACCAGATAGCCAACCTGGCCCAGATACACCGCGCCCGCCGAGGAGACGATCTTGTAGAACAGCAAGAACGCGAGCCCTGTTGCGACGGCATAGGCCAGCAGGATCAGCTCGCGCTCGCCGGTTTCGGCCCAGATGGGATGAAAGCTTCCGTCAAAAAGGCTGAACAATCCGGCCCCTGCCGCCGCGGCAAACATGGTGGCCGTGGCAAGAGCCAGGTTCTCCGCACCATCCGGACGGCCCCATTCGGAATAGACATTTGCCGTTGCGTATCCGGCCGGCGTGATGAAGGCGAGGAGCGCATATGGCAGCAGATCGGGTGATGGCAGGCTTCCCTGGGGAAAGACGAGCAAGCCCGCGCCCGCAAAACCGATCGCAATACCGATCGCCCGGATCGGGTTGACGGTTTCCAGCCGCACCGCCACGGCGATGACATAAGTCAGGACCGGAGAGATCAATATCACGACAGCCGCAAAACCGGCAGGCACATGGCGGACCACGAAGACGAGCGTCATATAGGCAAGGTCAATTCCGACCAGACCGATCACCAGGTAATAGGCAATCGCGCGGCCTGTCAGCGGAATGCGGATGCCGCGCGCCAGACAGACGGCCCCGAGCAGCAGCCCCGCAAGAAAGGTTTGCCAGAACACCACCGCAGCGGGAGACAGATCATTGGTCACCAGGACCTTGGAGAAGGTCGGATTGGCCCCCCAGAGCGCTCCGAGCCCCAGCAGCATGACCAGCGGCAGCCAGCGGAAGCCGGTCCGGGTCTCTGTTCCGTTGCTCATAGGGGTCTCCGCTTTCTTCACGAGCCGGGGACAGGATGGACCGCGGCGCTACAGTCTTATCTTCTGGAACAGCGTTGCGCAAAGGCACCCCGACACACAACAGACATTCGGGCAAAACATGGATCATGGCTTTACCACCTTGCACGAGTCGGTATTGTGAACTGTCACGTCCCTGCCAAGTTCGGATTTCATCTTCATGACCCAGCAAAACGCCGGTGCCCTCGCCCTCGAAGAGGTCACCCTGTCGCTTAACGGGACACGGCTGTTTTCTCCGCTTTCGATCACCGTGCCGTCCGGCGCCGCGACAACGGTGATGGGCCCGAGCGGCTGCGGCAAATCATCTCTGCTGGCCTATATCTGCGGCACGCTGGAGCCGGATTTCGACACAGCGGGCACGGTGTCTCTGGCCAATGAGGATTTGGCTCCGCTGCCGCCCGAACGCCGACGGATCGGCATTCTCTTCCAGGACGACCTGCTGTTTCCCCATCTTTCGGTCGGGGACAATCTGGCCTTCGGGCTGCCGCCGGAAACCCGCGGCCGGACGCAACGCGAGGAACTGATTGCGGCGGCGCTGGCCGATGCCGATCTGGACGGCATGGCGGACCGGGACCCGGCCACCCTTTCAGGCGGTCAGCGTGCGCGGGTCGCCCTGATGCGGACCCTGCTTTCGCGCCCCCGGGCCCTGTTGCTCGATGAGCCGTTTTCGAAGCTGGATTCGGACCTGCGCACACGGGTCCGCGACTTCGTCTTTGCCCATGCCCGCGCGAACAACGTGCCAACCCTTCTGGTCACCCACGACCCCTCCGATGCCGAGGCAGCCGGGGGAGACGTGGTGGAACTGCTTTGAGCACCGCGCCTTCCACAGCAGGTGCGCCCATGCCCGACCGGCTGATGCTGACGCTTCTCCTCGGCTTGCTGGTGTCCTTCGCGCCGATGACCATCGATCTTTATCTCCCGGCTCTCCCGGTGATGACCGAAGACCTGATGACCGACACCGAGGCGATGCAGCTGACGCTCAGCGTCTATATGGTCGGGTTTGCGCTGGCGCAGACATTCTTCGGCCCGATCTCGGACCGGTTCGGCCGGAAACCGACCATCCTGATCGGCACCTCTGTCTATCTGGTTGCCAGCGTGGCCTGTGCCCTGGCTACCAGCGTGGAACAGCTGATTGCCTTCCGCCTGGTGCAGTCCATCGGTGCTGCCGCCGCGCCGGTCGTGGCCCGCGCCGTGGTGCGGGACATGTTCACCCGGGAAGAAGCGGCCAAGACCTATGCCGTCGTCACCACGGTCACCGCCATTGCTCCGGTTGTCGCGCCCGTTCTGGGCGGGGTGATCGTGATCTGGCTCGGTTGGCGGGCGAATTTCTGGGTACTGACCGGTTTCGGCTCTGTGGCGATGCTGCTGGTGATCTTTCTGCTGCCCGAGACCAACCGTGTCCCCGACCCGTCCGCGACCCGGTTCGACCGGATGCTCGTCAATTTCGGCACCATGCTGCGCAACCGGGCCTATCTGGGATATCTGCTGACGGTGATGGGGACCTTCGGCGGGTTGTTCGCCTATCTGATCGGGTCATCCTTCGTGCTGGTCGGCGAATTCGGCATGTCCGAAATGGAGTACGGCCTGTCCTTCGGGGCCGCATCCATCGGGTTCATGGCAGGCGCGTTTCTGGGTAGCCGCATTGTTCGGCGCGTGGGGATCGAACGCATGTGCCTCATGGGGACGGCCTTCACGGCGCTGGCAGGCGTTCTCATTCTCGGGCTGATCTGGGGCGGTGTTGTCACCCCGGCCTCGGTCATCGTGCCGACCGTGATCTACTTTTTCGGGATGGGGATATCCCAGCCCAACATTCAGGCCGGGGCCATTTCGCCCTTTCCCCAGATGGCCGGGGCGGCGGCATCGCTGCTGGGTCTGGCTCAGTACATCTCGGCAGGGCTGTTTTCGGTGATCATCGGCATCTTTGCCTTCGACCCGACCCTGCTGCTCGCCACGGTCATGGGCGTGGCCGGGATATTTGCGTGCCTGGTCTTCGTGACGATGATCTGGATGCCGCTGCGGGCCGGTCTCCTTCCGCCGCCCGCAAATTCCTAGTCAATCTGGTTCTCGATAAAGCCCGGCTCCAGCCGCCAGGGTTCACGGTCCGGGGTGCGCCGGGCCGGGGCCGTCCCGGTCGAACCTGCCGCGCCCGTTGATGCGTTGCCTTCCGCGGCGCGTTCGACCCGGGCGATGCCCACATTCACCGCCGGGGCCATAAAGGCCTTCCAGATGGCCGCCGGGATCGAAGATCCCGTGACCCGGTCCATGGGGGCGTTGTTGTCATTGCCAACCCAGACCGCGGTGACCAGATTACCCACATAACCAATGAACCAGGCGTCCCGGAAATCCTGGCTGGTGCCGCTTTTGCCGGCTGCGGGAATCCCGAAACCCGCCGATTTTCCGGTCCCCCAGTCCACCACGGCACGAAGCATATCGGTGGTGTGTGCCGCAGCTTCGGCCGAGATCACCCGCCGCACTGTCGCACCCGGACGTCGGAAGACCACCTCGTCGGTCTGGCGTACTTCGGAAATACCGTAGGGGGCGACGGCATAACCGCCATTGGCAAAGACGGCATAGGCCGCTGCCAGTTCCAGCGGGGTCACCTCACCCGCGCCCAGCGCTATCGAGGGGTGCGGCCGGAGGGGTGCGGTGATTCCCAATCGCCGGGCCGCCTGCACCACCCGCGCCCGCCCGACATCTTCCGAGACACGAACGGCCACTGTGTTGAGCGAGCGCGCCACGGCTTCACGCAAGGTCACCTCGCCACGGAATTCGCCGGTAAAATTCCTCGGCGTCCAGCCATCCACCGTGATCGGGGCATCGCGCACGGCACTGTCGGGAGACATGCCGGATTCGAGTGCGGGCAGATAGACAATCGGCTTGAAGGCGGAGCCCGGCTGACGGAGTGCGCTCGTCACCCGGTTGAACTGGCTCGCGCCGTAGCGTTTTCCGCCGACCATGGCGAGCACCGCGCCGTCATCGCGCAGCGCCACTAGCGCAACCTGTGCGCCTTTGGTGTCGATCCCGGCCACCGCGGCTTCGGCCAGTTGCTGGAGACGTGGGTCCAGCGTGGTTTCAACGGAAAGATCGGTGCCGGCACTGCCCGCATAGCCCGCGGCGCGTTCAAGCACCCAGTCGGCAAAATAGCGGTGTGTCTCGCCCGACACCCGGGGACGGGGCAGCGCGGCATCACCCCGGCCCGGACGTCGGGTGCGCCCGATCTGTTCGGCTTCATCGGGTTTGACAAAACCGGCCGCAACCATCGCACCGAGAACGGTCAACGCCCGGTTATGGGCTGCCTCGGCGTTATTGTCCGGGTTGAGCCGGGACGGTGCACGCAACAATCCGGCCAGAACAGCGGCCTGATAGGTATCAACATCGCGCGCCGAGGCACCGAAATAGCGCTGGGCCGCAGCTTCCACCCCGTAGGTCCCGGCTCCGAAATAGACCCGGTTCAGATAGATCGTCAGCAACTCGTCCTTCTGAAACCTGTGTTCAAGGGCGAGCGCGAGCAGCAACTCCTTGATCTTGCGTTCATAGGAACGCTCGGGTGTCAGGAACAAATTCTTCGCGAGCTGCTGCGTGAGCGTGGAGCCGCCCTGGACCACCCCGCCGGCGCGCAGATTGGCGATCATGGCCCGCAGCAGCCCCCGGAAATCGACACCGGGATGCTCGAAGAACCGCCGGTCCTCAATGGCGACAACTGCCTGCACCAATTCGGGCGGCAGTTCGTTCACGGTCAGACGGCGACCATAGAGATCACCATAGCCGGCGATCAGGGACCCGTCCGCCGCCAGGATGGTCACCCCCGGACGCCGTGCCTTTTCGCCGGCCGGACCGAGATTTTCCACCGAGGGCAGATCCCAGGCGAACCAGACCAGCACACCGCCGAGAATAACCCCGCCCCAAATGGCGAAGACCAGCGACCATTTGGTGATGCGCCAAAGCAGGCTCGACCGCTGCGGCGGCTCGGCTTTGGTGCCCTTCGCGGCGCGTTTGCGCGGGGCCGACCGGGACCCTTTCGCACCGAACGACTTGCCGGTTCTCGCGTTGCTCTTGCGCGTGCTCATGGGCGGGCAAACTGGTGCATCGACTTGTCGGAATTGTGGCGAAGCACCAGGCGCGATCTAGACGTCGAGATTGGCGACTTTCAGCGCGTTGTCCTGGATGAACTCGCGGCGCGGCGCGACCTCGTCGCCCATCAGGGTTTCGAAGATGTTGCCCGCGGCGTCAGCCTGGGCCACCCGCACCTGCAACAGGGCGCGAACGTTCTCGTCCAGCGTGGTTTCCCAGAGCTGGTCCGGGTTCATCTCGCCCAGACCCTTGTAGCGCTGCATCGACATGCCCTTGCGGCTGACGTCGAACACCGCCTTGAGCAGCGAGAGCGGCCCGGTGACGGTGTGTTCGGCATCCTTGGCAATCAGCGTCGAATGGCGCACGAAGTTTTCCTGCAGCTCGACACTGCGTGCATTCAGGCCACGCGCTTCGGCGGAGTTGATAATCCGGCGGTCGATGACCAGCCGTGTCCGGACCCCACGCAAAGACCGCTCAAAGGCAAGCGAACCTTCGGCCTCCTCGAAGATACCCTGCCAGCCGCGTTCGAGGGGCGGTGCCAGCGCATCGAGACGGCGCGCGATGTAATCCGCCGCACCCTGCGCGTTTTCCGGATCGGCCAGCAGCTCGGGATCGAGCGCGCCGGCAATCGCGGCCTGCTCGACAATGGTGGAATTGGGCAGATGCAGGGTCAGGGGTTCGGTCAGGCGACGGACATCGCGGGCGAGATCGAGCAGGGCCCGTAGGTCGTCCCCCGAGCGCTGGGAGCCATCGCTCATTCGCAGGACGGCATCGCCCAGACCGCTGTCGATCAGATAGTTCTCCATCGCCGGGTCATCCTTCAGATAAACCGCGGAATTGCCTCTCTGCACCCGATAAAGCGGTGGCTGGGCGATATACAGATGGCCGCGCTCGATGATCTCGGGCATCTGGCGGTAGAAGAAGGTCAGCAGAAGCGTTCGGATATGGGAGCCGTCCACATCGGCATCCGTCATGATGATGATCTTGTGGTAGCGCAGCTTCTCGATATCGAAATCGTCACGGATGCCCGTCCCCAGAGCGGTGATCAGTGTGCCGATTTCCACCGAGGAGAGCATCTTGTCGAAGCGCGCGCGTTCCACGTTCAGGATCTTACCACGCAGCGGCAGGACGGCCTGGGACTTGCGGTCCCGGCCCTGTTTGGCCGAACCGCCGGCGCTGTCGCCCTCGACGATAAAGAGTTCGGATTTGGCCGGGTCGCGTTCCTGACAATCCGCCAGCTTGCCCGGCAGGGAGGCCATGTCGAGTGCGCCCTTGCGCCGCGTCAGCTCACGCGCCTTGCGGGCCGCTTCGCGGGCGGCGGCGGCCTCGACGATCTTGTCGATCACCGTGCGGGCTTCATTGGGATGTTCCTCAAACCACTGGCCGAGGCGATCGCCGACAACCGATTCCACGATCGGGCGCACCTCGGAAGAGACCAGTTTGTCCTTGGTCTGTGAGGAGAATTTCGGGTCCGGCACCTTCACCGACAATACGCAGGTGAGACCTTCACGGGCATCGTCGCCGGAAATCGCGATCTTGGCTTTCTTGGCCAGGCCGCTTTCGCTGGCGTAATTGTTGATGGTTCGCGTCAGCGCACCGCGGAAACCGGCCAGGTGGGTGCCACCGTCACGCTGGGGGATGTTGTTGGTGAAGCACAGCATCGTCTCGTGATAGCTGTCGTTCCACTGCAGGGCGACCTCGACGACCACGCCGTCTTTCTCATCGGTGACGTGAATCACCTCGCCCATGATCCCCTGGCGATTGCGGTCCACATACTCGACGAAGGCCTTCAGCCCGCCTTCGTAGAAAAGCTCGGTCACGACCGGCTCCACTCCGCGCGCATCGGTCAGCACCAGGGTCACGCCGGAATTGAGAAAGGCGAGTTCGCGAAGGCGATGCTCCAGGGTGTCCCGGTCGAACTCGACCATGGTGAAGGTCTCTTCAGATGGCAGGAAGGTGATCTCGGTGCCCGAAATCGGCGCGCCGTCCTTGAGAGGGGCATCACCAGTGATTTCCAGATTTCCGATGGCTTCGCCATGCTCGAACTGAAGCTGATGCTCCTTGCCGTTGCGCCAGATGCGCATCTCGAGTTTCTTGGACAGGGCATTGACCACCGAGACGCCAACGCCGTGAAGTCCGCCGGACACTTTGTAGGAATTCTGGTCGAACTTCCCGCCCGCATGGAGCTGGGTCATGATGACTTCGGCCGCAGACACGCCCTCTTCTTCATGGATATCAACCGGAATCCCGCGTCCGTTATCGGCGACGGTGACGGATCCGTCCGGGTTGAGCGTCACATCGACGGTATCGCAATGCCCCGCGAGCGCCTCGTCGATGGCATTGTCCACCACCTCATAGACCATGTGGTGCAGACCGGAGCCGTCATCGGTGTCGCCGATATACATGCCCGGGCGTTTGCGGACCGCATCAAGCCCGCGCAGCACCTTGATGGAATCCGCACCGTATTCGGCATCACCGCCGCTGATGTCATCCACGTTGCCAGGTGTATCGCTCATAGGGTTCTCCTCAAATCCGGCGTCGGTCAGGTCTGACGCAGACTGCCGGATGAAACTTCGAAAATCTGGGCCTGGTCACCAAAGGCCTCGAACAGATGTCGGTCGGTGCCGGTCAGCCAGGCCTGGGCGCCCAGCGCCAGAATGCGCTCGGACAATGCCAAGCGGCGCCCTTCATCAAGATGGGCCGCCACCTCGTCGAGCAGGATCACGGGTGCGGCCCCGCGGGCCAGCCCGAGCAATCGTGCATGGGCCAGAACGATGGCGATCAGCAACGCCTTCTGCTCGCCGGTCGAACACAGGGCCGCCGGCATGTCTTTTCCGCGATGGCGTACCGCGAGATCGCTGCGATGTGCCCCGTGGAGTGCCCGCCCCGCCTCGCTGTCGCGCGCCCGGTTGGCGGCGAGAACCTGGCGCAGGCGATCCTCGGCCTCGAGCGCGGGGCCCATATCGAGCCAGGTCTCAACCGCTCCTTCGAAGGACAGGCCGGCGCGCGGAAACGGTGCTTCGCGAATATCTTCCTCGGCCGCGATGGCCGCATCCAGCCGCGCCACCACCTCGCGCCGTGCCGCAGCCAGAGCCACACCGGTGGCTGCCATGGTCTCCTCTTCGGCTGCGAGCCAGGCGGCGTCTCCGACATTGTCGCGTAACAGCCGCTGGCGGCCGCGCATGGCCTGCTCATAGCTGGCCAATCGCCGTGCGTGTTCGGCATCGAAGCCGTACACCATTCGATCGACGAACTGTCTGCGCGCCGTTCCGCCTTCCATGAACAAGCGGTCCATATCCGGGGTCAGCCAGACAACACAGACATGTTCGGCAAATGCCGCCTGCCCGCGGGCCGGCTCGCCATCGATGCGCACCGCGCGCCGTGCCGCACCGCCCTCGGGCCGGGCCTCAAGCCCTGTGCCCAGAGAAATCGTACCGTGAGCGCCGGTGACCTGCGCGGCAACCGCCCATCCCGCAGCCGAAACGCCCGCTTCGATCCGGGCCACGTCCGGTAAAGCCGCCTTGCGGATACCCCGGCCCGGCGCAAAGAATGACAATGCTTCCAGCAGATTGGTCTTGCCCGCGCCATTGGCGCCGGTCAGCACCACCGGCGCAGGACCGGTATCGAGCCGCAGGGCGGCATAATTCCGGAAGCCGGTCAGGTCGAGCCGCGAGATATGGGCGCCCAGGGCAGACCTGCCCCCCTGTGGCAGGACAGTTTCCTGCTGGTGTACCGGCGTGGTGGCGGTTCCGCTCATCCGCGCCTAGACGCGCATCGGCATAAGCACATAAAGCGCACTCATATCGCCGCCATCCCGCACGATGGTCGGAGACGATGCATCAGCAAAAACGAACTCGGCACTGTCACTCTCGATCTGCGCCGTGATGTCCAGCAGGTAGCGGGAGTTGAAGCCGATTTCGATCGTGTCGTGCTCGAAACTCACTTCCAGCTCTTCCGATGCGCTGCCGTTTTCCGCGCTCGTCGCCGACAGGGTCAGCAAACCGGTACCGACCGCCAGTTTGATCGCCCTGCTTTTTTCCGAGGAAATGGTCGAGACACGATCCACAGCCTGGGCAAAGGAGCCCCGGTCCACCGACAAAACCTTGTCGTTGCCCGTCGGGATGACGCGTTCGTAGTCCGGGAAAGTTCCGTCGATCAGCTTCGAGGTCAGGATGGCATTGTCGAAGGTCATGCGAATCCGTGTATCCGACAGCGAAATTTCAATCGGGTCGGCGGTCTCGTCGATCAGCTTGCGCAACTCACCAATGGCCTTGCGCGGCACGATCACGCCGGGGATGCCGTCGCCGCCATCAGGCATCGGCAGCTGGACACGCGCCAGGCGGTGCCCGTCGGTCGCCACGGCCCGCAGCATGTTGGCGCCCTCGTCTTCGGCGGCGTGCAGATAGATACCGTTGAGATAATAGCGCGTTTCTTCCGTCGAAACGGCGAACCGGGTGCGATCGACCAGCGTACGCAGGTCCTCGGCTTCCAGCGAGAAGGTGTTCGGCAGGTCACCACCACTCATCGTCGGGAAATCCTCGACCGGCAGGGTCGCCAGGTTGAACTTGGACCGGCCCGCCCGGATCAGCAGCTGATCGGCCGAGGCGTCGGTCTCAATCTCCACCTGGGCGCCGTCGGGAAGCTTGCGCACGATATCGTAGAGGGTGTGTGCCGGCGCGGTCGTCGAGCCGGACTGACCGATTTCAGCCGGCACTGTCTCGGTGATCGCCAGATCCATATCCGTGGCGGTCAGCGTCAACGCGCCGTCCTGCCCGTCGAGTAGGACATTGGCGAGAATCGGGATGGTATTGCGGCGCTCCACCACGCTCTGAACATGGGCCAGCGCCTTGAGGAGGGTCGCGCGCTCAATCGTCAGCTTCATTCTTTTTGTTCCTCTGTGTCCCGGAGTGCCGAATGGCAGAGATCTGGAGTGATCTCCCGCGTCATCCGGCTTTCCATCTGGAAGCCCCGGAATTCCGCTGAATCCGTGCAAATTCTGACAGTGGTTAAGTATAGCAGAATCGCGGTGATTCGACAGGCCTTTCGACCTGTTCAATGCACCCGGAACGGGAGAATTACGCTATGTTTTTCAACGTGTTAGAAGTTGTCGCCGGAGAACCGGTGGATCAAATCTCCAACATGCGGCGCAGCAGCTCCACATCTTCGTTGAATCCGGCATCCGTCGAGCGCAATTCCTCAACTTTCTTGACCGCGTGCATCACTGTGGTGTGGTCGCGGCCGCCGAATTTTCGGCCGATCTCGGGCAGGGAGCGCGAGGTCAGTTGCTTGGCGAGATACATCGCCACCTGACGCGGGCGCGCGACGGCGCGGGCGCGGCGGGCCGAATGCATATCGGCCAGGCGAATATTGAAATGCTCGGCCACCCGTTTCTGAATCTCCTCGATGGTGACACGCCGGTCATTGGCCCGCAGAAGATCATGCAAGACTTCCTGGGTGGTCTCCAGCGTCACCGCACGGCCCACCAGCGTGGCATGCGCCACGATCCGGTTGAGCGCACCTTCCAGTTCGCGCACGTTGGAGGTGATCTTGTGGGCCAGGAATTCCATGACCTTGTCGGGGATATCGGCACCCGACTGCTCGGCCTTGGCCATCAGGATGCCCAAGCGGAGCTCGTAATCGGTCGGGTGAATGTCGGCGACCAGCCCGCAGCCGAGGCGCGACTTCAGGCGCTCTTCGATGCCGTCCAGATCCGACGGGGACTTGTCGGCCGAGATGATGATCTGACGGTTCTGATCCACCAGGGCATTGAAAGTGTGGAAGAACTCTTCCTGGGTCGAATCCTTGCCCGCAATAAATTGGATGTCGTCGATCATCAGGACATCGACGGAACGGAACTGCTCCTTGAAATCCATGATCGTGCGATACCGCAGCGCCCGGATGAACTGATACATGAACTTTTCGGCCGACATGTAGAGAACGCGCCGTTTCGGCTCGCGTTCGGTGATATGCCAGGCGATGGCGTGCATCAGATGGGTCTTGCCCAGCCCGACACCGCCATAAAGGAACAGCGGGTTGAACGGGACAGATTTGGATTCCGCAACCCGGCGGGCGGCGGCATGGCCGAGCTCGTTCGAGCGGCCGACCACGAAATTGGAGAACTTGAAACGGTCGTCGATGATCGCGCGCACATCCTCGAGCGCCGGATCACCACCGTCAGGCACCGCTGATGCCGAGACCGGGTTGCCGGATGCACTGCGGGGCGCGGCCTCGGATTCGATCCGCTGCGCCAGAGGCTGACGCGGCGGCGCGCCGGCGGGCTGCACGACGGTCTGGGAGGGCTCGACGATTATCTCGACAGTCTTAACGGCATCGTTTTCGGCCGCCCAAAGCTCGGACAGGCGGGCGCTGTAATTCTGCTCGATCCAGTCACGCATGAAGCGGGTCGGGACCG
>Ga0181561_10004210_pt1 | contig 12466 bp, 6 predicted proteins | sample 011ome_19_FD_133760 | JGI IMG/M metagenome (GOLD analysis project Ga0181561, IMG submission 133760) | Coastal salt marsh microbial communities from the Groves Creek Marsh, Skidaway Island, Georgia - 011510BT metaG (megahit assembly) | ecosystem: Environmental > Aquatic > Marine > Intertidal zone...
GCTGCTGTTCCTGGGGAGCATGTTCATCCTGACCAAGGCGGGCGTGCTCCCCGAGAGCCTGGGCCGAGAGGCGTACGAGGGCTACGTCAAGCCGCGCGTGCCCAAGGAGTGGCGCGAATTCAAAGTCTCCGACGAGGTGGTGGACGACAAGGTCAAGGAGGTGGAGAAGCGGTTCTGGCAGTTCGTCAAGCGGGTGTTGCCCGCGTGCGACACCCCGACCGCGGAGAAGGCGTTCTTCGCCGGGATCATCCTCGCGGGGTTAGCGTAGAAGAAATCGAAATCATCAATCGTCGCGCGCAGAGAAATCGCGACCCGTTCGCGAAAGCCCGCTCGCGGATCACTCGCTTCCCTGCCCCGCGACCCACTTCGCGAGCGTCGCCGCGCCGAACCCGGTGGCGCCGCCCTTCTTGTCGTCCCACACCGGGCCGGCGATGTCCAGGTGCGCCCACCGCGTGGTGTCCTTCTCGATGTACTTCTGCAGGAACAGCGCCGCCGTTATGGAGCCGCCGCCCCGCGAGCCCGTGTTCTTCATGTCGGCGTAGTCGCTCTCCATCCCGCACGCCTTCCAGTATGACTCGCGCACGGGCATGCGCCAGAAGGGCTCGCCCGCGCTCTGAGACGCAGCCTCAAGCGAGGCAGCCAGTTGGTCGTCCGGCGTGAACATGCCGGCCACCTCCGGGCCCAGCCCGACGATGATCGCGCCGGTGAGCGTGGCGACGTCGACCACGACGTCGGCGCCCGCCGTCTTCTCGGCGTACACGATGGCGTCCGCCAGCGTCAGGCGCCCCTCGGCGTCGGTGTTGTTCACCTCGATGGTCTTACCGTTGGACGCGGTGAGGATGTCCCCGGGCCGCAAGCCGCGCGACCCGATCATGTTCTCGCACGAAGCCACGATGAAGTGCGCCTGCACGCCCGCGGGCGCGAGCTCGGCCACCGCGCGCGCCGCGCCCAGCGTCGCGCCGGCGCCGCCCATGTCGAACTTCATCATCTCGATCATGCTGCCCGCGCCCGCCTTGATGTTGTACCCGCCCGAGTCGAAGGTCAGGCCCTTGCCCACCACGGCCACCTTCTTTTCGTACCCGCCCGCGGGCGTGTAGGTGAGGTGGATGAACTTCGGGGGCTCGTCCGACGCCTCCGAGACCCCCAGGAAGGCGCCCATGCCCATCGCGCGGCACTCCGCCTCCTCGAGGATCTTCACCGACATGGTCTCCGGGAACGCCGCCGCGATTTCAGACGCGGTCTCCGCCAGCGCCGTCGGCGTGACCACGTTGGGGGGCGCAGCCACGAGCTGCTTGGTGAGCGTCACGCCGGAGGCGGTCGCGGCGCCCTCCGCCAGCGCGTCGGCGACGCTGGCCGCGTCGGCGCCCGCGGGGGACGACACCGTCACCGTCTTCAGCGTCGGCGGCTCGGGCTCGGACTTGAACCGGACGTCGGCGGACGACCCGAGGTACGCGCCAAGCACGATGGAGGCGGCTTTGCTGCGGAACGTCTCCGCGGTGTCCCCCATCCAGTACTTGCGCAGGTACAGCGACGCGCACTTCGCCTCGCACGCCGCCTTGGCCGCCTCCCGGCCGAAGCCGATCCACACCTCGGGCGACGTCGCCGTCTTGGCGGGGTCGCCCACGCCGACCAGGCCGACGTGCCTGAACGGCAGGCCCGTGGCTTTGGGCACGCGCGTGAACGCCGTGCTTCCCGCCTTGCCCTTGAACGCCTTCTCGTCCACCAGCTCCTTGACCAGCGCGCCGAGGCCGGGCGCGATGCCCTCGAAAACCGCGTCGTCGGCGGCGAGCTTCGCGCAGTCCTCCTCGCACACCGAAAACACCACCATGTCGGCGGCCGCCGCGGCGGCGGCGTCCTCGGTGACCGGGCTGGAGGAGACCGCCAGCTCGGCGTGCGGCTGCATGTCCCCGGCGGGGAATGAGCCGCCGCTCGCGGCGAACGCGCGCGCCGAGCGGCGCGCGGCGGCGACGCCGCGGCGGGACGTCGGTCGCGCGGGGGCGGTCGCGAAACGCGAGACGGGCGTCGCGGAAGAAGAAATCATCGTGGACGTCATCGGCGCGGCGAGACGTGTGGAGGCGCGTGTGTGCGCGGCGTGAGGAGTGAGCAGGGACCGGACCACGTTGGTGAGTGCGGACGGACGCGACGTGAGCCTTCGCAGCATCAAGCGCCGGCGACGAATGACGCGTCGAGCCACGCGAGCCGGATAAGAAAGGTTCGAGCTCGTTCGGAAACGTCGCCACGTGATCTCACAGATGAAAATGACAAAACCGTTTCGAGATGATGCACCCCCGACGTTTTCCAACCCTCGCGCTCGCGCCGCGTCCCGCCGAACCGAACCCTCTACGGGTTCACCTCCGTGACCCCCCACTCGCCGTTCTCGTCCCTGACGTGCACGTACCTCCTGTTGCTCCTGAGCGACAGGTGATCCACCTCGTTTACGTCCATGACCACCAGGCAGAAGTTTTCGGCGGCGTTCTTCGCGTCGCGCGTCGCCGCCTCGTCCACCTCGAACGTCTGCTTGTGGTGCTTTTCCGCGCGCGCGCCGTTTGCGTTTTCGTCGAGCTGCGGGAACCCCGGCTCCGGCCAGAGGAACTGCGCGCGGCCGTTCGGGGACATCCGACCCCACGCGTCGAGACGCTCCTTCTGCATCGAGCTCGAGTCCTTGGTGACCACGGTCAGATCGCCCGCGATGCGGAACTGCTCGCGGCTCTCGGGGAAGTACCACGCGAACTCGCCGGCGGCGTTTCGCGCGAGTTCCTCGACTTTGCTCGAGCGCAGGTCCGTCACCACCGTCACCTTCGCGGTCTCGCCGAGAAAGCCGCGGTACACCACCGTGCGGTTCGCGGGCTTGCCGTTCGGCTTCACCGTGGCGAGCTGGAAGTACTTCGCGTAAGGCATGTGCTTGTCGTTCTTCTTGATCGCCGAGAGCACCGCGGCGCGCCACGCGGGGGAGGAGACGGCGGACATCGCGTCGGCGTGTCTCTCCGCGAGCGGGGCGGGACGCCGAAACCCGGGGATGACGTCGTCGGCGATGCCGAGTCTTCTCCCTTCGGAGCAGAAAGGCGGCGCGGGGACCGCTCGAGTGCGCGAGGGTACTCCAGTGCTTGCGCGAAGCGCGAAGCGAAAGGCGGCGCGTGGAGCGACGCTGACGTGCGGTTCCGTTGTGGCGCGCGTTGGCCGCCGACCGCGGGCTGCGTTTCGGCGCTCATCAAGAAAAACTTTGGGACGACGTCTGTTTCAGAGTTTCGGCAAAAAACGGGAAAAGCTCGCCTTCTTCAGTACTCGTCCGCGCGCTTGGCGCTGGCATGGGACGCCCCGCGGGAATCGCGAGGGTCGCGCTGCTGGCGCTGCTCGCCTGTCTCACGACGCACCGCACGGACGCGCTCCCCATTCTCCGCGCGCCGCGACCCGCGGTGGACCCCAAGGAAGCCGCGGCCGCGCACTTCGGCGTGCCCCCCCGATCGTTGTTCGGCGGCGAGCGCGCGCCCGCCTCGGCGGACGCCTCGCGGACGGACGCGCAGGTGACGCTGCTGACGCACACGCTGGCCGGCCTGGGGTTCCACCGCGTCGTCTCCGTGGAGCTGGAGGCTTCGCTTCCCTCGCGCCTGTTCCGGATCGTGTCGCACGCCAAGTGCCACGCCGCGTTCGTCACCGAGCTCGACCCGCATCTGTACGCGGACCGCTTCGAGCTCGACGCGGCGGCGCGGCGCGCGGGCCCGGGCCACGCCGCCGCGGTGTTCGAGGACGCGTTCGTGATCAGCGAGAAGCCCGCGTCGGAGTGCAACAGCTCGGTGGTCGCGGTGACGGCGCCCATCGAGCTGCGACACGTCGAGAAGCCGCTCGGGAAAGACGCCGCCGCCGCCGCCGCCGCCGCCGCCGACGACGACGGATCGCGGATCGCGGTTTCGGCGCGCGCGGAGTACGCGCTGCACAACCGCTACCCGCGACCCGCGCGCGCGGGGAGCGAGCCGTACGTCTCCGTGTCGCTGCGACCGCCGCGCGTGCTCGTGCGTTGCGGCGGCGGTACCGACCACGCGAACCGAGTGCCGCGCGACGGGTGGGCCCTGGCGGACGCGGCGCGCGGCTACGAGAACGTCTTTGAAAACGACGCGACGTGGCGCGTCCCGGCGGGGACGCGCGCGCATTTTACATTCGTCGCCGCCGCGACGCTCGTCGCGCGGTACGCGGCGGCGATCTTCGTGGCGGTCGCGGCGTGGCGCGCGCCCGAGGCGTCTACGTTCGCGGGGTCGGGTGGCCGGAAGCCCTCGGCGAAGGGGAACAGAGTGAAGGGACGGAGTGAAGGGACGATAAAAAAAAGCGAATAGCAGGGGGAGCTCTGTATGTAGCTACAGAAGGTCGTTTAGTTTGGTACGTGTATCATTGAGTGGTCGGCTTTGCGTCTCCGCGCGCTTCGACGACGCGCGCGAGGCTCTCGCGCACGAGCGTTTTCACCGCGCTCGTTCTCTCCGCGCCGTCGGTCGCCTCGACGATGCGCTCGACGATGCCCTCCACGAGCGACGCGACGATCGAGGGATCATCCTCCGATCCCCGAGCCGGACGTATCCCCGAATCCCGGCGGCGCGCCGCCGCCGCCGCCGCCTCGCGGCGCGCGGCGCGCGCGCGGAACGCGCTCTGCACCGTGACGGCGGCGTTTCTCTCCTCCACGGCCCACTCCCGCTTGTCCTCCGCGAGGATCGCGTCTCGGTACGCGCGCGCGGCGCGGCGCCCGAGCGCGCCCCGTCGGCGCCGCTGGCACTGCAGCGCGGCGAAGGCGAGCTCGCGTTCGACTTCCGAGAGACCCCCGCCGAGTCGCGCGCCGTTCGGCTGTCGTCCGTCCGTCTCCAAAGGCTGGTGTCTCCTCGCCTCGGACGCGCGCCGCAGCGCGTCGAACGCCCTGTGTTTCTCCAGAGCCTTCTCCCAGCGGCGCGCCTCGGACGCGCGCGTCCCCGCCGCCGTCTCCGCCGCGCGCCTCGCCGCGACCGCCTCCACGAGCTGCCGCTCCAGCGACTCGTTCACCTCCAGCGCCGCGCGCACCGACGCCGTGCACTCGGCGGCAAAGGCGCGCCTGGACTCCATCTCGGCGCGCACCGCCGCGTGCGCCGCCGCGGAGGTGGCCTTCGCCTCGGAGATCATCGCCGCCGCCTGCACGGGGTCCACCAGCGCGTTCGGGTCCACGAACGGAAGCGCGAGTGCGTCAGTCTGCTGCTGCGCGTCCGACGTCGTCGTGGCGCCCGGCGCGGCGCTCGGAGAGTCCGCCGCGCGCGGCGGCGGCGGCGGCGCCTCCGCCGCCGGCGCTTCCGGCGGCGCGCGGCGCGCCGATTCCGCCGTCGCCTCGAGCGCGTCGCGTTGGGCGACGAGCGCGGCGTTGGCGGACAACACGTCTCGCGCGTGCGCCTCCGCGTCCGCGGCGTACTGTCTCGCGTGCGCCAGCTCCTGTTCGGCGTCGAGCAGGCGTCTCTGTAGCTGTTTAGACACAGCCGCCGACGCGCGATCCGCCTCGCCGCTCTCGCGCGTCCCGAAATTGGCCGAGTCCCCCGCGTTCTCCGCGTTCTCCGCCGCGGTCTCGGGCGCGGCGCGTGCCGCGGCGTCGTGCGCGGTCGAAGCCCGGAGTGATTCGGCGTGCTCCACGCGCGCTTCCGCGTCCGCGAGGTGGTCCGCGGCGTCGTCCAGCGCCTCCAGCAGGTGCCCGAGCACGTTCTGCGCCAGGCACAGCGCCGGGGAGGTTTGCGCCTCATCGACGTCGTCGGGATGTGTCGCCTGGAGAAGCCGCGCGAGGCCGAGCGCCTCTTCCCGCTCGAGCTCCGAGTCCGCCTTGTGCTGCAGGAACGCGGGCGCCCACGCCGAGAACGACGCGGTCATCGCCAAAGTCCCCGCGGACGACCGCTCCGCTCCGCGCGCGCGTCTGGAGCAACGGCCGCGAGTGCCGATAAAAAAAAGCTTCACTTGATCACTTCAACACAGAGATGTGTCAGACACATGAATGCCGAGTCAGCGCGGTGAGATTTGAAAGCGAATATGGGTGAACATGCTGCTTGATCGATACGTTTGACCCAGACGACCGATTTGGGGATTTCAACGGAAACGGGGAAGAACGAGCTTCGAAGAGCAGATAACAAATTGCGACGCAGTCGGCGCCCTTCACTGTCGTTCGCGGGAACGAGCGCGAGAGGCGCCGGGGGTCTCGTCGCATCGTTCCGCGGCGATGCCCGCGATGTCGAAATCGCCGAGCTCTCCGAAGGATCAGGGCGGAGGCTTCCTCTCGGTACGTGCGCTCCCCTCAGAATTGCATGTCTCAATTTCCTCCCAATTCTCCGCCCCGCGGTAACATTCAACCGACGGAACCTGATGTCCCCTCCCCTTCACCGCGTGCAGGGACTCTCGCCGTTCAAGCGCAATCGATCGAGGCGCGGAATGTCGAAGAAACGCCCGCGGGTGCACCTCGTGGACGTCGCGGATGTGGAGTTGCACCCCGACGGGACCTTGGTGCATCGCGATTCTCTTGAAGGGTCGAACGACGGTTCCGTCCGGGGGGCGGCGCCCGCGGGGCCGGAGGACGCGTCCCCGTCCGCTTCCGGCGACTTTAGCGGGATAGTGGGGCGAACGGGCAGCGGAAGCGGAAGCGATTCGAGCGGATTCCACGCAGGCGCGGCGCGTTCGTCGAGCGGGGCGGGGGGCAAGGCGCGGAAGCCCACGCTCCGCGATTACGCCAAGAAAGCCGTGAAGTCCCTGGAGACGGAGATCATTAAGGACCAAAAACGCATCGGGTTCGTGAACGAGATATACGACGCCAGTCTCAGGGCGAACGACGAAACCGCGATGCCGTTCGTGAGCCCTCTGCGAAGACGCCACGAGACGGACGCGTCAGGGAAGGACCTCGCGACGCTCAGGGCGGAGCGGGAGGCGCTGGAGACAGGCGCCGAGGGCGCCGCCGAGCCCGGACCTTCTTCGTCGGAGAAACGCGCCGAGGCAGTCGCCGGTCTCGACGCGACGTCTTTGACGTTTCAGATCGAGGAAGGGGGAGAGCCGAGTGGTAACAGACCCGCGAACGGCGACAGATCGGCGCGGCCATCGCGCACGTCGATGGACTCGCACGACCAGCCCAAGGCTGGCGCGCACGACGACGAGGTGGAGGATGTGTGGTTGGAAGCGATGCGGCTGCTTCGGCTTCGAACGTGGATCTTCCTGGACGATCCCGACTCGTCGCCGCTGGCGTACCTCACGTCCATGCTCATCCTGGGCCTGATCGTGATGTCATCGGTGACGTTCTGCCTCGAAACCATGTCCAGCTTCGAAGCTCCCGAGCACAAGGACGCGTTCTGGATCATCGAGTGCATCTGCATCGCGGCGTTCACGATGGAGTACGGCTTCAAGCTGATGTGCTGCCCCGACGTCAAGAAGTTCGTCGTGCAGCCGCTGAACCTGGTGGACCTCATCTCCATCCTGCCGTTCTACATCGAGCTCGCCATGTCCTCCGCGGACGGCGGGTCTTCGCGCATCTTCCGCACCGTCCGCCTCGTGCGCGTGTTCCGCGTTATCAAGCTCGGCTCCCGGAGCGGGAAGCTGCAAGTGGTGACGCGCACCATGCAAGAGTCGCTCGACATGCTGGCGATGATGTTCTTCCTGCTGGCGCTGACGGTGCTGGTGTTCGCGACGCTGGTGTACTTCGCCGAGCGCGGGGACGAGTACGCGGCGGAGGGGATTTTCGCGCGTAAGGTGGACGTGGTGTGCACGGACCTCGCGCTGTCCACCTCCGGAAGCGACATCACGAACGAGGACGGCTCGCTGGTGAACGGGTGCGAGCGCGTGGCGAGCCCGTACAAATCCATCCCGGATTCCTTCTGGTGGACGATGGTGACGCTCATGACCGTGGGGTACGGCGACGAGGTTCCGGTGACGGGCCCCGGCCGCCTGGTGGCGTGCCTCGCGATGCTCGCCTCGGTGCTGCTCATGGCGCTGCCCATCTCCGTGATCGGCAGCGAGTTCACGCAGCAGTGGATGGACTACAAGAAGCACGCCGCCGAGATTTCCGGGCGCGGGCGCAAAGCCGCGCCGCGCTTCCTGGAGGTGTGCGCGCACCTGAAGACGCACCTGCAGGTGGTGGACGAGGTGATGCGCAAGATGCGGGACATGCAGGTGGACATCGACGAGCGCTCGCTGCGCGTGAAGCAGCTCGTGCGTGCGCGCGAGAAGGAGGCGCAGACGCTGCGGCGCAAGAAGCTGACGCGCGGGCAGCGCGCCGTCGAGGCGCTGTTGCTGGAAAAGGAGGCGAAGAACCGCAGCGGCGGCGACCGGCGCCTGCAGCGCGAGGTGGAGGCGCTGCTGGACGAGCGCGAGCAGCTGAGGAAGGCGGCGCAGACCGCGGAGCTGCTGGTTTCCATGCGGCTGCCGAAAATCGTGTCCGAGTGCCTGGACAAGTGCATGTTCATCAAGGAGCTGAGCGAGGACGACTACGAGCTCATCGTCGCCGAGATGGACGAGCTCAACTATCGCGCCATCGAGTGGCACGACAACCGCGCGCGCGTCGCCCCCGCCGTCGAGCGGCGGGCGCGCCGGGACGCGAAAGTAGCGGGTGTCGGTGCGCCCGGGTCGCCCAAAACGCCGGGGCGGGGGGGGGGTGAAGCGCGCGGGACGCCGCCGGAGTCGGTGGGGCCCAGGCTGTGACTGAGAAAGAGTGTTAGCGGTGAGAATGGAAATTTGCCGAAAGCGGCACGTCCCCCTTTCGTTTCTGGTTTTTCATCGAACCCCGAACGAGAGTCTCCTTTCAAGCGAGACGAATCTTCCTTTTAAAGTATTATTCGATCCGCTATGCTCTATTTTGGTGGTTACACGATCGACTTCGAGGGTAGGTCGAGCTCCCCTCGCCCGGCGGCCACACGTCACCGCACGCGACATCGACGGGTCGGTGACACGCGCGGTGTGCGTGCGCACCGACCGAGCCAGGCGGTCGCTTCCCCGCGGGAAGTCCCCGGCGACCCCTCGACGTCCCCCCCGGTAGCCGCGGGTGTCGAGCGGAGGAGAAAAGCCTTGTCGGGAGGTCCCGGGCGCGTGAGATGGCGCCCGTCCCCGTGCCCGCGAAGGATGCCCCCCCCACGGGCAACGCCATCTTCGTGATGGCGGTGCTGGTCGTGGTGGTGAGCAGCGGCTTGGCGCTCGTGATGGCGCACCTGTTCCGCTCGGGGTACCCGTACCAGTGCAGCGTGCTGGCGGTGCAGCAGATGGTGTGCACGGCGTTCGGCGCCTTCATGATGGGCCAGCGCCCCGAGGAGGCGGCGAAGCTGCGCATCTCGCGTTGGAACTACCTCACGATGCTCCTGCCGTTCTCGGGCGTGCTCTCGCTCAAGCTGTTCCTGCAGAACAAGGCGGTGCAGTACGTCTCGCCCGCGTTCTACGCTATGACCGGCTCGCTCCTGCCGGTGGGGGTCACCATGCTCTCCATCGCCATCGGCAGCGCCAAGTTCAAGTGGAGCACGGTGGCCGCCGCGGCGGTGGTGTCCGTGGGCGGCGTCCTGATCAAGTTCGGGCAGGTGGAGCTCAGCACCATCGGGTTCGTCTTGACCATCAGCAGCCTCGGCCTGGACGTTGTGCGCCTGCTGCTGATGCAGGCGCTGCTGCAGCCGCTGCGGCTCTCCGGCATGGCCACCATGCTCCTCAGCGCGCCGCAGCAGTGCCTGCTGTTCTTCGTGAACGCGGCGTGGGCGGACGCGCGCGAGGTGGCGCACCGAATCAAGCTCGGCGCGGACGAGGGCGGGTTCGGCGACGACTTCTACGTGATCCTGTGCGTGGTGTGCGCGCTGGCTATCATGGTGGTGCTGTTCAACCTGATCTTCGTAAAGATGACCTCCGCCATCATCAGCGCCATCTGCACGCCGTTCAAGGACTTGAGCACCATCGTCTTCTCTGACTTGCTCGTGGACAAGCGCACAGAGACGCCGCAGGCGATTATCGGGTTCGCGATGTCGTGCTCGGCGTCGCTCGCGTACAACATCCACGACGTGTACGAGAAGCGGCGCGAGGCGGAGGCGAGAGCGGCGGAGGATGAGGCGAAGCCCCTGCTGGAGGCAGAGACGGGCGCGGCGAGCGCGAAAACGGGGGGGAGCTGTCAGCCGGAGCTGGAGGAGCGCGAGGACGACTGGCGCGTGGAGGACGCGTACTGGGCCGGTTTGTACTGCTGCGTCGCGGGGGTCATCATATACGCCTACGCGGTGGTGTGGCACCTGAAATAGAAAGGCGTTTTTTAACGCGCGCGGGGACGCACGAGGGCCCGGTAGACCATAGCGGAGACGACGAGAAGGAAACACGTAACCTTATTCTTCAAACCACGACGCTCGTCTTAAGGCGCCGGCGCGGGCGGCGCCGACGCCGCCAGCATCGCCGCGATTTCGCGACGCTCCGCCTCGGCGGCGGCGGCGGCTTCCGCGGCGGCTTTCGCCGCCGCCGCCTCGGCGTCCCGCCTCCTCGCCTCCTCCTCCTCCGCAGCCTTCGCGCGCGCCTCGGCTTCCTTCCGGGTCTTCTCCTCGCGCCCGCGCTCCGCCGCGATGGCGGCGAACATCCGGTCCACCGCCGCGCGTTCGCGCGTCAGCCCCGCGTCCAGGTCCTCCATCTGCCGCAGCTTCAGTTCGATCTTGCGCATCTGCATCTCCACAACCCCGACGGCGAGCTTCTCCATCTCGTGCTCGTCACGGTCCGCCAGAAGCTTCGCGTGCACAGCCGCCGCCGCGAGGCCCTCCGCGGACGCCGCCACCGCCTGCTCGCGCGTCACGGGCGGCGCGGGGCCGAGCTCGAGGTCCGGGGCGTCGCCCGTGACGCGCGAGCAGCCGTCGGCGCCGTCGCCCTCCGCGCCCCCCCCGTCGCCCGCCGCCTCGGCCAGGCGCGCGAGCGCGGCTTTGGCCGCCGCCGCGGCGACGCGCGGCCCGACGCAGGTGGCGAGGAACGCGACGACGGCCATCACGGGGTTGGGCGCGCCCGCGAACGGCGTTTCCTCGGATGGCGTCTCTCTCGATGGCGTCGCGTCGACCGCCGCGTCCTTCGCGAGCGCCTCGAGGAAGGCGTCCTCGATGGGCAGGCGCGCGAACCGCCGGACGCACTGCTCGGCGTTTTTCGTCGCCACGCGCGACGCCACCGACGACCAGTCCTCGCCGTGTCGTTCGATCGCCTCAAGCAACGTCAACGTCTCCTGGTCCGTCCAGTCGTTCGCGTCCGCGTCAAGATCGGGCGATGTCTCTCGCGCGTTTAGGGTTCCGGGTGCGACGGGTCCCTCCGCGCTCTCTCGCGCGGAACGCTCGTCGCCGCGGGTCGCCGAGACGACGCGCGCGAATCTCGCCGACGACGCGCCGTCGGGCAGGTTCCCGGCGGCGAAGCACGCGACGCACGTCACGTCGAGTTCCGGTTGTTCCGGATCAGTTCCCCCCGGGGAGTTCCGGTCCCGGAGCTGGAAGCGTTCCGAACCCGCGGGAACCTGCCCGATCGCGGAGATCTCCGCGCGGTAATACGCGCGGCCGGTGCCGACCAGCGACGCCGCGCAGCCGCGGCACCGGCGCGACCGGCGCGGGGAGTCGGAGACGCGCGCGGCGGGCGGCGGAAGCCCGTCGGCGGGAACACCGTCGCCGAGAAGACCTGCAAGACCTGCGTCCGCCGAGCTCATCGGCGGCGGATCCCTGTTCTTGGGCGGGCGCCCTACACGCGGCGCCATCACCTCCCGGATGCCCGCCGCGCGCGTCTCCAGCTCGCGCGCCGCCGCGACGGCGGCGGCGACGGCGGCGGCGCCGTCGGCGGGCGCGGGGTCGAAGCGGAACAGCGCGTCGGCGGCGGCGGCGTTTGTCCCCGCGGGATTTGACGTCGTCGATTTGACGTCGTCGCGACGGGTATCCGGGTCGTCGGCGCGCGTCCAGTTGATCAACCCCCATCTGTGGCAGAAGTCGTACACGCGCTGCTGCGTCGCGCGCGCGTGTACGACTTCTGCGTCCGCGTTCGCGCCGGGTCCGGAAAGCGCGGCGGCGGTCATCGCGCGGCGCGTCGCGGCGTCGAACGGCGTAAACGACCCCGGCGCGAACCGCGCCATCGTCGCGTCGCGAAGCGCGCGGTAGCGAGACTCGGCGTCGTCGCCGGCGCCCTCGGCGAAAAACTCGGGCACGCCCCGCCGCTCGATCTCGTGCACGGCGTCTCGCCTGAACCACGCGGCGTACCCCGGCAGAGCGTGCGCGCCCGACGTTCCAAAGGCGGTGCCCTTCGAGTCGTCGCTCGCCGTCCCGAGCTCGGCGTCCTCGGCGTCCTCGCGCGGCGCCGCCGCCGCGTCGTCCACCGCCGCCGCCACCGCCGCGGCGGCGGCGCGCGCGGCGGTCCTCTGCCCCGCGAGATGTTCTCGATCACCGGGACGCCGCGCGCCGCGGGCGTCCCCGGGAGCGCGGGGATCCCGGGGATGCCGTCCCCGGCATCCCCGGCCGCCGCCAGGACGGCGGCTGGGCCGTCC
>Ga0181561_10004212_pt1 | contig 12464 bp, 12 predicted proteins | sample 011ome_19_FD_133760 | JGI IMG/M metagenome (GOLD analysis project Ga0181561, IMG submission 133760) | Coastal salt marsh microbial communities from the Groves Creek Marsh, Skidaway Island, Georgia - 011510BT metaG (megahit assembly) | ecosystem: Environmental > Aquatic > Marine > Intertidal...
TAGAAACATACTGCCCAATGACAACTTTATACTCATTTAAATGATGTTCCTCTGTGTAGACTCTAGTATTACCAGGATCGTTATCTCCACGAGAGGTTATTCTTATCCTACATGGTTTATCAATATAGTATCTTAGATCGCTGTGGATTTTTACAAGACTTTCTTGACCTAATAGGCTAATCTCTAAAGATCTTTTTAAATCTGCTGATATCATGATAATAGGTCGTAAATATCATATTGTAGATCTCCATCAATATCTTGATCTTTATAAAGTATCTGTTCCATTTCATTGTGTATATTTTCTTCAATAACATCTAGAAGCTCTTCAATGAAATCAGCATAGTCAACCGTTGAAAGAAACTCTGTTATAGTAACACACGACATTAATGTATCATCGTTTCCGTGTTGTGCGCCATAAGATCCATTTGCTTTAACACCAAACATATATGCTTCTTTAACAGTTTGATTTTCGGTAAAATTGATTCTATTCTCTTCAACCATTTTCTTTAGGTTCTGACACATTACAGCTTTGTTATCTGACTTAATCCTAATACCTGGTTTAAATGTTCTAGCATCGTGCCTGTGTTTGAATCTAACGATCATTTCTTCATCAAATTCATTTCTTTGTGGAAATAGAGTTGTAAGATATTTAATAAGAATAGAACCGTATGTATTAAATTCGATAATAAGTTTAATATTCTCTGGGTTAAATACTTCAACTGACAGTGTATATAGTACTTTTGCAAAGTCTTCAATAGTATGTTCATTAGATCTAAAAAGGCCAACTTGCTCTAATCTAAAGAAATCATACATGGCTCCTGGATTTGGAAGCAGTTTCATATGTTTACTTTCCATTGGAATTATTTTAAACATGTTGATTACAGAATAGTCACCGCCATTTCCTTCAGCAATATCTACTGAAAATACATAAAAGTTTTCACTATCACTAGCAGAGTCAATATCGAATGATGGATTAAATGCTAAATAACCATTAAGATCCATATTTATATTATCGAAATCTTCTAAATCCTCAAATTCATATTTTATCATTCCCCTTCTAAGCTTCTTCATCGTCTGTGGATCAAATAGAAGATTTGAAGAACTTACAAACTCATTACCATACTGTCGGTTAAATGCATCTTCTGAACCTAGGTTCTTTAATTCTCTCTGATACCAAGCATCATCTCTATCCGGGTGTTGCCACCAGTCAATACGCATTGCTTTATATGCATTGTGCCCCTTATCAGCGGCATCATAAATCTCATAGAATTTATTAAAGCCGTTTGGTGTCGATGTGATAATGATTCTAGAAACTTTCGATGCTGAAAGTGTAGGATAAACGTTTTCGTAGAATGAATCTACAATAGATGGGTGGATGTGGGCAAACTCGTCCAAGAACAGGGTGTGAATGGTAAAACCGATACCTGCCTTTGCAGTGGTCGCCTGGCCTACGAGTCTACATCCATTATCACACTTAACGTTCATAACGTCATACTTTACAATACCAGGCTTCATGAAGAACGGAAGGTTCTCAATAACCGTCTTGGCCTTATCAATAATTTCTTTAGTAGAGTCTGACTTGTTGGCAAGTAGTAGAGTATTTTTATCAACCTGAAAAGTTAAATACCATGCATTAAAGATAGAGGCTGTAACTGTTTTACCCATCTGTCTAGATGCAAGAACAATATTGAATCTTTCATTCTGAAAGTTTCTAAGCATATCTTTTTGATAATCTCGTAGTTCAACTCGGCGAATACCCTCGTCAGTCATAACTACAGCATACTTTTCTGCAAAATAAACGATATCGCTAGCACATTTGGCAAGCTCTTGAATCTCGTCATCAGTATACTCAAATACGATATTACCTTTACGCAAGAATTGTTTGCCCTCATAAAAAGGCAAAGCAACCTTAGGCCTATAACCCTGGTCAAGCGCTAATATTAAATCATTAACCTTTTTAGTTGACCAGATTAGTTTAGAGGCCTGCGTATCAGTGTCATCCTTTGGAATCCACGCATTATCTCCTACGTAATCGCTCATATATTAGTTATTCTTATAGGATTAAAGTCTAACGCATCTGTATCTGCATATATTGAATTATAATCATTGGAATCAATAAAATCCTTTAATGTACCTTTGCTAAAATCTAAAATATCTTTTTTATATAAGATCCAATGATGTGTCATAATTTTACCCATGTCATTTTCATCATGTGCCATGTCTATGATTTCAATTTCACCGAAAACTGACTTAAATCCTTTTAATTTGTTTGATTTAATTATATTTGAAACTTCTGATATAATACCTTGGCAATCTCCTAACGATTGATTATCTAGGAAATCTTCCCAACTATCATAATCATTTGCTGATAGAATTTCATCAATTATAAATTGAATATCTTTATCTAATTTATATTTCTCAAATAGTTTTACACGTCCCATATTAATCTTCTGTGTTTTCGTCTTCAATTTCGGCATCCTCAATCACATTCCCTGCAATACCTGCTTGGATTTGTGCCATAAGGTCTTTTGTTCCACGCTGCACGTTTTTACTAGAACCATCTTCAATATGTTTATTAACAACATCTCTGTTTGTTCTTTCTTGATACAATTCGGCGTCTCGTGCAATACGCTTCATAGATTCTTCCGTTGCCATCAAGTACATTGTTTGAGACTTAATAATGTCAAGCATAGACTTTTGAAGAGTTGCAAGTACTTCAAACATTCTAGGTGCTAGATCACCGTCTTCAATAGTTTCTAAAAGTCTTGTTAGTGCTCTTTCACCTGCTTGAAGCTGGAATACTAGTGATGACATTGTCATCTCATCCATTTTCTTTTTAGCCTTGACATATTCATTATGCTCGATGATATCTGCATCAAGATAGAAACGCATTAACGAATCAATTGTCTTTTTAGCTTGCTTATCAGCACCTGATTTAACTTCTCTAAAGTCAAAGGCTGGATATTGTTGTGCTGGTAGTTGTGGGTCGAGTTCGACAATCCCTTCTAAAGACTCATCGTCACCTATCAAACTATCTAATTCGTTTCTAATCTCGTCTGCCTGCGAGCGCAGTGGTTTATCTTTTGCCATAAATGTTATTATGTTATTCTGATAATATATATCAGAAGTTTGGGATGCCGCCAATAACTTTGGCTCTTTGTCTCCAAGTATCTAGAACTTGCTGTCTAGTATCAGCTGTTAAATAAGTTTGTGTATCTAGGTAACTATTTACAGTATCTAGCATGTTGTGCTTTCTTTTCTTTGCTTCATATCTAAGACCCTGTAGGTTTGCATCAACCTCTTTAGGTAGTAGTAAGTACATATATTCCGGTAGAATACCAGCCTTAATAAGGGCTCTCATTTCTGAATCATCTTGGCTTGGCTTTCCAACCCTATAGTTTCCAACGCCTTCACCGCCTTGTGTGATATGTTCTATCTCATGTCTAACAACATCTGAAAGGTGCATATACAATTCAGACCAGTATCCAGGTAACCATTCTTTTTCACATCTAAAATCTATAATGATGTAAGGCGTTTGATCGTCACCATCATCATCAATATCTCTAGCGTCAGCGCCAGTAGATTGCATAATTTCAAAACCACGTCCTTTAAAATAGATTGTACATTCGATATCAAACTCAAGTTTTTTATTTGGCATCTCAATCTGATCATAGTATGCACTTTGGGACTGTCCTAGTGAAAAGTCAGCAACCCATTTCTTGATAATATCGGCTGTGATTCTTCTAGATAAAGAATCATAGTTAGATCTTTTTTCAGTAATATATTGTTCGTATAAATGAATATGTTTCATCGTGAGTTTCTATAACGTTGATATGAAAGTGATGGGATTGCGTTATCAATTACTAAAGCGTGTTGTGCATCTCTAACTAGAGTCTGGTTCAAAATATTTGAATGTTGTTCTTCTTCTACAAGTTTATCCCAGATTCTTATATTTGTCATCTTTAGTTTACCACCTCTTAATTGGTAACCCTTATCTAGATCCCAAATAAACTTCTGTGTTACAGGTCTAATTTCACTGAATTGTAGTTCTAGATTATTATCACCATCCTGTGGTCTTGTATAGTTTAATTGATCATTTAGGTAATAAATGTGTGCACCAATTTCCATAAAGTCATTTGATAGGTTAATAACAATACCATACCATTCATCAGATCCCAATATCATACCGTGCATAAATGTATGTACTTGATTATTTACCATTAACTCAAGTTTACTTGACGATATTCTTATAGTTAAACCAACACCAAAACTTTCACCATTAATAATAGTATATTTTGTATTGTCAATGCTATCAAACGTAGGTGATAACCAGAATGTTAACGCAAGATTTTCGTCCTGTGATTGTTTAGCTTTTTGTAGATATTCTACAGCATTTTCTTCAAACGGAACAGTACTTAAATCATAATGATGTTTAGATACAATAGTCCATCTGTTTTTAAGGTTGTAATCAACAATCTTAACTAGAGCATTCGATGAAGTTCTAACACCATCTTCCCAGATGTGTGATACGCCTTGAAGTTGTTGTGGCTTAGTTGTCTTAGTATACTCGTCCTGAATCTCAGCACCAAATATATCTTCAATACCAACTACTAGATTTTCAAGTTCTGCTTCTGCCTGTGAATTTTTAATAACAGCACTTCTATCCTGGTATTTAGTTAGCATAACTCTCCAGTATGTATGATTAACATTGAATTCATCTGCTAAAGCGATAGACTTAACCTCATACATTTTATTATTCTTCGGGAAGTACAAATAGTCTTTAACCCTAGGGCGCTTAAACTGCCCAAATGCTTTTTCAAATTGATAATCAGTGATATGGATTTCAAAGTCTTCAAATCCGATACCGAAGATATCAAAATTCATTGCTTCAGTAGGGAACTCATTATCCGGTACTGAAACTTTTAAATTCTGTTGATCAACCACATCAAATAGTGAATACTCCATGAAGATAACATCCCTTGTTCTCTCTCTAGGTTCTGTTCTATAGTAACGAACATCCCATCCAAAAATATCTGATGTGATTTCAGTTAGTTGTCTATAAAGATTGTTTGACTTTGTTAGTTGATATGGCTTAAAGATATTTGTATCGTCAGCACATGGTCTAATATTTGCACAGCCCGAATATGAAAAAGGATCTGTACAATCTAAACAATACTGTGGACATGATACAATCGTACCATCAGCTGATTCAATCGTAAATGTGATATCGATAAGTGTGATTGATGTTGAGGCTGCAAGGTAATCAACTTCAGCTTTAATGTCTAACCAAACAGGTCTAGTTCCATCCCATGTAATAAACATAAGATCACCTGGATTCATGTCTCTTGTTAGAAGCTGAAATTCACTAAACTCTTCGTTAGTATGAGACCATCTATAGTAATATGTAAATTGGCTATTTACGTTTGTCTCTAACATAAACTCAACCATAGAAGCTGAGAATGGTGCAGGAGCTGCTAGTTCAAGATGCATAGGAGATACTTGAGTAGCAACTTCTAAAAGAGTATTACCCACGATGATACTATCACCCGGGTTTAAATTAAATGAGGTACCATATCCAGATACGGTAGTAGAACCTTCGGTAAAACTGATTCTTCCGACAGTAAAGTCATTACTAATACCTGCTAGAATAGCCCAGTCTGTAATTCTAATTACATTCTCATATGGATCAACTAGCTTGGCAATAAATTTATCACCAATCTGATTTGCTGTAGTACCGTTTACCATGGTTTATTTATACCTCAATATTTTTAGACGAAGGCGGCATAGGCCTTTGAACTTTCTTAATTTGATCTTGTGGTTTATAAACTTCACCAGCAATCCAAGATGCAACAAAACCTGTTAAAGAAACAAAGTAAACTGCTAGATCATTTAGATTGATGTCATACCATATTGCTACTATACCGACAATAGTCCATAGAACCACCATGGCATAAATCATAACCTCTCTCCTAGAATTTGGACCAACTTTCATGATACCTGTTTTTTCACTAGGTCTTTTAGATTCACTCCAAATATAGGTTGCAACGTATGCTGTAAGTGAACCGAAATATGCAGCGAGTTGGCTAAAATTAGCACCTTTAATCGCAGCATAAACGCCCATAGATATCCAAAGAAGAACTACAATATAAACTAGTTCTTCTCTTTTACCAAAATTATTAAAGAATTCTTTGATCTTTTTCATCAAGAAAGTAAACCTTTCTTGTATATATCTACCAATCTGTGACGAATAACACTTCAGGATTGTCACCTTCTAGCGTGTGATCAATAACATCTAAGATATATGAAATTATCTCAGCACTATTATCATGTACACTTTCTGAATTCATTGCAATCTCAAGTTGTATCATAAGATCCCGCATCATATGTGATTTATACGGCTTATCTACGATTATTCCAACATCCTTTAAGATTGTATTAATTTCTTTAATGTCATTTAACGGTAGAAATGAATTAAGTCTAAGAGTTGCTTTTAAGATTTTATATGAATACTTGATTTGTCTATTTGAATTTTCAAAATCTTCTGTAATTCTACTAAAAGTTCTAGATTTAGATAATGATAATTTAATCCATTTAAGATTTTCAAATTCATCTATAATCTTATCTAGAAAAAAGATAGAAGAAGCATCACGGTGGATAAGTTCAAATGTAATAGATTTAATTCTTTTTATTTCTCTTGAGAAATTCATATCAAGTAGCATTTGCATTTGATCCGGGCTAACTATGATAGCGTCATCATCAATTCGCAAATAATCTATTTGATTGATTGCCTTGGTCCAAATCAAATTATCATAATGATTGAATTTAAAAAGTGTAACATCAATAACGTCGCACATTGAAGCTGAATTATAAATTCTCATTTTAGTATACTCTCATGCTATTTTCAATCATTTGTAAATCAGCATTTAACTGATCTGGTGCAAATGCTTGTAACTCTTTAAATTCTCTTTTGCCTATTTGATTTCGTTCAAGATAAACGCGAATAGCGTCATCTGAAGGTATATATTTTTCTTTGGTTACGGTCTCTTTTTTAGACTTCTTTGTTTTAGTATAAATCCAAGATGGAACTCCTTTGAATCTTTGGGCCACAAGATACCATGAATCAATAACATTAGCACCCTCGATTCCATTCAGATTAAATAGATTTGCATTATCAGGAAATTTAATAGCAAAGAATCTATTAATCATAAATGTATGGCGCTTCTTTGTGTGTTGCTTTATAAGCTTCCACTCTTTAGGGCGCTCAAACATAATCTTAATGAAGTCAAAAAGCTTAGTATCGTCTAACATGTATATTATATGATTTAAACGATATATGTTTAGAACAATTCGTTTAGTTTCTTTGATTTAGGTAGATCTTCCTTTTTAGGCTTATCCTCAACAATCTTCATGCCTGAGAACGCGTCGAATTGAACTGGAGTAGTCATCGTATCACGATCAGTGAAACCAGTACCTTCGAGGATGCGTTCCATAGAACTAAGGTTATGCATATCTGGGGAGTTGCTATTATATTGCTTAGCGATCTCTTTATAGATTGCGTTTAGGATAGATTCAGGAATGATACGCACGTGCAATAACATTAACTGAATATTTTGCATTAAGTTTGTTTGGATCTTTTCTTTTGAAGAATTACCCACAACACGATAGATAGCATCGCACATCTTTTCACGAGACTCTTTTACAAAAAGCTGTTCAACCTCAAACTGACCGAAGTCTTTTTGGTATTGTACAAGTACCTTTTCAGCCTGCTTATCTGTAATAGAATATGTTCTAATCTTACCATTAGACATCTGCTTATCATAGCTAACGACTGAAGTAATATTATCACTGCGATCACCTGTTAGAATCTTCTTAAAGATAAACTCCCTGCTCTGAACTTCTTCAACGCTTACACGGTTCTTTTTAAACCATTCACGTATATCTGCTTTAATACCACCAGATATAGATTCATCAGCTGCCATATTAAATAAAAGATCATCGCTGTTTTTCTCTTCTACCTTATCGTCTTCTGCTAAAAGTTTTGAGAAACCTTCAAATGTAATAAGAGCTCTCTTAGTGTTATAGTACCATAGCGTATAACCATCAGTAGCTTGGGTGTAATCAACAAGCTGGATAAGGTCACGATCACCGGTCCATACAATGCAATTCTTACCGGTATTATTGAGCTCTGTAGACCATGCAAACAAAATATCATCAGCCTCGGCACCGTTAGTTTGTTGAACAATAACACCCTGCTTAGTTAGAACCTCTCTAAACTTATCATAAATATTGTAGACCGCTTCCCAGTTTACAGTCTCATCAATTGTGCGTGTTCCCTTATATTCAGCTTCTGGAAAAAGGTCTTTACGCCAAGACTTAGAGTCAACAGCTACAACAATTTGATTTATAAATGGTCGCATCTTACGAACTTCCGATGCAAAGTCAATACACAACTTTCTTAAAAACTGTGCTTGTTCTTTTTCATCTCCTAGCAAGATACCTTTGCTACGTGGCATGACATATAGTCTACTGTAAACAAAGTAGTTACCATCGATCATTAATGTGTGTTTACCTAATTTCATACTGATAGTTTTATATTGCTAATATACAAAAAATAATTGACATATGACAATTATTGTCGAATAATTGTTTGTATTTTATATACACAGCTCAACATTGTAATTACAGGATCGACGACAAAATTGCGTTGGGCCTGGTGTTCAGCTACTGTAATAATTATTTGCGGAATGAATTTGATGTACTGTGACTTTTCTTGCTTAATGTATTCGATGAAGTCTTGTCCTAGCGACTGTAATACTTCATCAACACGATTAGAATAATCACTTACAATTACTTTATAATTTTCAACAGGGTCCATTTGATTAAATACCAACTCAAAAACATCTTTGTATACTGAGTTAAATCTCTTTACATCATCGATGCTTATAGTATGAGTACCCTGCGTTTTATATCCCTGTAGTTTATTAAGTGTTGATCTTAGATCTGGAAAGTTACGACGAACAAATTCAACAAGAGCATCTTTCTCGATGGTCATATCTTCAGTTTTTGTAACCTCGTGGATTCTACGAATATATTTCTTAGTCAATTCAACCTCTTCAACTTTATCAAAATCAAAGTTAATAACTTCAAATCTGCTTAGAATAGGATCTGGAATTTTATTGATATAGTTACAAGTTGCAATAAATCGGCTATTAGAGGCAAACTGTTCCATTGTAGCACGGAGCGCCTTAAAGAATTGATCAGATACACCGTCAACCTCATCAAGAATAACCACCTTAAACTTACCACGATCATCTAGAATTGACATAGTTGAACAGAAATCAGTGATCCTTGTACGAATTACATCCACAGATGTGTCCGTAGAAGCATTAATATATAAGTAAGGAAGATCGAATTGATTTACAATTGCCTTTGCAGTTGAAGTCTTTCCGGTACCCGGAGAACCTGCAAATAGCATATTTTGTGTGATTCCATCCTTGAATTTCGCCATTACTCTTTCTGGGAGAATGAGTTGTTCTAGGTTTTTTGGACGATACTTCTCTGTAAAAAGCTGGTTCACTGATTGCATAATGTATAAATTTACATAATCTTATATAAGGGAGACCCCTACTTGTTTCATCATGCCTTACTCAAAGAAATATCCTAAGATAGAATACAATAACAGTGTTCGTGGTAGATTTGGAGTATCTTTTAAAACTCTGGTTAAGAGTCAGAAGAGATTCTTGATGGACCACCACAATATTAAGTATGTTGTACAAGATGAACAAGTATTAAAAGCTATCATGGGTATTTACCGAGGTAGTAACGATAGTTCTAAAACTAAATTGTTCTATGACTGGCGTGAAGGTGATTTAAAAGTAGGAAATGATCTTAATGAATCTTATTCAATGATAGATTGGAAATGTGCTTTAAGTGGATTACCAATCAAGAGTAAAATGGGAGAATTCGATGCCAAAAACTTTGTACATCCTAAATACTGGGATGCTTTAGAAGGTTCTATTAACCAAAGTGTGTTGAAGTCATCTCTTGAGTTTCGCCAAAAATGTCAAGAGCTCCTCCTGAATCAACAGAAGGAGCTCATGAAAGTGTTTAAGAAAAACGCTAATCCTAGAAAGGAATTATAGAAGCTTAGAGAACTTATCCTTAACAGATAGGTTTAGGATTGGATTAACACCTTCATTTAGAGTGTTAGTCATCTCAACTTTTTTAATCTCAACATCTAGCTTTGTATAAAGCGCTGTGCCGTCTAACTGCCAATCTTCTTTTTCGTAGATATAAGAAACTAGTTCGTTTAGATTTGCATTATATGCTCTTGCTAGAAGAGACTCTTTTGGAGAAAGCTTATCAAGCTTCTCTCTTTCAGATGCAACAGCCGCGGCTAGCATAGCAATTTTATCTTTAGATGCTTTATCATTTTTATCTGACAAATCTTTCATTGCTTGCTCGTATTCAGCAATTTTAGCTTTAATAGCTTCAGCGGCTGGATCTGTAGCTGGAGTTGCTTCTGGAGTTGGAGTTACTTCTGGAGTTGGAGTTGCTTCTGGAGCTGGAGTTGCTTCTGGAGCCGGTGCAGCCTGAAGATCTGAAATCTTCTGTTGAAGCTTTAGAATCTTCTCTTGACCTGCTTTAACACCATCAGTATCTCCTTTATGTGCTTTTAATCTTAGTTCAGCGTCTGCAATAGCAAGATCTGCCTGTGCAACTGCTACTTTATCTTTAGAATCAATAGATCCCTTCGCATCCTTAAGTTCTTGCACTTCTGCTTTTAGGCGAAGTTCTTCATCATCACCTTTAACATCAACTTCTTTATCTGCTGCAGCATCTTTAAATCTATTCATAGCAGCTGTCTCCTCTTCTTGTCTCTTCTTTAGAGAAGTCATTCTTTGACCTAGATCTGCTTTTTTACCTGGATCGTCTTCAAGACCTGTCATGTGCTTGATAAGCTCCATTTGACCTTTGATCTTAACAACGTCAACAACCTTTTTAACGTAAGGACCTTTTTCTTTGATCTTATCGTCAACCATTGCCTGAAGTTCAGCAATTTGATCTTCAATCATTTTCTTTTTAGCATTAAGAGCAGATACTTTATCAGCAACCTCAGCACTTCTGCCTAGGTTAGCAGCTGCGAAACCAAGATCAAATGCATTCATTTTCATTTGATTGATTCTTTTTTGCATCTTCTTGAACTTAGGAGCTACAAATACCCAATCAATAATACCTTCTTGAATATGTGATTCTGCTTCAACAATCTCAGCATGGATATTAAGAGCTTCTTGATAAAGAATTTCGAAAGATTCTTTAGCAGCTTTAGGAGCGCCTTCTCCTTTCTCGTAAGGCATTTTTAGATTAGGATCTTTTGTAGGAGTGTCATCAGTCTTCTTTTTAGATTTCTTTGTACCTTTTTCTTGACCCTTCTTAGCTTTGTTTTCTAGCTTCTTAAGAGCCATTTCTTCGTCTTTAATTCTATTACCGACTTCTTTCATTCTTGACTTAAGATCCATTTTCTTATTAGGATCATCAGTTAGACCAGTCATGTGCTTAATTAATTCAAATTGACCCTCTAGCTTAGTTTTAGCTACAATTTTAGTAACGTATTCACCTCTTTCTTTGGCTTTATTATCAACCATAGTCTGAAGATCTTTTACTTGAACATCTACTGCCTTTTTCTTTTCTTGAGCCCCTTGTTTTTTAGCAGGGTCTTTTTCTCTTGAAGATGCAAATTGAAGGTCAGCTGCATTAAATTTCATCTGATTAATTCTCTGTTGCATCTTTTTATATTTCTTACCGTAGATCAACCAATCTGCTAGTTTAGCACCAAGACCTTTCTTTTCGCCGGCCTCTGAAACTTCATTTTCAATAGCATCAAACTCTTCTACAATATTCTTAGAAAGAGTCTCTAGAGATGTAATAATTGTATCTACATCTCTGATAATTAAGTCCCTAGATACTTCTGCCGTTGGATTTGAAACCACTAGCGATTCATTAACCTGATCCATGAATTGCTCATGCAACATGATAGGTTTCTTTAGATTTAATTTCATAATAAATTTGTATATTTATAATCTTAAACTATATATCATAAAAAAAGGGACGCATTTCTGCGTCCCTTTAAAAATTAAGTTAATCTTAAGATTAAGCTAGGTTGATTAGGTTAGTCCAACCACTCTTTACAATGTTAAAAGTAACATATTGAGTTTCTGGGTGGAAACCTGCCTCAACTAGAGCGAATCTAGACTTAACAGCGATCTTAGGAGCCATAGTACCCTCTGCGATAGTCTGAACTGATTCAGCCATTAGGTATGGCATGAATACTAGACCTGGAGAGTTACCATCACCTTTTCTACCAACTACTACAGTGTAATCGTCCCATGCTTTTCTTGGATCAGTGTAAACATTGATACCAGCAACAGAACCTACAGGGTAGATAGCACCAGCAGCTTGAGAGA
>Ga0181561_10004217_pt1 | contig 12458 bp, 10 predicted proteins | sample 011ome_19_FD_133760 | JGI IMG/M metagenome (GOLD analysis project Ga0181561, IMG submission 133760) | Coastal salt marsh microbial communities from the Groves Creek Marsh, Skidaway Island, Georgia - 011510BT metaG (megahit assembly) | ecosystem: Environmental > Aquatic > Marine > Intertidal...
ATTCCAGAAGGAGAACCGCGGCGCCATCACCAAGTACAAATCCATCGCGATCCGCATCCCAAGGGCGCGAAGCGGCCTGCGGATCATCATTACGGGTGGAAAGTGCCCTCGCCGCGGCGAAACCACCGAGACCTACCGGGGTAGTTGCCATCTCTGCTCCCCCTACCAACATGGCGTCGGCATCTCCCGATGCAATGAGTCTTGCGCCTAAACCGATGTTGTGGGTTCCCGTGGTGCAAGCGGTAACGACAGCGAGGTTTGGTCCTCGCATGTTGTACATGACGCTTAGGTTACCGCTGATCATATTGATGATGGCACCGGGCACAAAAAACGGAGACATCTTGCGTGGGCCGGTTGTGTTGATCACCTCATTGCTTCTTTCGATGGATCCTATTCCGCCGATGCCCGAGCCAATTGCACAGCCTACCCGCTGGCAATTTTCATCAGTCACCTCAAAGCCACTGTCACGCAGTGCCTGAATGCCAGCGACCATTCCGAACTGAATGAACGGATCCATACGCTTAGCGTCTTTAGTCGGAATGTAGCCTTCTGCGCTGAAATCCTTTACCGAGCAGCTAAAGCGGGTAGTGAACGCGTCGGTATCAAATGCGGTAATCGGCGCCGCGCCGCTCACGCCTTGCGTGATAGCCGACCAACTGCTCGCCACATCCAAGCCCACCGGCGTAACGGCGCCCAGGCCGGTAACAACGACCCGATGTCCTTTCATAGATCCTGTCTCCGTTTCACACACTTCCCCAGGTGTTGTGCTCTAAGACATTGCCCCAGCGGCCGTAGTCGCCATGTGGAAACAAGGCGAGTCTGTGGCCAATGCTGATACAAAAAAGCCGCCCTACTCGGTAAGACGGCTTCGATGCTAAGCCGTTTGGCTAACTAGGCGAGATTTTCGTTGATGTAGTTGATCGCCAACTGTACGGTCGTGATTTTCTCTGCCTCTTCATCCGGAATCTCGGTCTCGAACTCTTCTTCGAGAGCCATGACCAATTCAACCGTATCGAGGGAATCGGCGCCAAGGTCGTCCACAAACGATGCCTCGTTACGCACTTCTTCCTCTTTGACGCCGAGCTGTTCGGCAACGATTTTCTTGACGCGATCTTCAATGCTGCTCATGGTTCCTCACTTCCTTTCAAGTTGATGAAGGGCCACCCGCCCCCGCGGGGGGGGATTTTACCCGTAAATGCTCCAATAATGGAAAACTAATGATTGGGGCTTTTTACCCCATATACATGCCGCCGTTGACGTGCAGGGTCTCTCCGGTGATATAGCCCGCCGACTCCCCCGCTAAAAACCCAACGGTTGCCCCGATTTCTGACGCGTCGCCCAGCCTGCCAAGAGGGATCTGCGAGAGCATCAGCTCGCGATTAGCCTCGGGAAGATCCCGCGTCATATCAGTGTCAATGAAGCCCGGCGCTACCGTATTAACGGTGATGGATCTAGATCCCACTTCCTTAGCCAGTGCCCGGGTGAATCCTTCAACCCCCGCCTTAGTGGCTGCATAGTTGGTTTGACCGGCATTTCCCATGGAGCCGACAACTGATGAGATCGTTATAATTCGGCCCCATCGCGCTTTCGTCATGCCCCGCAAACAAGCTTTACTCAGTCGGTAAACAGCACTTAGGTTGGTCGCAACAACGTCGGTCCACTCTTCTTCTTTCATCCTCATAAGAAGGTTGTCCCTTGTGATACCTGCATTGTTGACCAAAATGAGCGGCGCACCAAAACGCTGCTCAATTTCAGCCAGAACCGACGCAATGCTCTCGGGATTGGTGACATTGAGAAGGAGCCCGGCTCCACCTTTCGGTCCGAGCCAACTTTCTATTGCATCCGCTCCCGCGGCTGACGTCGCGGTTCCAACAACGCTATGCCCAGCCTCTGCTAATGCCTCGGCAATCGCCTTTCCGATACCTCGACTCGCACCAGTGACCAGGGCCACCTTCTCGCTTTCATTATTCATGGGCTTGGTTCCCCAATGACTGTATTGAGTGCCACCTGCAATTGATCCGGAGTCTCGATCACAAAGCCCTCCGCCTCTGGCGCTATTCGTCGTGTCAGACCTGTAAGTACTCTTCCCGGCCCGCATTCAATAAAGCGCCGGCACCCCATTCCCATCATGGTTGCCATGCACCCTGTCCAGCGCACTGGAGAGACAACCTGATCGACCAATAACGTCCTAATAGCCTCTGCATTAATCTGAGCCTCACCGTTAACGTTGCTGATCACGGGAATAACAGGATCTTGTACCGGCATCTCAGTCAGGGCAGCCTGCAAAACCTCCGCTGCGTGCTGCATCATGGGCGTGTGAAACGGTGCACTGACAGGCAGCGGCAGGACTCGCTTTGCGCCCTCGGCCTTGAGCGACTCCGCGGCCATGCTGACGGCCCCCGCTTTTCCGGCGATCACCACTTGCCCCGGCGAATTAAAATTGACCGCGAGCACTGGCAGCCCCGTCTGCTCGGAGACAGCGTCACACACTTGATTGATCAATGCGTCCTCGAGGCCTATGACTGCCGCCATCGCGCCTTCCCCGACGGGAACCGCCGCCTGCATAGCTTCTCCGCGCAAGCGAACCAGCCGAACGGCATTGCCGAACTCTAAAGCCCCTGCCGCCACAAGCGCAGAGAACTCCCCCAGGCTGTGACCCGCGGCCACCACCGGCATTGGGCCATATTGCTGTTGCCACACTCGGAAAAGAGCAACGCTAGCGGTCAGGATAAGCGGCTGGGTGTTTTCGGTCAGCGCGAGAACGTCAGAAGGTCCCTGCTGTGCCATCTGCCACAAATCCAAACCCAGCTCATCGGATGCTTCGGCAAAGGTTGTCTTGACAACGGAGTGCAATTCGCCCATTTCCGACAACATGCCGACGGCCTGCGAACCCTGACCCGGGAATACAAACGCGAGTGATGTCACCTAACCCCTCCCAGGTTCATCATCAAAGGACACATAGCCCACGTTCCTCATGCCCGCTCCGTCTGCCCTGCAATCAGCCCCTTACAACAGCTTGCTCAGCCAGGGCTTGGGCGGGTGGATAAAGCGTACGTTAGTCGTCTTCGCCGAGATTCAGCACTTTCTTGCCTCGATAGAAGCCATCGGCGCTGACATGGTGACGCCGGCGAGTCTCGCCCGAGGTCTGGTCGACGGTCAACGTCGATCCGTCCAGTGAGTCGTGAGCGCGACGCATGCCGCGACGTGACCGGGTCTTTTTGTTTTGCTGCACTGCCATAATCGCCTCCGTTGCCAACTGACGCCCCGTAAGGCAATCCCAGTTGCAGTTACTTTGTATTGAGCCCTTGATCATCAGGCTTCAGAGAAGCCAAGATATCGAAGGGATTCTGTTTCTCTGGCCCGTCGATCCTTCGATCCACCGACAAATCATCACCTTGCACGGCGAGGCCAACTTGCCGGCCGCATTCTGTATCACCGTGGTAGCTGTATGAGGGAAGAAACAACAACAGCTCCTCCTCCACCAACTGCCATAAATCAAGCTCGGCCTCAGTCACCAGTGGCTCATAACGAATTGGCAGCTGAGCCGCCTGATCGTCCGTCCATACCACCGCCAAACAGCTGAGCGCATCGACCGGCACCGTCACCGGTGTCAAACAACGCTGACAGGCCACGTCCACCGCTCCACAAACTCGTAGCTCTAACACGTAGCGTGCTTCTTCATCTTTAAAGCAGCGGGCCACTACATCAAATGGTCGCGAAACGGATACAATCAGCCCTGACAGACGTGGAAGCCGATCCACTGGGAGCGAGCCCGAAATCGTGACTTCGCGCGCCGCCAGCGTTCGCACCTCAACCGTCTTTGGCAGTGCCCCTGTCGTCATGGGCGCGGATCATACGGATGGCCCCCAACCCTGTCAAAATTAAATACAGGTAATTCAAAGGGTTTGAGACAGTAATATGACACACAAAGGACTGCCCTCGGAGCTGATTTTGGCCTCAAGCTCGGTCTACCGCCGGCGGCTGCTGGAGCGGCTAGGCCTGACCTTCACGACGGCAACGCCCTCCATCGATGAGACCACCCGGCCTGGCGAGACCGCGCAATCCCTCTCTAAGCGCTTGAGTCGCGAGAAAGCTCAGGTTATTTCGACGAAGTCAGGTGATCCACTTGTCATTGGTGCTGATCAGGTGGCGGCGTGTGAAAATCGGCTGCTGGGCAAGCCGGGAAGCGCCGCGGGGGCAATAGAGCAGCTCTCATTCTGCGCGGGTAGGTATGTTGTCTTTTTCAGCAGCATAGCCCTGTGGCGGCCTGCGCAAAATCAGCTCATTGAAGCTACCGAAACGGTCGAAGTCTCTATGAGAGCGCTAGAATTAGCAGAAATAGAAGCTTATGTCGCCAAGGATAAGCCACTCGATTGTGCTGGCAGTTTTAAGGTTGAATCATTGGGCATTGCGCTGTTTCGATCCGTGACAGCCCGAGACCCCACAGCGCTTGAAGGACTGCCGCTGATCACGGTTTCGGCCATGCTGCGGGATGTTGGCTACGCCATCCCGTAAGACACTTTATTTCCCTGTGGGCAGCACCTCAAGCACCCGACTGAGTTCAGGCGGCAGATCGCTCTCAAGCCGAATAGATACCCCATCCAAATCGAAGGACAGGTGTGCCGCGTGCAAAAATAGGCGGGATAGGCCGATAGAAGCCGCCAAAGACTCGGCGGCAGGATTTGAATACTTTGGGTCACCAAGTATCGGAAAGCCCGCTTGACGACAGTGCACCCTGATTTGGTGGGTCCGCCCGGTGATAGGCTTTGCTTCAATCAGGGTCGCCCCTTGATATCTTCGCAACACCTGAAAACGCGTGTGGGCTTTTTTGCCCTCGAGGGAAACTCGGACCAGCCGCTCGCCGGAAGGCAACGCATATTTTTCGAGGGGCGCCTCAACGTGACTCAGGGAAGCCGGCCAACGCCCCGCGACCAAACACTGATAGCGCTTATCAACGCCATCACGGCGCAAGAGTCCATGGAGTTCTCTCAAGGCACTGGCACGGCGCGCCACCATAATCAGCCCAGAGGTGTCTCGATCCAGGCGATGAACCAACTCCAGGTATCGCTCCTCGGGATACATAACCCGCAGTGTCTCGATCAAACCGGCATCAATGCCGCTGCCTCCATGCACCGCAAGTCCTGCCGGCTTATCGAGAACCAACAATAACTTCTCATCAAGCACCACCCGTTCGCGCAAGGTCTTCACCCATTTGCGCGAGGGCCTTCGGAACTCTCGCTCCTGCTCAACGAATGGGGGAATTCGAATGACATCACCAGCGCTCAATTTGCTCTCGGGCTTTGTGCGACCTTTATTAACCCGGACCTCTCCTTTGCGGATAGCGCGATATAGGCGAGGCTTGGGGACCCCCTGCAACGACCTCATCAGGTAGTTGTCCAGCCTCTGTCCAGCTTCCGGCTCGGAGACGCTCAGATACCGCACCGACGGGCTGCCTCTGGGATTTTGGTCTTTTTTTTCTGCCAATTGAATAACTTACCGTTTGGTGATACTTTCGCGGCCACTGAGGACTTCCTTTTAGAGAAGTTGTGGCCAACCCGACGCGATTATGGCGCAACGGATGTGGGCCGAGCGCAAGCAGACAGTAGCTTGATGCGCCGTTGCTGACCAGTTCTTTTACGCAGCGTGCTGCTTCTGGACAGTAAAGTCCTCAGCAAATGAATTGGAGGCTGATCCGTCACTTCTGCCGACTCCGGGGTCACTGAGGACTACTAATCCCCGTTTGAATCCAGGCGTGACCAGGCCAAATAAAACCGCGATGACACAGACGCGGTGCGAACTTAAAGGGTCGTTGCAGTGACGGCCCAAAATGTGAAGCAAGCCGAACGTGAGCGTAAGCCTCGTTCGCTACCCCTCAATCGTTGGGGAGGTAACCTGCCTGCACGCAGGGGAACCGTTGGTTCTCGCGCACCGTGTTCAGTGGCACCGCCAACTGGACAGTTGTTATGAAAAAAATGTTAATCAACGCGACACAGCGCGAAGAAGTGCGTGTCGCTCTCGTTGATGGCCAGCGACTTTACGATTTAGACATCGAAAACCGCGCCCGCGTTTCGACCAAAGCCAACGTTTACAAAGCCAAGGTAACCCGCGTCGAGCCAAGTCTTGAAGCCGCCTTCGTCGACTTTGGCGCAGATCGACACGGCTTCCTTCCCCTCAAAGAAATTGCGCATCAGTACTATCGCAGCTCGGCTCCAGCAGGAGACGGACGTGCCCGAATCAAAGATGTGTTGAAAGAGGGTACAGAAGTAATCGTTCAGGTGGATAAGGAAGAGCGCGGCACCAAAGGCGCGGCGCTCACCACCTACATCAGTTTGGCCGGACGCTACATGGTGTTAATGCCGAACAACCCGAAGGCCGGCGGCATCTCTCGCCGCATCGAGGGCGATGACCGAAGCGAGCTCAGGGATGCCCTGGCTCAGCTGAATATCCCCGATGGTATGGGCGTCATCATCCGCACAGCGGGGGTCGGACGATCCGCCGAGGAGCTTCAGTGGGATTTAGACTACCTGCTGCAGCTTTGGGGCTCCATTGACACGGCTGCCAACGAAAATAAGGCCCCGGTGCTTCTGTTTCAAGAAAGCGATGTCATTATTCGGGCAATTCGCGACTATTTACGCGACGATATCGATCAGGTTCTCCTGGATGATAAAGTCGCTTGGCAGCAGGCTCATGACTTTGTCTCGATGGTGATGCCTAAGTATCAGCAGCGCATCAAACTCTACGAAGATGCTACCCCGCTGTTCAATCGCTTTCAGGTAGAAGGCCAAATCGAAACGGCGTTCCAGCGAGAGGTTCGCTTGCCATCGGGTGGATCGATTGTTATCGACCCTACCGAGGCTCTGATCTCCATCGACATTAACTCGGCGAGAGCGACCAAAGGCTCGGATATTGAGCAAACCGCGTTGCAAACCAATCTCGAGGCAGCGGATGAAATTGCTCGTCAGCTGCGGCTGCGCGACATGGGCGGTTTAATCGTGATTGATTTCATCGACATGAGCGCCAACAAAAATCAGCGCGCCGTTGAAAACCGTATTCGCGACGCCCTCGAAATCGACCGCGCGCGGGTACAGGTTGGACGAATCTCTCGCTTCGGTCTGCTTGAAATGTCCCGCCAACGGCTGCGGCCCTCACTGGGGGAGACCAGTGCGATTGTCTGCCCACGATGCACAGGCCAAGGCACGATAAGAGATACTAAGTCATTAGCATTGTCTATTTTGCGGCTTCTACAAGAAGAAGCTGGCAAGGAGAGGACTGCTGAAGTTCGCGCCTTGGTGCCTGTGGATGTCGCCGCGTTCCTGCTGAACGAAAAGCGCAGTGCGGTCAACGAAATCGAAACATCTGGAAATGTCCGGGTTCTCATTGTCCCCAATCCACACCTGGAAACCCCCCATTTCGAAGTCATTCGACTGCGGGACGATGAAATTGAGGAAGATCCAGCCGCTAGCTACGAGATTGAGCTGGATATCCCGGATCCAATCGCGATTCGTGATGACGCCGACGTCACACCGGCCGCTCCTCAGGCGCTTGTCCGCGGTGTAACACCTCAGCAGCCCGCACCGGCGCCTGTGCAAGTGACAGCTGATGTAGTCGCCTCGGCAACCGTTGCGGCCAATCCCGAGAAAGGAAAATCGCCCGGTATTTTGGGTAAAGTTTGGTCCGCGTTGTTTGCTCCAGTGGCGGATGAGGCTACTGATCAAGAACCAGCGCCCGAGGCGGAATCAAACAAGCAGGATCGAGAAACAGAGGACGAGTCACGCAAGGGAAATCGCGGCAATCGTAACCGAAATCGAAACCGATCCGAGCCACGAAACCGCGGCCGCGCTGAAGAAGACACAAGCGACGAAGAATCGGCCAATGCTCCTGTGGAGTCAAATTCACAGCCAGAAGACGGTGACGACGAGGATCGACCAAAGCGTAGCCGGCGGCGACGCGGTCGACGTGGCGGTCAGCGACGACGCGATGATGATGAGGGCCTACCCCAAGCTTCTGAAGAGGCCGAGGCTGATGCTGGTGAAGCAGCGACTGAGAGCAACGACGAAGGGCTTGATGAGGCTCCTCGACACAGGCCCGCCGAGATGCGCAGCGAGGGGCGACGGCGGCGTCAGCGAGGACCGAGGCCGGAAGCCTCATCCACATCCGCTGAAGCGCCGGCAGCTGATGACATTACAGTTCAAGCATCTGCAAGCATGGAAACGGCGCTGGATGAGCCTGTAGCGGCTCAAGCCCTAGCCGAGCCAAGCGACGGGTTAGTTGATGCGATGAAACTCCCCCAACAAATCGACGTGCCAGCTCCTGCTCAGCAAGCGGCAGATGAAAGCTTGCAAAAAGCCTCTGCAATAAATGATGAAGGGCCTACTGCAGACGTGAGCGAGACATCTGCTACAACCATGGCGTCAGAGGCACAGGCAGGTGCCGATGCAAGTAATACCGACGCGACTTCGGAGGCAGCTAGCATTGACTCCCTTACCACTCCAGCAGCACCCGTGGCTGATCAAGGTGGCTTGGACAGCAGTGGTCGCGCAGTGAATGATCCGAGAGTAGCAGCAAAACCCATCCTTACCGTCGAGGTGCACACCACTCTCTCAACTCTCTTTTCTGGGCACGAGGCTCCGCCGGTGAGTGTCGTGGATCGAAATATCCCACGGGCCAGCAACGATCCTCGCGGCCCCCGCTCGGGGGAGGTGGAATCAGCACAGTTGGCCAACTCTGACCCCCATGACGTTCCTGACGCGGTAAATCAGTAACCCGTTGAAACGGCCCAAACGGGCCGTTTTTTCTATGACACCGAAAAGAGTTGGCCGAGACTTGAACCCATCGGATGCATCGCTATAATGCGCGCTCCGGTGGGCTGGCTGAGTGGTCGAAAGCGGCGGTCTTGAAAACCGTTGAGGAGTGATCCTCCGTAGGTTCGAATCCTACGCCCACCGCCACACAACACGCTGCTGCTTTCAGCAATTCTACGGAAGGGGCAATTGCCCCTTTTTGTGTGACTGAGACATCAACAATTGACGAACGTAGCAGGTGGGGAGCTTAACGGAGAGGCCCTTCCACTGTGTGAGCGGCTATAGGTGAACTTCCGATCAAATAACATTCAAGATTGACCACACATCATCTTTGATGGGCAACGACCAGCGTACACGGGTACCAAACAACAAACCTGTCCGTGAGCCGACACCTTATCGCCTACTGTACGGCCTCCTCCTTGCCCCCTAAAGCGTCACTCCAACTAATGGCCTAGAGCAATGAGAGACACCGATGACAAAACGCGAGCAACAGACGAATGGCTGGACCTCAGCACATACCTGCCCTCCATAACTGGGTTTGCTCAAGCGAGTGAATTACTGAATGACCCGCGACTCAAGGCGGATTACCACAGTCTGTTTGCCGCAGTCGGGGCTAGTCAGGGACGGGCCGGGGAAGCAGGAAAGCGGAGTTTACTGAATCTCAATGGCGAGGAGCACAAAAGACTCCGATCTAAAGTGGCGCCGGAGTTCCGTCCCAGATCAGTCGATAGAATACGCCCTTTTGCCCACAACACGGCCCATAGCTTGTTTCGTGAATTACCTGAATCACAGTTTTTTGATTTTATGGGGCTGTTCGCCAAACCTTATACCGAACGAACAACCGGTGAATATATCGGTTTCCCTGCCACTGATCTTGACTCGCTCACATTGACCATTGATCAAATCAATGAGGCCGTTGGCGATTTAGCAAACCGCGCCTCCGATTTCGATGCTGGCTGTACAGAATTACTAGACTATGCAATACAGGCGCTCATTGAGCGCAGAGACCGGCCTACCGATGACGTACTCGGACATCTCGCTCAGCTTATCGCTACTTCAGAAATCGATGAGCTCTTCGCCGCAAACTTGATCGTTACCCTACTTGCTGCCGGGTTGGAGCCCACCATCTTGCAGATGGGATTGATTGTTGAAGAATTCAGCAAACGGCCTGAGGTATGGGACATGCTGGCTGCCAACAACGATCTGGTCCCAGCAGTGCTGGAGGAATTGCTGCGCCTTCGCTCAACCAATCAGGGCGTAGTGCGATCGATCGACAAAGACGTGGCGCTACAGGGCGTCCATTTTAAAAAAGGCTCACAGCTATTAGTCAATATTGCAGCGGCTAACCAGGATTGCCGCCGTTTCGCAAAACCCGACTCCTTCGATCTAGCGGCCAACCGCGGCTCGCATTTGGCTTTTGGGTTCGGTCCACACCATTGTTTGGGGGCTCCGCTTGTAAGAGCACAATTACAAGAGGCCATCACTGTTCTGGTCAACGAGGCACATTGCCCTCGGGTGATAAATGTTCACTCGAAAACCGGCACAGGCCTTGTCGGTCCTCTCAAACTGATCATAGAGATGACGTCGCGGAAATGAGCTTAAAGAAGCACAATTCCTGAGATTAGGTTACGTTCGGTTTGGCTAGTCGCCACCCTTTTATTTGCGTCTTGAAGTGCAGGCAAAGCACCTGGCTTAGCACCCTTTGACAGTACCAATACTTGTATCCTAACTCAGGCTCATTAAATCGTTCTTCACCCTGAATTAACGAAGATCCCCTATACCACCGGCTCTTGCCTGCTGCGCGAGAAGATCGATACTGGGCGCCCGAAGCGACTCTAAAAACGCTATGAGCGAGTCCTGCTCACTTGCGGTTAGCCCCAGCGGTCGAATACGCGCATCCTGCTGCGGATCGCCTCCTCCACCCTCGTTGTAGAAAGCGATTACCTCCTTTAAATTCGGAATCGAGCCATCATGCATATACGGCGCTGTTGCGCTCACATTGCGCAACGTTGGTGTTCGGTAACGCCAGCGGTCCGATTTATTACCCGTTACCTCCGAACGCCCCTGATCCGACAACACCTCGGTCTCCAGTGAAACCGAGGGCTTTATGTATATCCCCGGAGCAAGCTGGACACGGTGGGGTTGCTTATCGGCATTCTCTCGCCGAAATCCCACACCGGTATTGTGGAACCTGCCGTCAGCGAACATCGCCGAATGCGATTCCAGCGTGTGACAAGCAGCGCAGCCAGCCTGTAAAAAAATGACAAATCCCTTTTCTGCCTCTGGAGAAAAATCGGCCCGCGCTAATCTACCTCGGTGCTCAGAGCTGTCACGGTTTCCACTGTGGCCAGTTGTTCCATCACCCGATGCCGCTCCAAAGTACCAAAGATCAAAGGGTGACGTGCCCGCAACAAGAGACCGCTGATAGGACGCCAGCGCCAGACTAAGCGTCCGTTCCGTAAGCCCCTCTTCATAAAGGTTGGCAAACTGATGACCATACTCTGGCATCGCGCGGATTCGCGCTATCACCTCGGCACGCGAATCATTTGCCATTTCGTTTGCCGCGAGCAGCGGAGACCAGACTTGATTCTCGAGGGAAGATTCACGCCCGTCGAGAAACAGATTCTCTCGAAACGCCACGTTGTAAAGAGATGGTGCATTGCGGCGAACCGACCGACCTTCATGACCCACCGGTGTGGCGAGCTCATTTTGGGTAAAACCCTGCTCGGGGATGTGGCACATACCGCAAGACAGTGTGGCATTAGCTGATAATCGGCGATCAAAAAACAGCGCGCGGCCCAAGGCAACCTCCTCGGGTCTCAGACCACCTTTAAGGGGTGGAAGCCCCAGGCGGAATTCTAAGGCCTCATGAATGCCTCCTTGGTTAGCACCTTCCTCTAAAACCGTATTGGGGAGCACCAAAGGCACAATCGCCTCCGAGTGCGTGACAAAAGAGGAAGACTCGTAATTCTCGCGGCTATCGCCTAAGCCCACGCGGTGTCGAGTGTCGCGCTCACCGCCAATGCCTCCGCTACTCGCCGTTTGTTCGGCCATCGCTTCCAGTGCGACAAAAACCAATAACCCAAACCCAAGGCTGAAAAAGACCCGAGAAACCGGGGGGGTCGACTTCGCGAGTGAGAGTGCTAGCATGCTTCCAGAATAACATCAAACACAGGGGCCACCATCGTGTATAAAACTATCATTGGATTGCTATCATTTTTAGTCCTCTTGTCGTCGGTAGCAGTGCGCGCCGATGAAACCTGTATGTCCCCCTACATGGCCAAAATTGTGGGGCAAGAGGACTACGTCTACATCTGGACGCTTGGCATGGAGGGTGTTGGTGACGGCGAGGACAAACTTGTGACTGTCGACGTCAACCCCGACTCAGAAAGCTATGCGCAAGTCGTGCACAGCATTTCTATGGGCGGACGCCATGAAGCACACCACTCGGGCTTGACCGACGATCGTCGCTATCTTTGGGCTTCTGGACTGGACACCAGCAAAATCTTTATCTTCGATGTACATACCGACCCAGGCAAACCGCGACTGCACCGCACGATTGATGACTTTGTCGCGACGACCGACGGCATCGTGGGACCACACACGAACTATGCCCTCCCCGGCCGCATGCTCATTACTGGCTTATCCAATAATCGC
>Ga0181561_10004221_pt1 | contig 12455 bp, 11 predicted proteins | sample 011ome_19_FD_133760 | JGI IMG/M metagenome (GOLD analysis project Ga0181561, IMG submission 133760) | Coastal salt marsh microbial communities from the Groves Creek Marsh, Skidaway Island, Georgia - 011510BT metaG (megahit assembly) | ecosystem: Environmental > Aquatic > Marine > Intertidal...
AAAGACATCATATACGCTGACAAAACACCACTCATTACAAGGTTCTCAATCAACCTTTCACAATATGTACTCTATAGAATCAACTATCATCCTTCAAGCAAACCATCTTTTCTATTTCTATTTACACATTTATAATAAACTATTGAGAACATTGACATAAACCATACACAAAGACATCATATACGCTGACAAAACACCACTCGTTACAAGGTTCTCAATACACCTTTCAACCTTTCGGAAAATATAAACTATTGAGAACATTGACACAAACCGCATACAAACACCCTTGTATGGCACTCTACAATCCAAAATTAGATATATGATATCAAACTACACCCTCAGATTAATACCACTCATATGGAGATATATTGTAAATAATGGCTACATATATGCTAACCAGTTTTGAGTAGGATATTGAGATACTACCATTATTACACAAAATTGATTCACAATAGAATATACATACAATACACAATAAGTATTTCATAAAACACAACACACACAAACACAAAGGCAGAATGGAACCCAGGCAGTTATTTAACGTTCATAAGTTATGTATTGTCAAGCATGCATCAAATGCTTCTTACATGCGGAATAGTGTACGGAACAATTATAACAACACGACCACACCAATCAAGCAATTATCTAAATAGATACACAATGTACCACATCACACACTATCACACAATACCACATCACAATACCACATCACAATACATCACACAATACATCACACACTATCACACAATGTCACACAATACCACAACACAATACATCACACACTATCACACACTATCACACAATGTCACACAATACCACAACACAATACATCACACACTATCACACAATATCACACAATATCACACAATATCACACAATATCACACACAATACCACAACACAATACATCACACAATACTACAACACAATACATCACACAATACCACACACTACGCACGCAATAACGGCGCACAATACTACAACACAATACATCACACAATACCACACACTACGCACGCAATAACGGCGCACATTCCCAAAAATAACGACAATACGACCACGACCACGAACACGAACATTCAAACACACTACCACAAACACTCACACGCGGCAACACATACATCAATGACTCACACACACTATACGAACTATTACGCACACACACACTATCAACCACACACACACCGACACCGACACCGACACCGACACACAAACGAATCAACAACACACGCAACACACACATGCTATTCGTTCCATTACAATAATTCGCGTTCTCCTAATCAATATATTTATAACGCAACCGGTAGTAATCATCATAAAATTGAAAAACATTATCACTTGTAAATAGAAGCAACCATACAAGTATTATATACTAAACTCTTAATAACAATGTCATCCGCCACCACATCGCCAGTTGTCACCGACACGAAGAAGACCAGAGCACCCACTCTTTCAGAGAAGTACTCCAAGTTCATTCAGTTCGGGTATTATATGATGTCCCAAATGCAGGATACCGATAGTTTTACAAAGGAAGAGTTCCTTAATAAGATTGAAATGTTTGCTACAGTAGACGAGCAGCAAACATTTATTCAGGGGTTCCTTGACAATCAGAAGGAAAATAAGAAGTCCATGCGTAAGGACATTCAAGAAAGGAAGAAGGCGAATCAACCAAAGAAGGTAAAAGCCCCACGTAAGACGAAGAAGGAGACCGCGAAGAAAGATACAACTGAAACAGAACCAGAACCATCTGCTGAAACCCAGATAGACAATGTCACTGCCAATGAATCTCAAGAAAATCTCATTGAAAACCTTACCAACGAGCTGACTGAAGAACCGATGATTGATAAGATTCACGCTGCTATTGAAGTGGCACAAGATATGACCGCTAAGAAGCCACGTGCCAAGAAAGCCGCTACTGAAAAGAAACCTAGAGTCACCAAGAAGAAGAAGAATGAGACCGATAGCGAAGCTACTATTGAACCAGAAGCAACCGCAGTATAAAACCCACTAACTTTAACTTTAACATTTATATGTAATTTAATAACTAACCTCCCCTTTTTTATTGTATGATTCTAAAAAATGATTAAGTTGTGTAATACCACCTTGAATAATGTCCGTTTGTTGTTCTTTTTTTACATGTATAGTCAATAAGATATGAATAATTCCAGTATAGTTGTCCGGAATGGCTAACGTAACCTTTGGTGTTTTTGAGCGAGAATGATTATTACTATTACTATTACTATTACTATGTATCGTATCATCAAGGTCTACCGGATTGTAGGAAAGCAGACGGGTAACTATAGGGTTGTTACTCGAAACGCCCTTTGTTTCGGTGGTTATTTCATCGTTGTTGGTAGTTTCATCAACGATACTTTTATCATCATAATTAGCAATAGGTATAGTAGTAGATACGGAAGGTTTATTTATATTACCCGTAAATGGTATTATATCCCGCATAGAATCAAACGCCTCTTCAAAATGTATATATGGGAAGGTAACATTCCCTCCACCCATGATTGTATTATTGACATAGAAGTCTTCGTTTGTAACAATATCAAAAGTATGTTTCAATCCCCTATCGTCCAGATGACGACGTATATCATTTATATAGGTAGTAACAATGTTTTTACCAGCCACTTCCAATATGTTTAAGTTAAATTGGATAACGTGTTTATTTGGACTCATGTTTGTATTTATATAGTATCAAAACATAATTTTAACCCCCTTACAGTTATAAAATTGAAAAACATAATTAGTCTAAATGCATCAACAAATAGTTAATTACAACAATGGTAAAGAATACAACAGGAGGAACTAAGACAAAGGGACTTGCCCGTAAGCATCAGCGAGGAGGTAATGAGAAGTTGCGATTACCAGACGACTCATTGGAGCAAGTTGCGTGTGTCACAAAGATGTTAGGTAATGGAATGTGTGAAATTTACACAAATGGTAATGAACGACTGATAGGGCATATTCGTAACAAGTTTCGCGGAAGACAGAAAAGGCATAATTTGATAACCGCCTCGTCAGTTGTATTAATTGGATTACGCGAATGGGAAAACCCTATAAAGAATTGTGACATTCTCAGTATTTATACGGATTCCCAAATAAGTCAATTAAAAAATATGCCGAATATTCCAATGGATAATATTACAAGATTACAAAATGAACTATCGCATATTGGAAACAGTACATCAACCGGCGACTTTGATTTTACAAACAACATTGAAGAGGAAGAAGAGGAAGAAGTACCTCAAACCACCTTTAAGAAGACAGAATCATTTACGTTGGGGAATATGGAAAAGGTGGATATTGATGATATTTGATTTTAGCAAAAACAAAACAACAAAATAAAGATGGGTTCGTAACTGTTCCCATTTTTTATTGTCATTCACGTGTATACCATGATAGTAAGCGACGTTATCGTTGGGCTACAACATGGAGACGAAGGAAAAGGAAAAGTCAGCTACAACATGTCATATGCCTCCAAATATGACTATTGTATTCGGTTTAATGGTGGTCCAAATGCCGGACACACTATAATAACTCGCAATGACGCAATTATACCAAATGTAAAGGTGGTGTTACATCAAATCCCATGTGGAATACTTAATAACGCCCAATGTATTATAGGTCCAGGGTGTGTGGTAGATTTAGATAAACTAGAAAATGAGATTGAATACTTAGAATCACTTGGATTTTCGAATACTCGTAGTAATTTACGAATAGCAAGGAACGCTCATATTATTACTAAGGAACATATTGAACTTGATACAAAAAACAACTCGGTAGGAACAACCGGGTGTGGTATAGGTCCATGCTACACGGACAAATATAGACGCAAAGGAACGCGATGTATAGACCACCGAGAAGTAATTGAATCCATGAATATAGAAATGATAGATTGTAAGACATACTTTATAAAGCATTTAACGAGTTCCCCGGTGACTACCGTATTATTTGAAGGAGCCCAGGGATTTAATTTAGATATAGACCACGGCGACTATCCCTATGTAACCTCATCGTCCTGTCTTGTTGGTATGATAAATAATTGCGGTATACCGGTAACTACACTGAGAAATGTAATTGGAACAGCAAAAATCTACGAAACATATGTAGGGTCTAAGCAATTCCAATTAGAAGGCGATATTGATTTAGATAACCTAGGTAAAATGGGTGGTGAATTTGGTGCGACAACCGGTCGAAAACGTCAATGTAACTGGTTCTACATGAATAATTTAATTGAGTCATTAGCGATAAATGGTGTAAATCATTTAATCATTAACAAATGTGATATCATACGTAAACTCAATATATATAGATTATACGATACAAACAACAATTTGGTGGATTTTGCTAGTTATACAGATTTAAAAGAATATATACAAACTACCGTCCAACATCTATTTCCTACTACACTGATTACCTTTTCTTATTCTCCAACCGAAATATAATATTTCAATCATTTTTTGACATATTATATCTGAATCATCTATTAGTTAGCATTACATGTGAATTATTTATAGTTCTGGGTAACTGGCTTGCATCAACATACCACATTGTCCGCTACCTTTATTGAATTCGGTTCCGCGTCCCATGTAAATATAACCATTATCTCCCCAAGTCTCGCCCCAAGAATTCTTAACACGATAATAATCCTTACCATCCATAGTACCATATCCAACTGCCAGAACACCGTGGTCTAACCCTGTTCCACAAGAATCAGTGAAAACACCGGACTTGTATAATTGGAAACTCTTTTGGTCGGCTTGAATGGCAATAGAAACAGGTTGTTGAGATAATGCGGTCATCATGGCTTCATCCGAAGATGGCTTAACGTCCACAAAGTCCTTTACCTCACTGCCCTTAACAACTTCACATGTGGTATCACACGAACCACCGGTCTTGGTTGTACCAGACTTGTAAGGGTATTCGGTCTCAGTACAAAGACCACCATTCTTCTCAATCCAAGAAAATGCGTTATCCATTAGACCACCATTACAGCCCATATCTTTACCTCCGTTCTTGCGAGTATCGCAATCAACCAATTGCTGCTCGGAGAAAGAGTCAAGAGTTCCAGTCTTGATGAAAAAAGCACCCTCAAGAGCACCAGTAGTGGAGAAACTCCAACAAGAGCCACATTGTCCTTGGTTCTTGACGGGGGTTACCGCACCAGCAGTAACCCAATCCACACTATCCGGAACAGAAACCGCGGTTAACTCATCGCTATCAAGACAACCGGTTACACATTCAACCGTCTTCAATGTAGACATCTCCTTGTGATGCTTGACGCAATCATACAAACACTTCGTCTTATCTAGCTTCTTCTTGAATTTATCAAGGTTAAACTTACGTCCAAGAGCACCTTCTTGGTTAGAGAATCCAAGATACTGACTGAACTCGTCCGAATCCATACCAGAAAACTGATTGTGTCCCAAAGTATAAGTTAAATTTTTGGCATTTGACTCGTCAATGAATTTATCGTTTTCAATCCATTTACGCATAATGCCTTCACGATGCTCGGTGCTATGGAACTCCTGTTTGAAGTCATTAACCCAATTTTCAAAACGCTCTACAAACGTAGCATTCACAGTAAGTGAAGCCACTGACAACATAAATAAAGTAGCCTTTAAAAGATACATATTATTATATATATACATGATATTTTTATATTCATTCTAAAAGTATTTTTTCTGTCTATATACTATAATGGTTGATTTACACAAAATGATTTACAAAAGTGGCGACTTTTTCGTGCCACAGCCAGTAAAAAAAGTATTAGACACGTTACTATACAAAAGTTCTAATTACAGTTTTTACGTAGAAGTATGGCATATCGTTCATTTTGTTACTGGCTTCTTATTCGGTCTTATTTATATTTTTCTCGGTTATAACACACACACTTATTACTTGAACTTGTTTATTATACATACCATATGGGAATATTGGCAAGCATATATTGGAATGTCAAAACCCTTACGATTATCATACCATAATAATTTGATTGATATTTTATTTGACACCTTTATTTTTATGGTGGGTTCATACATAGCCTTTACTCTTGTAACTCACACTTAATTTTATTTTTGATATTATCTTCATCTGAAAACACGAACAATTTACACCTATGTTTGGATAAGTCTGAGTATTCTTCTTTTGATTTGATTCGTGTTATTATATTCATATTTGTCAAGTATACTACATAAGAATATACTCCTTGGCGTGACTCTGTTTTCCCGAATAAAACACATTCATGAATGTCATCTAATAAGTCTGGACGGTTCGTACAACGTTCTAATAACTGACAGTCGGTTTGCACTTTACGTATTGTTTTCATATCGGTATTCAGTCCGTTTATATTTTCCAGCCATTTACCTAAAAAGTGGGTTGCATTAGTACTGCATCCTCTTACCAGTCGTTCGCTGGATGCTAATATAATTTGATTTAATAAATCCACCATACGGCGAATAGGACTTGTGACATGAACGTATTCACCCACATCCATCATATCATGTCTCAATACAATATCTTTGTCGTATAATACGTATTTACAATCTGTATTATTCCAAGAACGGATGAGTCTGGATGTATTATCATCGAGTCCGGTATATGTTTCATTTGTATCATTTTTATAAATAGCTTGTCTAAAAACGCCACATTCTTTCTTTTTTAATGATGTACCCACTTCTTTATTCATACGAATCATCCAATATTCTACCAATTCATGACTATCTTGAACGGTAGGTTTCAATAATTTCGTTAAATTCATCATTTCTTTGTAATTGCTATTTTTCAGAAGTTTGTTCTCTTCATATACAAAATTCTTACGCGTTTTCACTACTACATTTTTATAACTTATTTCACGGTTCTCTATTAATTTCCCATTTTTATCAAAATATATATCCATCGCCAGTGCTATACGCAATTCATTTTCTTGAAGACTACACAACGAATCTGATAATATAAGCGGTAACATGGGTCTCTTCCTATCTGGTAAATAGATAGTTGATACACGTTCGGTTAAGTGTTCCCATAAGTTCAGCTCTTCCATCCAAACATAAACATTGGCAATGTAGATTGATACTTTATAGATATCATCTTGTTTCTCAATACTAAACGCGTCATCGAAATCTTTACTTCCCTCCGGGTCTATTGAGAATACAAACTCATTCGTTCGGTCTTCAATCTGGTAATTGGGATTTTGTAGTATGTTCTCTATTATGGGTATATTTTTCAAGGAAATGGTCGTATGATTCGTTAATTTCTTAATAGACGTATGTAATTTTTTACAATGTAACTGGTATTCATAAAACACTTCCAAATTATCAACGTCACCAAGAACCTCTATTAATTCACCATATGGATGCTTGCTAGTCCAGTTATCATAGTTAAAGAGCACATATTTGTTTTGCTGGTGTTTTGAAAACCCTATTTTGACATCATATGGAACTAAAAACACCGGATAATTTTTATTGTTTGGAATACAACGATAATATAAACGTTTCTTGTTAGGGGTTCTTCCGAACGTTTTATTTCCTTCCAATATTAATACACCTTCTAATTTGGCTTTATTGTCAAGACCGGATAGTTTGGTGATACAATTATCGTTAACTTCAATAATGTCTTCGTGAAAGAGTTTGTTGGTTAATGGGTTACATTGTTCTCTATTTTCAATAATAGAATTGTTAGATAAATCACATAAGTCCCATTTTGTATAATTTCGGTCATAGATGTTTACTTGATATGTTTGCATGGTTTCCTTATATTGTGTATACTAATGTTTAAATCAATTTAATAATAATCTAATAACCTAATAAAACCAATAGATTATTATACAATAGTGTCAAGGTTCTCAATATGTCTAAAAAAATTTACAAGAAACATACAAAAAAACAAATGACAAAACCTTCCGATAACCTTTCTTCGGCAACCTATCTAATTATTGTCGAATCGCCTTCGAAATGTGCCAAAATAGAATCCTATCTTGGAACCAAGTACTGTTGTATTTCATCAAAAGGACATATCCGAAGCGTAAATGGACTTAAATCAATTGATACTAAGGATACATTTGAACCTAAGTTCTCAGAATTGGCTGAAAAGAAAGACCATATTGTATTTATGAAACAAACTATATCAAAGTTCTCAAAAGAAAATATAATATTAGCTACGGATGATGATAGAGAAGGAGAAGCAATTGCGTGGCACATATGCGAACAATTCGGATTATCAACGAAAACAACTCCACGTATTATATTCCATGAAGTAACAAAAAACGCATTATTAAAAGCTATCAAATCACCTACAACCATCAATTTAGATTTGGTAAAGGCACAACATGCTCGTCAAGTCTTAGACGTGATTGTCGGATATAAAATATCACCAATGTTATGGAAATATTTATATAACGATTCCACAAATTCATTATCTGCGGGCAGATGTCAAACCCCTGCTCTGAGATTGGTGTATGATAATGAAATAGAAGGAAAAAAGAAAGACAATATTCAAACGTATTATAAAACCACGGCTTCCTTTTTCGAGAAAAACCTTCATTTTAATTTAAATGTAGAATTCCAAACCAAACAAGAAGTAGAAGACCATCTTAAAAAATCCATCAAACATAAACATATGCTTACCATAAGTAACCCACGAGATACAACCAAATCGCCACCAAAACCCTTTCATACTTCAAGATTGCTCCAGGTAGCAAGTAATATTTTACACATCTCGCCAAGTGAAACTATGCGATTATGTCAACAACTCTATCAAACTGGGTATATTACCTATATGAGGACGGAAAGCACGAAATACGCAAAACCTTTCCTTCAAGAAATATCAAAATATATTCAAGAAGAGTATGGAAGCGAAAAATACGTAGGTAATATAGATGAGTTAGAGAACAAGCAGTCAAACAATCCACATGAGGCTATACGTGTTACCCAGTTAATAAATAAAACTATAGGGTCAGACGATGCGCGGTTAGTGTCAATGTATAAATTAATATGGAAAAATACAGTTGAAAGTTGTATGTCCGAAGCCAAATATAAAGCAATCCCATTAGAAGTTTCGGGACCTGAAAAAACGAAATATACATATACACATGAAATACCCATATTCTTAGGTTGGAAGACGGTAAGTGATAAAAAGCTGGATACGGATACACAGAACGAAGCGAATGGTCTACATATGTTTTTCAAAACCCAATTACAAAAGCCGATAAAATACAATTGGATAGAAAGCACCGTGTCAATGAAGAACAAACATACACATTATACAGAAGCCAGTTTAATCAACAAACTTGAAACTGCGGGAATTGGACGTCCATCTACATTTTCCACCATAGTATCTACCATACAAGACCGAGGATATGTAAAAAAGACAGACGTAGATGGTATAGAGATAGACTGTAATAATTTCAAGTTAGAAGACGATACATTAACGGAAACTACCGAACCAAAGACATTTGGTAATGAAAAAGGTAAATTGGTACTGCAGCCAATCGGAACACTAACCGTAGAGTTTTTAATCGAACATTATGGGTCCTTGTTCTCGTATGAATATACAAAATTAATGGAAGATAAATTAGATGCGATTACAAATGATAATACAGAGTGGTCTTCCATATGTCGCGAATGTTACAATGAAATTAAAGATTTATCAAAACCAGTAAGTAAAATACCCAAACAAACCTATCCCCTGGATGATAAGCACGTAGTCTTGTTTGAAAAATATGGACCGGTTATCCAGTATAAAAACGACGAGGATAAATATGAATATATCTCCGTAAAACGCAATTTCAAGATAGATATAGACAAACTAAAAAACAAGGAATATACATTAGCCGATATGATTGCTCCCAAAGAACGTAACCTTGGAAAATACAAAGAGGTCGATGTAGTCATCAAAGACGGTCGGTACGGGGCATATGTAGAATATGGAGAAACCAAAGAATCGTTAAAAAACATCGATAGAAACCCGGACGAAATTACTTTAGACGATATTATCCCTATTTTAGATAAGGTAGACCATGAAACGCCCATAGATAAGAATATGTTAAGAGAATTAACAAACGAGTTAAGTATCCGTAAAGGGAAATTCGGTGCATATGGGTTTTATAAAACAGACCAGATGAAGAAGCCTCAGTTCCTCAATATAAAAAAGTTCAAGGATAGTATATTGTCATGCGACAAAGAAGTGATAATAACATGGTTGAAAGACAATTATCCAATTTTGAATTCATAAAATATATTGAAAATGTATAATGGAATCCTACATAACGCCTTTAAATTACAGCATATTTGTAATTTTATATATTACATCATTCGTATACCTCTACACAACATATTCGGAAATCGTTGGTCTCGGTGTTCTCACTGTTATTCAAATAGCATTTACTCTTTTTTTTGGAAAGGAACTTTCTCAAATAATCATAAGTCACCCGGGAGGACCATTGGTATTAAATTTTGCGAGCATGATGACTCTGTATGGAACATGTATTAGTATGTTATTATTATCAATTACATTGGTGCTAACAAGTATTACCATATTCGATATTCAAAAAAAATACAACAATACTAAGGGAACTCCGGTAATCTTATCGGCGAAATACCAGAATCTATTTGATACTATTAAACAAAACACGGTTATTTTATTCGCGATTACAGCTAGTCTATTGTTAATGTATTATTTCAACAAATCCAATATAAATGTTCCTATACTACCGATGATATCCAACATGTCAATGGCGAACTTATTAAACAATGTGCCGGCTATGGTTAATATCGTTTTGTCCGCTGCTTCCATGGTGATTTCTTCTTACCAGGTAAAATACGCGGTTGATTTTTCCAGTTTAAAAACGCGTAGTTTGGTAGGTAGATAATTCTTATTTCTTGTTATGTAATTAGATATACATAACAAATGCGTTTAAATACAATACTTTATGTATAGGTAAATAGTAATAAATTAGTAGATGAAATATTACGAAACATTATACGAAGAGTACATAAAGTCGTGTGATTCGTATAACATACACCCTGAATTGAACGATGAAATAAAAAAGTTACCGAAAAATTTATCAAATATACCAAATATAATCGCCCATGGCGCTAGTGGAATAGGCAAGTATACCCAAGTTCTCCGAATATTAAAAAAGTACAGTCCATCTGAATTAAAATATGATAAACGGATAACCGTTCATACTGACAAACAACAATACATATGTCATATCAGTGATATTCATTATGAAGTAGATATGGCATTGCTTGGTTGCAACGCAAAATCATTATGGCATGAAATATTTTTTCAAATTGTTGATATAATCTCAGTGAAACCAACCCAAATAGGTGTAATTGTGTGTAAGAATTTCCACGCTATAAATTCCGAATTATTAGAAGTGTTTTATAGCTACATGCATCAATATAATAGTAACACGAGTAATATCACAATCAAGTTTATACTTATATCCGAACATATTAGCTTTCTCCCTCATAAAATTATAAATTCCTGTTATAGATTGGCAATTAAGAGACCATCAAAAGAGTCTTATCTTGAATTAATTAGAACCAACAATGAAAAACAAAAACAGAAACAGAAACTAATTACATCACTAACGACTCGGAATACAACCAATAGCGAAGATATACTGAATAACATCAGCGAGACTGGAGTTATCAACATAAAAGAATTACGTTCATTTTCACATATAGAGAATCAGTCTACGATACCTGAAGATTTATTCAATAAAGTATGTGACAACATTATTGTGAATATGGAAAACATTCAAAGTATCCAATTTACAAAATTCCGCGACTCATTGTACGAACTATTAATCTACAACGTCGAAATCAACGAGGCAGTATGGTATATAGTATACTATTTTATAAGCGACAACCGATTAACTGACAATGATGTTTCAGACATTCTAATTAAATGCTATACATCGTTCAAGTATTTCAATAATAATTATAGACCCATATACCACTTAGAGAGTATAATGTTCTATATAATAAAAAAAATACACAATTACAATGAACTCACAGAAAGCCCGTACCATTCTTGACATAAAAAACAGTGAAACCTTGAACTTAAACGAACTTAAACACAAATATAAAATATACGCATTAAAATACCACCCTGATAAAAATGCTTCGCAAGACGCAACAGAAAAATTTCAAGAGATTCATTCAGCGTATCAATATTTATGCGAACATGATATAGATTCGAAACTCGACGATACGGATGCCCCTATCCAACCAAACACATCCTATTCAGAAATGTTATTTACATTTATTCAGACAATTATACCTATCGATAATGATACGAATGTCATTCGTATAATAATGCAAAAATTAACCACTGTATGCGAGACCAAATCAATCGACTTTATTGAAAAACTCGACAAGGACACTCTTATTAAAATATATGACATTATCAAAAAGAATCAAGAGGTTTTTAATATAA
>Ga0181561_10004226_pt1 | contig 12451 bp, 11 predicted proteins | sample 011ome_19_FD_133760 | JGI IMG/M metagenome (GOLD analysis project Ga0181561, IMG submission 133760) | Coastal salt marsh microbial communities from the Groves Creek Marsh, Skidaway Island, Georgia - 011510BT metaG (megahit assembly) | ecosystem: Environmental > Aquatic > Marine > Intertidal...
GGTCTGCTAAACTCCGTCATCGGATTTTTCGGTGGAAGCGGCTTTGCAAATAAAGATTTGTGGCGTGACGCGCCCAAAAGACGCAGTAGCCGCGGCTGACGCCGGGGCGAATGCGATCGGGCTGGTCATGTGGTCGGGTAGCAAACGTGCGGTGACATTGGCGCAGGCGCAAGCGGTCTGCGAGGTGGTTCCGCCGTTTTTGACGGTCACGGCGCTATTGGTAGATCCCGAACCGAGTTGGGTGGAAGAGATTCTCACTGCGCTGCCGGTCAATTTGCTGCAGTTCCACGGCAACGAGACACCGGAATTTTGCGAGAGGTGGGCGGTTCCGTACATTCGCGCGTTGCGCGCAGAGCCGGGCCGGGATCTGGTGGCGGAGGCGCAAAGGTACCCCGCAGCACGTGGCTTTTTGGTTGATGCGGTACACGACGGCCAATTTGGCGGCACTGGCCAGACATTTGATTGGGCGCTATTGCCCCAACATTTTGATCGACCACTGATACTAGCGGGCGGTTTGCACGTAGATAACGTAGCGGCGGGAATAGAGAAGTTGCGCCCAGTCGCCGTGGATGTCAGCAGCGGTGTTGAAACCGCCCCAGGCATCAAAGATGAACACAAAATGAGAGCATTTATTAACGCTGCACGCGCTGCGGCCCAGAGTGAGTTGCTATGACAGTCGATATCAGTCCCGAATTGTTTGCGTCCGTACCCGACGAGCACGGCCGTTTTGGCCAGTTCGGGGGGAAGTTTGTCGCCGAGACCTTGATGACCGCTCTGGCGGATCTTGAAAAGTTGTACCGGGATTTGTCGAAGGACCCCGAATTTCAGCGGGAGTTTGACGAGGATTTGGCCCATTACGTGGGTCGACCCTCGCCCCTGTATGAAGCGAAGCGCATGTCCGATCATATTGGCGGCGCGCGCATATTTTTGAAACGCGAGGACCTAAATCACACGGGTGCGCACAAGGTAAACAACACCATTGGTCAGGCACTCTTGGCCAAACACATGGGCAAAAAACGCGTAATCGCTGAGACCGGCGCCGGTCAACATGGGGTTGCCAGCGCGACGGTAGCCGCTCGACTGGGTCTTGAATGCCATGTGTTTATGGGCGCTGAAGACGTCAAGCGCCAGTCCCTTAACGTCTATCGCATGAAGTTGTTGGGCGCTGAAGTAATTCCGGTTACCTCGGGTTCGCGCACCTTGAAGGACGCAATGAACGATGCGTTGCGTGATTGGGTGACCTACGTTGATAACACATTCTACATTATTGGCACTGTGGCCGGTCCACACCCCTATCCCATGTTGGTGCGAGACTTTCAGAGCGTGATTGGTCGCGAAGCGCGTCGCCAATCTTTGGCCATGACCGGCAGACTGCCCGACGCTTTGGTTGCTTGCGTCGGCGGCGGGTCTAATGCGATTGGATTATTTCACCCGTTTCTCGCGGATGAGAGCGTGGCTATGTACGGTGTCGAGGCGGGTGGTCACGGTATTTCGACGGGTGAGCATGCCGCACCATTGTCGGCGGGAACCCCCGGGGTTCTTCACGGTAACCGCACATATTTGATGCAGGATGATAATGGCCAGATATTGCATACCCACTCTGTCTCCGCGGGTCTCGATTATCCGGGCGTGGGGCCTGAGCATTCATGGTTGAAGGATATTGGTCGCGTTAACTACGTGTCGGCGAACGACGATGAGGCCTTAGCCGCATTTCATCGATGGACGCGCATGGAGGGCATCATGCCGGCGCTAGAGACGGCCCATGCGCTAGCCTATGCCGAAAAGTTGGCCGCGGAAATGCGTCCTGATCAAACCATCATCGTCAATCTGTCCGGTCGTGGTGATAAAGACATTCTGACCGTGGCAAACCTTGACGGCATCGAACTTTAAGCGTTTCAACAGGATTTCTCGTGAGCCGATTAACCCACTATTTTCAGAACCTCCGCGACACCGGTCGCAAAGCGGTTATTCCCTACATTGTTGCCGGCGATCCATCGGTTGCAGCCACGGTGCCATTGATGCACAAGCTGGTTGCTGCGGGTGCCGATATCATCGAGTTAGGGGTGCCATTTTCTGACCCCATGTCGGAGGGGCCCGTTATCCAATTAGGACATGAGAGGGCGCTTGCAAATGGCGTTGGTATTCGCGATGTCCTGGCGATGGTCGCCGAGTTCCGGCGCGATAATAGCACCACGCCGGTCATCATGATGGGCTACGCCAATCCTGTGGAACGTATGGGCTACACCGCGTTTGCCGATGCCTGCCAATCAGCGGGCGTTGACGGTCTTATCACCGTCGATTTACCCCCGGAAGAGGTTGCTACGCTGAACGTTGAGCTCAAGCGCGTTGAGATCGACAACATTTTCTTGATTTCTCCTACAACACCCGACCCTCGTATTACCACTATCACCCAGAGTGCCAGCGGTTTTATCTACTATGTTGCGGTCAAGGGTGTCACCGGTGCGGGCAATCTGGATGTAGAAGACGACCGAGGCCATCTCGCCCGAATTCGCGCGACTTCCAATTTACCTGTCGCCGTTGGTTTTGGTATCAAGGACTCCGATTCGGCGTCATCGGTGGCAGATATCGCTGATGGCGTTGTCGTGGGCAGCGCCCTCATCGACACCATGGCAAAAGCAATCGCTGGCGGTGATACAGAAGAAGCTGCTGTCGGCAAAGCGATAAATCTGTTGGAGTCAATCCGAACGGGTGTTAATGGTGTTGCTTCCGCGGCCTGATAACTCGCCGCTATACTAGGTTTTGATCGAGAGACGGAGTCAGGCATGAGCTGGATCGATAAGATACTCCCATCTGGTGTGCGCAAGGACGATACTGAAAAGCGTGCCAGCGTCCCTGAAGGGCTGTGGAAGAAGTGCGTCAAATGTGACGCCGTCCTGTATCGCCCTGACTTGGAGCGCAACGAAGAGGTGTGCCCTAAGTGTGATCATCACATGCGGATTGGCGCGCGCCGTCGCCTAGATATCTTTCTTGATCAAGACAATCGCGAGGAATTATTCGCTGATCTAGAGCCGATAGACCGACTCAAATTCAAGGACAAGCGCAAGTACCGCGATCGCTTAACCGCGGCTCAAAAGAGTACCGGTGAGCGAGATGCGCTAATCGCTATGCGCGGTACATTGAACAGCGCTCCCTTGGTCGCGGTGGCATTTGAGTTTAATTTCCACGGTGGCTCCATGGGCTATGCTGTGGGCGAAAAATTCACCCGTGCTGCCACTTATGCGCTGGAGCACAGAATACCTCTGGTCTGCTTTGCTGCATCCGGCGGTGCCCGCATGCAGGAAGCGCTGATTTCGCTGATGCAAATGGCCAAGACATCCGCGGTGCTCGAGCGTATGAAACAGTCGGGTGTGCCGTATATCTCTGTTCTCACAGACCCGATTTATGGCGGCGTGTCAGCGTCTCTGGCGCTGCTCGGAGACATTAATGTGGCAGAGCCAGATGCGCGAGCCGGATTCGCCGGCCCAAACATCATTGAACAGACTATTCGTCAAAAGCTGCCCAAGGGTTTTCAGCGGAGTGAGTTTTTGTTGGAGCATGGGGCGATTGACATGATCGTGCACCGCGCCGATATGCGCGACACCTTGGGTCGGCTGCTGAGCGCTATGACCGGCAGCTGCTCTGGCGATCAATGTGATGTGGAGGGTAGCCCCGTAAACGTGGAACCCGAGCAGGAGAATGGCTGAATCCTCTCCTGCAGATACGTTAGCCGACTGGCTTGCACATCTAGAAACTCTGCATCCAAAAAGCATTGATCTCGGATTGGATAGGATCCGAGCAGTGGCACAAGCTCTGAGTGTTTTGCCCGCCAAGTCGCGGACTATCACGGTGGCGGGTACCAACGGCAAGGGCTCTTGCGTGGCTGCCCTGCAAGCGCTACTCCTGAAATCAGGATGCTCGGTGGGGGTTTACAAGTCACCCCACCTCATCAGTTTTAATGAACGTATCGCCATTAATGGTAAGCCTGCCTCGGATCAGCAAATATTAGCGGCCTTCGAGGCGATTGAGGCTGCCCGTGGTCCGATCTCGTTGAGCTATTTTGAGTTTGCGACGCTGGCGGCGCTTTGGCTGTTTCGGCGGTCAGATGTCGAATGGCAGATACTTGAAGTGGGTCTCGGTGGACGACTGGATGCGGTGAATATTGTCGATGCAGATGCCTGTGTGATTACCAGTATCGGTATTGATCACACTGAGTGGCTCGGTGATACCCGGGAGTTGATCGCCCCTGAGAAGGCAGGCGTTGCCCGTGCAGGCTGTCCAGCCGTGGTGGCAGAGACGGATTTACCGGCTACGCTAATCCCTACGCTGGAGACTATTGGTGCGGATATCTGGTTGCGCGATCAGCGCTGGGTTTATGTAGATGGCCAGTTGCGGTTCGAGGGAATAACAAAGTCTATGCCTGAGGTGAACGGATTGCAGTCGGGCAATTTGGCAGCAGCTGTCGTCGCGCTAGCAGCAATTAATGCAGCTCCCAGCGACGACGTTATTCAAGAAGCATTTTCCGCTTTATCGGTACCCGGCAGACAGCAACGGGTATCTCTGGGTGACTGCGACTGGTGGTTCGATGTCTCTCACAATCAAGAGTCCGTTCTTGTGCTCGCTCAAACCCTCGCCAAGAACCCCACGGAGGGCAGGGTTCACGCCATTTTTGGCGCCATGGCGGACAAACCGCTACGTGGTATGCTCGAAGCGATGGCGGGCCAAGTAGACGAATGGCACCTCCCAGCGACCCCTGGCATGACTAGGGCCGCAGAGCCCAGTGCGCTATTGCAGTTGCTGGTAGATGTTCCTGCCACGGGATACGAGAGTGCCGAAGCTGCTCTGAGTAGGGTGCAACAGCTTTTAGAACCCGGTGATCGTGTCATCGTTTTCGGGTCTTTCGTGGTGGTGGGAGCGCAGATGAGTCTTCTAGCCGACAAGCATCCAGGGTTGAGGTTGGCACACGCATGAGGCAAATCGTCAGACAGCGACTGGTGGGCACGCTAGTGTTACTCGCACTAGCTGTGGTGTTCTGGCCCATCATATTTGTCTCTCCGGTAACCGATCAGCCCATTGTGCTGGAACCCATGCCTCCACGCCCCAAAATTGACGAGAGCCCGCTCCCCCCGCCGGTGTCCAAACGCACTGTGGTAGAGAGCGAGTTGCCGTTGCCAGAGGTGAACGAAGCTGCTCAGCTCTCCGCCGATGAAGCAACCCTGTTAGATGGCAATGATGAATCCACCGCCAACGATGATCTCAACCTCGATAGCGTGCCACCGGCTTTGACCCTTGATCCCCTCGAGAACCGTACCAGTGCCCCCGTCGCTGTAGCGCGCGATGACAATGGATTTGCGAAGAGTTGGGCGTTACAGGTGGCGACGGTGAGTAGTGTTGCCCGGGCGGACAAGCTGGTGCAACAGTTGCAAGCTAAGGGCTATGAGGCGTTTCATCAGAAGCTAATTCGGCAGGAGAAACCTCTTTGGCGGGTGCAGATTGGTCCTAAACTGGAGCAGGCCAAGTTTAAAGCCATCAAGGCTGAGGTGGACAAGGCCCTCAATGTGGACTCCCGTGTAGTGAGGTATGTGCAATAGCCATGGATGATTTGCTGCGAGAATTTGAATCGATGGTCAGCGGGTTTAATCACCTAGACTGGATCATTTTTATTATTGTCCTAATTTCTATGGGGCTTGGCATTGTGCGTGGCTTCGGCCGTGAAATGCTGTCTCTTCTTGGCTGGGTCTCTGCATTTGTAGCGGCAAATCTTCTAGCCAAGCCATTAGCAGACACTCTGCACTCTGTAAGTGACAGTGAAACGGTACGCTACCTCGCTGGATGGATCCTGGTTTTTGTGGGTGTGCTCGCCGTGTTTAGCGTGTTGGGGAGTTTACTCGCCAAGCAGTTACGACAACCCGGATTTAACTTAGGTAATCGGTTTTTAGGCGGCGCATTTGGCGTGGTGCGCGGCATGGTTGTGGTCATGGCAGCTACGCTTGTCCTGAAAGGGATGCTACCGGATTCAGAGCAAGACTTGCTCGATGATGCCTCGCTCATGCCAATGATCGACACCATGGCGGATTGGTTTAGCGAAAATTTTGACGATCTACTCGATGCCAAGCCTGTGGAGCGAGTGGAAGACAGCCTTGAATCGGCTGAAATGATTTAATCGGAGAGTGGCCTATGTGTGGTCTGGTTGGAATCGTAGGCAATAGCGATGTTGCAGCGGATATCTATGATGCCCTGACAATGTTGCAGCACCGTGGGCAGGATGCTGCGGGTATCATGACCTGTAAGCAGGGCAAGTTTCTGCAGCGCAAGGGAGAGGGTTTGGTCAGGGATGTGTTTCGCGCGCATCACATGCCTCAGTTGCTGGGCAACTTTGGAATCGGCCATGTTCGCTATCCGACCCAGGGCAGTTCCGGCACGGCCCTAGCTCAGCCTTTTTACGTGAACTCACCCTATGGCATTGCCCTGGCCCACAACGGCAATCTGACTAACGCGGATCGCCTCTCTGCGGCGCTGTTTCAAAGTGACCTACGTCATCTCAACACCGACTCTGACTCTGAAGTTTTGCTGAATGTCTTTGCCCACGAGATTCAACGCCTGGGTAAACTGATACCCGGTGCAGAGGATATATTCGCTGCCATTAAAGCGGTGCATCGCCGCTGCGAGGGCGGTTACGCAGCAGTCGCCATGATTGCTAATTTAGGGATTGTTGCCTTTCGCGATCCCCACGGTATTCGACCGTTGGTGATTGGCATACGCGAGGTTGAGGGTCAGCGCCCCGAGTATATGGTCGCCTCCGAAAGCGTGGCCTTAGACGTTTTGGGATTCACGTTGTTGGGTGACGTGGCACCGGGCGAGGCAATCTACATCACCCCCGAGGGTGAATTGATGCGCTGCCAGTGCGCAGACAATCCGCGCCTCACACCGTGTATTTTTGAGCACGTTTACTTCGCCCGCCCTGACTCACTGATGGACGGCGTCTCTGTGTACAAAACCCGCATGCGCCAGGGGGAGAGTCTGGCTCGCAAAATATTGCGTGAGTTTCCCAATCACGACATTGACGTGGTCATACCTATTCCCGATACCAGTCGGGTAGCTGGTCAATCGTTGGCTCACGAACTTGGCGTAAAGTTTCGTGAGGGTTTTATGAAGAATCGTTACATAGGACGAACCTTCATCATGCCCGGGCAGAGCCAGCGTAAAAAATCCGTTCGTCAAAAGCTCAACCCGGTTCCCTTGGAGTTCAACGGTAAAAATGTCCTGCTGGTAGATGACTCGATTGTTAGGGGGACAACCTGTGGCCAGATTATTCAGATGGCCCGAGATGCCGGCGCCAACAAGGTCTACTTTGCCTCGGCGGCCCCCCCGGTGCGCTACCCCAATGTCTACGGCATCGATATGCCGGCAGCGAATGAGCTGATTGCCCATGGTCGAACTGTGGCAGAGGTCAGCGAGGAAATTGGTGCAGATTGGCTGGTTTATCAGGATCTTGAGGACCTGTACGAGTGCTCCCGGGAGGGCAATGAGGCCATCGAGGCTTTCGAATCCTCTGTTTTCAACGGCGAATATCTTGCGGGTACGATTGATCAGGCATACCTCAACAGCATTGAGGCCGCGCGCTCAGAGGGATCTGCGCTGCGCAGAGCTTCGAGCCAAGATGGGGCGGTGGTAGGCCTGCATAACGATCAGTAGCTACTTGATCTTCACATCGGCAGGTCGGTAGTTTTTTACACCGGCGAGGGCAGGAGCCTGCGGTAAGCTGGCGCACCGGCTCTCCAGCTGGTGCGTGGGGTGGCTGAATCGCAAAAGGCCATGTAGACGACTTGGATGCCGCCGCCTCAATAACCTTGGGCGCGGACGCCGACTTAATCACATGAGATAGAGACATGACACAGGACTCGGGCGACTGGCTCGACAACGCTCACCTTGAGACCCAAGGAATCCGAGCTGGCATTCGACGCAGCGAACAGGGCGAGCATTGCGAACCTATATTTACAACGTCGAGCTATATTTTTGATTCGGCGGCAGACGCAGCTGCGCGTTTTGATGGCAGTCGCGACGCTAATGTTTACTCCCGCTATACCAATCCCACCGTCAGCAGTTTTGAGACGCGCCTGGCCGCTATGGAGAGGGCAGAGGCAGCGGTGGGTACCTCGTCAGGAATGGCAGCCATTCTCTCGGTCTGCATGGCGTTTCTGAAATCCGGTGAGCACGTCATTTGTTCCCGCGACGTGTTCGGTAGCACCGTCGGTTTATTTGAGAAGTACATGGCCAAGTTTGGCGTCGAGGTAAGTTATGTGCCTCTGCGAGATCTTGAGGCATGGCGGTCTGCGATTAGGCCCAACACAAAGCTCATGTACTGCGAGACACCGTCCAACCCATTGTGTGAAGTGGCTGATTTGCCTGCTCTCAACCAAATTGCAGAGGACGCAGGTGCCAGGCTGGTGGTAGACAATTGCTGTTGCACCCCCGCTTTGCAGCGTCCGCTTCAACACGGCGCGCATATTATTATTCACTCAGCCACTAAATACCTCGATGGACAGGGTCGAATTCTTGGTGGCGCTGTGGTTGGTTCCAACGCGGATATGGCTGAGATTCTCGGGTTTATTCGCACCTGTGGTCCAAGCATGAGTCCATTTAACGCGTGGGTGGCGCTTAAGGGTCTCGAGACCTTGTCATTGAGGATGAACGCCCACTCTCAAAATGCCATGGCTTTGGCTCAGTGGTTGCAAAATCATTCCAGCGTACACAGCGTCAACTATTCAGGTTTGGAATCTCACCCGGGTCACGCGTTGGCCGTAAAGCAACAGTCCAGTTTTGGCGGCGTTCTGTCATTTGAGGTCCTTGGGGGAAGGGAAGCTGCTTGGCGCTTCATCGATGCCACTCAACTGATGTCACTCACGGCTAATCTAGGCGACGTGAAAACCACTATTGTTCATCCTGCCACCACGACGCATGGTCGTTTGAGCGATAGCCAGCGATCAGATGCGGGTATCAGTGATGGGTTGATTCGGATCGCGGTAGGCTTGGAGCATATTGATGACATCAAAGCTGATTGCCAACGAGGCTTTGATGCTTTGAACCAGTGAGGTTGGGCGGTGCCCGCTTAGCTGGCTGGCCTGAAATGAGGCCACCCTAGCCTGGGTAGTTAACGGGCGGAGTTATTGAGCAGACAAAGACGAGGACCCACTATGAGAACGTGTTCATGAGGGAAACCATCGATCAGGCGGTAGCCAGTATTGGTGAGGTGTTACTCGGCAAGGAGCATGAGGTTCGATTGTCCTTATGCTGTTTGTTGTCGGGAGGTCATCTGCTGCTGGAGGATTTGCCAGGTATGGGCAAAACCACCTTGGCACACACCCTCGCCAATGTCCTGGGTTTGAGCTACGGCCGGGTGCAATTTACCTCGGATTTGCTGCCTTCAGATATATTGGGCGTATCGGTCTTTAGTCGCGAGACCTCAACCTTCGAATTTCATCCCGGCCCGGTCTTCAATCAGGTGCTACTCGCCGATGAGATTAATCGCGCTACGCCCCGAACACAGAGTGCTTTGCTCGAGGCTATGGCCGAGGCGCAAGTTAGCATTGACGGTGAGACACGGGCATTGCCCGCGCCCTTTTTTGTGATAGCGACGCAAAATCCGGTGCATCAATCGGGTACCTATCCCTTACCTGAGTCCCAGCTAGATAGGTTTCTGATGCGCTTGACCTTAGGGTACCCCAGTCCAGCTGCGGAGCGAGCTCTGCTGCTGGCGGGGGAAAATTCTCTGGGTCGCACTATCGCCGCGCGTATCTCGCCTGAACAATTTCTTACTATCAGGGAGCAGGCCAAGCGTGCGAATGTCTCGGACAGTTTGTTAGCTTACCTGCAGCGCCTTATTGCTTTTACCCGCGAGAGTGCCGAGTTTGCCATGGGGCTGTCGCCCCGGGGTGCGTTGGCTTTGGTGAGTGCAGCGCGCACCTGGGCAGTTATGGCGGGGCGGGATTATGTTGTTCCCGAGGATATACAAGCAGTTCTCAAGCCGGTGGTAGCCCACCGGTTGGTGCCCAGTGCAGATTACGCCGGTGATGGCGATGCGCTTGTGGCGCTCGTGGCACGCAGCGTCGACGTTATTCCTGACTGAGCGCGTTGAGATGGCCGAGGTTGACTACAGCGGCAAACACCCCCTCCGCACGCGGCTGCGCGCGCGCTACCGGGCCTGGCTAAAACGGCGGCTACCCCCCGCCCGCACCATTGTCTTGGAACAGAAGCGACTTTTTATTTTTCCGTCCCGGCCGGGTTTTCTGTTTATAGGCACGCTGCTAATCATGCTGCTGACGGCTATCAATTATCAGAATAACTTGGCCTATGGACTCACCTTCTGGCTGGCCATGTTGTTTGTCGTCGCCATCCATTTTACCCATGGCAATTTGATGCAGCTCACCCTGACCGCCGTCGGTGCGGAGTCGGTCTATCCTGGGCAACGGGCAGAGTTTCGCATCCGCTTAAGCTGTAGCAGTAAACGCTCCGGCCACTATTCCATACGTCTGACCTGGCCCGATAGCGAGGCGTTGGTAGATGTCCCCGCCGGAGAAGCTATTGAGGTGAGCTTATTTCAAACTGTTGGGGGGCGAGGGTGGTTTGAGCCACCGCGACTGACAGTAGAGTCGGGCTATCCACTGGGATTACTGCGCTGCTGGAGTTTTGCGGAGCTCGCAGTGAAGGCATTAGTGTGGCCGAAGCCTATACCTGCGCCGGCACCGACTCACGTGCGGGGTGGGGACGATGCGGTGGGATTTAGCGATGCCAGTGGCGTGGAAGATCTGGCGGGATTTCGGGATTACCGCGTGGGTGATTCACTGCGCCACGTGGATTGGCGGGGTCTGGCCCGGGGGCAGCAGACCTTACAAACCCGTCAATATTCAGCCCCCGCAAGGGAAGATCACTGGCTGGATTGGGACGCTTTTCCCGATGCACCCGTTGAATTGCGACTGTCGTGGCTGTGCTGGTTGGCGCTTCAGTATGACGCTCGGGGCGATCAGTATGGTTTGAGGTTGCCCGACGAGGAGATACCTCTAGCCACGGGTGACCGTCATCGAGAGCGTGTACTTAGGGCGCTGGCACTTTACGGTGTGGAGTCAGCGCCAGTATGAAAGCGGTAGACCAAATTCCCCGTCGTGCGCTGCTTTGGCTCATTCTGTGCCAGTTTGTTGTGGTGTTGCCGCATCTGGGCCGCGTGCCAGTCTGGGTTTTAGCCGTTTATGGTTTGGCCGCACTATGGCGATTGCAGATACATCGCCAGCGCTGGCCCATCCCGGGGCGGTGGTTACGCCTGATGTTGGGGCTGTGCGGCGGTGGAGCCATTCTTGCGAGTTACCGCACTTTGATCGGCCTTGAGCCAATGGTGGCCCTTCTGTTGGTTGCCAATGGACTCAAACTGCTAGAAACACTGCGTGATAAGGACGGTTACGTTCTTGTATCACTGGCATTTTTCATTTGTGTCACTGAGTTTCTGTTTTCTCAAGAACTGCCCATCGTGCTTTACAGCGTTGTCTGCACGGTACTGTTGGTGACCTGCATGATTACCCTCAATCAACGCCCAGGAGCCGACTTCAGCAAGCAAGAGCCGATATTAGCCCTGAAAATGTTGGGGCTCGCGATTCCGCTGATGGTCGTGATTTTTATATTGTTCCCGCGCATCGGCCCCCTTTGGAGTGTGCCCTCAAAAAATGGCCAAGGCACCACAGGGATGAGTGATTTTTTGCGCCCAGGGGAGGTTAGCAAGCTGGGGCGCTCAGCGGCGGTGGCGTTCAGAGTGCAGTTTGAACAGAGCATTCCGCCCAAGCCAGCCCTCTACTGGCGCGGTATGGTATTGAGTGCATTTGATGACGGTGCCTGGAGGACATTATCCTGGCGCGATCACCCCGCCGACGAGCGTCAATTCCAGCGCCCAGTGACCTACGGCGACCCGTTGCGCTATCGCGTCATTATGGAGCCGACGATGCAGCGTTGGCTGTACGCGTTACCTTTTGCCGAAAGTCCAAGCGCGGGCATTATTGAAGCGTGGGACAATCGACTCACCGTTCTCACCCCCGTTGAATCGCAGTTGGGTTATGAGGTGAATTCTTGGCTCGATGCTGCGGGACAGTCTGAGCTTTCTCCCTGGCGACGAAGTCTCGAGTTGGCATTTCCGAGTGATCTCAATCCTCGAGCTCGAGCGTGGATTACCCAGCAAGCACGAGCAGTTGATTCGCCTCAGGCGCTAGTCCAAAAGGTTTTGCGTCATTTCAGAGAGCAACCGTTCTATTACACCTTGGAACCACCACCAATTTCCGAGGATGAGTTTGTTGATGTGTTTTTATTTGAGAGTCGTCGAGGGTTCTGTGAGCACTACGCCTATGCCTTTGTAACGCTGATGCGTATGGCGGGAATTCCGGCCAGAATTATTGGTGGTTATCAAGGGGGCGAGATA
>Ga0181561_10004233_pt1 | contig 12442 bp, 8 predicted proteins | sample 011ome_19_FD_133760 | JGI IMG/M metagenome (GOLD analysis project Ga0181561, IMG submission 133760) | Coastal salt marsh microbial communities from the Groves Creek Marsh, Skidaway Island, Georgia - 011510BT metaG (megahit assembly) | ecosystem: Environmental > Aquatic > Marine > Intertidal zone...
GTCGTGCCACCCTCCGTTGCGTTCGCCGGCGGGCAGGTCCGCCGGCGAACGCGTCGGCGCGAGCGCGCGCTTCAGCGCGAGCAGGTACGGCGTCTGGTACGGCACGATCGTCGTCGCCGTCGCCGCCGCCGTCTCGCGCAGGCGGCGACCCAACGCGGCGTCGTCGAACCATTTTCATTTCGACATCGTACATACGCGTCATGGCAGACGCGTTTAGTCATGCGGTCGAATCCGGGCGCTACGCCGCCGCTCCGAGGCGTGCCGTACCGCCTAGAAGTCAGATGGTTCGATGTCAGTCCCCGCGCACGCGCGGTTAACGATGAGCGCGGGCGTGTTCGACACGTGCTACGTATGGAATAATTCTAAAACGTTCCGCGTTTCTATGATATGTACGTAATAATGGAAAAGTCAACGTGCGAGAAAGATGCTTTCTCGGCTGTCTTGGGACGTCGGGAGCCGAAGAGCTCTCACACCACCGCGCGCGAACCGCGAGACTGGCGTGTCCGCGCCGGGCGGCGAGCGGCCATGTCGGAACCTTTTGAGTTCCCCGAGTTCTTCGACTACCCCCCGTACTTCACGTGCGTCCCCCGTCGGTGCCGCCCGTCCGCCCTCGGACCGAGCGATTTCGTTTGAAGCTGTTTTCGCGGCATCGCGCCCGCGTGGTCTCCCCCCCCCACGCGCGTCGACCCCGCGCTGACCTCACCTCCTCGACGTCCGGCCACCCGCAGGCTTCAGCCCAATCCCGACACGCAGCGCAAGCAGACGGAGCTGTGGAAATCCCTGATCCTCGGGTGCGTTTGAGTCGGCACGAAGTCGTTTTCGGTCGCCTCCCCTCTCGCTTCCTTCTGACCTTTTCTCTCGCGTCTCACCGCGCGACGGCCACGCAGGTGGTGCCAACACCACCGGTGTTTTGCGCTCCGCGTCGACGACGACGCGCATCCGCTGTGGCGCAACGACGCGATCGACCGGAGGCTCCCCCCCGACGCGCGCCGGCGTTTCGCGGACGCTTTGCGATCGGACGGCGCCGCCGCGTGGCTGGACGGCGACCCCGGCCCGAAGTCCCGGCTTTTGGTGTTCTGGCGGTCGCCGGACGACTGGTGCGACGAGCTCATCGACTGGGCCGCGCAGAGCGGGCTGGAGGGCCAGATCGTCACGACGCACGAAGCGACGGGCGGGCGCGAAACCGGGGGACCGCCGGCGCTCGAGGGCGCGCCCGCCGAGTTCGTGGCGTTCGTCGCGGAGCGTCTGGAACAGAAGGGAAAGGGCGCGTTCGTGCCAGCGCGGGGGGAAGACGACGCGGGGATCAAGTTCTTCTGATGATTCTCTCCTTGGGGCGTTCTTGGGGGGCGTGTCGGAGAATGCGTGTTGGTAGGCGACGCGCGTTCGACGGGCGACGGACTCGGACGAGCGGCCGAGTCTGTCGGTTTGGACACATTTTTTTACGCGTGAAAATCTAGGCTATAAAAAATCGTGGCGCGCGGCAGCGATCGATCGGCTCGACCGACCTCCTCCCTCCCCGCCCGTCCTCCTCCCTCCCCGGCTCGCGCCTACTTGTTGATCTTCTGCTCGGTGAACAACACGTGCCTCCGGACGCGCGGGTCGTACTTCATGAACTCCAGCTTCACGGGGTTCTTCTTCGGGTTACGCCGCTTGACGTAGAAGAAACCGGTCGCCGCGGTGGACACCAGCTTGACCAGGATCGCGCCCGCGCGCGTGGTCTTGGCCATCGCTCTCGGTCCGCGGGGTGCGCCTTCGCCGCCTGCGGGTCGAGTGACCCTCGCCGGGTGGGCTCGAGGACGGCGCGCGACCGCACAGCGCCCGGCGTGCGTGCGCCGCGGGGTGTGGGGCGCGACCCACACGCGTACGCCAACCCTATTTCTGAAGCCACCCGCCGCATCACACCCGATTTCGGCCAACTCGTTTTGACGCCGGCGCGCCAGCACAGTCCTGCGGCGCGAATCGCGCGCGACGATAGATAGGCTACCAGTCCCGAATAGGTTTGATTACACAGCTCCCTACGGTGCGTCACACGCGATCATTCGCTGAGCTCCGCAGGATCGAAATCTTGGTCGCTCTTGGCGTGTGCGTTCCTGACCTGGTTCTTGGGGCCGCGTCCGCGGCCGCGTCCGCGGCCGCGCCCGCCGCCTTTACCGAGCCCGTAGGAGGGCCCGTCGCGCCGGCCGCCGCGGTTCCCGCCGCCGCCGCCGCCTCCCGCGCCCCCCCCGCCCGGCGGCCTCGCGTACCCCCCCGGCGTCCCCTCGGTTTCCCTCGGGTCCCTCGGCTTCTGCGCCGTCATCGGCGGGGGCGGAGGGGGAACATCCACGGTCGGTCTGGAAGGCGGGGCCTGCCGTACCACCGCGGCGACCGCCGAGATGGGCTCCGCCGCGGCCTTCGGCGCCGCCGTAGTACTCGCGATACCCGGCGTCGGCTCCGCCGTTTCCGGAACCGCTCCGGAGTCCCGGGGAGTATCCGGTTTTCGTTCGTCGCCCTCCTTCTCTTTCTCCGCGTCCGCCGCCTTGCGCTTGCCAGCCTTCTTGCTGGCCTTCGCCTTGGTCCGCGCAACCTCCTCCCACTTCCCCCCGTCCTGCTTCCTCGCCGCCTCCGCGGAGGCGCGCACCTGCGAAACCGGGAGCTCGCGGATCCAGTTTTCCATCACGCGCTCCTCCTTCTCCGTCTCCGCCATGTGCGGGTAGATGTGCGTCGTCTTGAACGCCTCCACCTTGTCCGCGTACTTCTCCAGGCTCAAGGGCTCGTGCGTCTCGCCGAACCGCGTGTTGTACGCGTGGTATATGCACTCGCACAGGAACAAACCGAGCTCGGGCGCCATTGGGGTCTGGCAGTGCTCCTTGGTGTTCAGGGCGAAGATCTGATCCTCCTCTCGCCACGCGCCGCGAACGACGCCCAGCATCATGCCGATGAGTTTCCGGATCTGGTGCAACATGAACGACTGGCCCACAACCGTGGTGCGCACGAACTCCACGCCGTTCACCACGAACGGCATGGAGCAGTCGAAGCTCAGGATGTACCGCATCGCCGCAGGGTCGTCCGGCGCGACCCGCACGGTGTAGTTGTGGAAGTTGTGCGTCCCGCAATAGTTACGCAGCACGCCGCGCACGCGGTCCCGCGTCGCGGCGTCAAACACGAAAGGTCTCGACGCGAGTTCCGCGGCGGCGGCATCCGCGGCGTCGTCGAGACCTTTAACGAACTCCGCCTCCGCCTCCACTTCGGCTCTCGGCCGGCACTGCTTCGGGTCGAACGCGCACGTGGGAATGACGTACTCGTACCTGCGCCGGTCGCACATCGTCTTGGCGTTGAACCCGCCGGTGACCCGCGTGTACCCGAACATCTCGAACCCGATCGGGAGTTTCTCGTTGACGCGCGTGATGACGTCGCGCGGATCTGTGGGGTGCTCGAGCATCATGCGCAGCGCTATGCTCTGGCCCACCGCGGAGACGCCCTTGTCCGTCCTCGCCGCCCGGGTCCAGCCCACCTTGGAGAAGTCGCCGGCGTTGTCGGCGCTGATCCCCCCCGCGGCGACGATGGCGCGTTCGAGCTCATCCTCGATGGTCACCGCTCCCGGGTTCCGCTGGAACCCCTGGTAGCCTTTGCCGACGTACGCCAGGAAGATGCTCACCTTTCGCTTCTTGATGCGGCCCGAACCGGCGTCGTCGGTCGCGTTGGCATCGTCCGGGTGGTTCCCCACAGCGGGTTCCGCGGTGACGACGGCCGCATCCGTCGCGGTCGTCGCCGTCGCGGGCGCGACCGCGGTCGCGACGCCGCCGTCGGCGGGATCGTCGGCGGTCGCGACGCCGCCGTCGGCCGCGCCGTCGGCTCGCGCGCGCTTCGCGGGCGGGGGGTCGGCCGACATCACGCGTGGGGTCGTCTCGCGAAGAAGGCCGAGCGCGTGTCGGTGCGCGCGTCTGACTGACGGACGCGCGGGTGCCTGCTGGCGAGGCGGCTGGCTGGCGGTTTCAATCTCGCTGAGAAGGGGACTGGGAATGTTCGACACTGCCTGACTGCTGACTGTAATTTCTACTAGTACATCGGAATGGCGACCTCTCGGCGCCCTTCAGTTGGACCCGCGGAAGGACTCGGGTCCGCGCGCATCACTTCCCCCGGGCGTCGTCGAGGCCTCCGCCTCGGCGGTGTCCCGCGGGTGGAACGTCGTTCGTCGGGCGCTCTCCTGTCGTGCGGTTGGCCGACGGCGAATCATGAGCGCAGATCAAGGCTCCGCCCCCGCGCGCGCGCTTCGCGTCCAGCACGCCGAGGCGTACCGCCTGCACATCATCGAGAGCGTGTACCCGGCGCATATCACGGGCATGAACATGGCGCTGCTGGTCACGGTGGTGAGTAAGGTGCGGCACCCCGGCGCCATGCTCCTCGTCGACGACTGGCCGTGGAGCGATTTCCGCGGGCCCTTCGCGGTCGCCGCGTTCATTCTGCTCTGGTGCACGCGGCACACGCCCCGGGCGTACGTGGAGCACTTCGAGTCCGCCTGCGGCCTCGTGAACTGGCTGGGCATGCTCGCGCGGATGTCCGCGATGCGCGCCCTGCCCGACTTGCACTGGCATTTCATTCGTTTCTTCCCCATCTTCGCGTGCGCGACGGGCCAGCGGTTCGAAGCGCGCAAGCAGTGGCCGTGGACCGTCGCGCGCCACGTCGTCGCGGACGCCGTCAACGCGTACGTGGACGTCGACGCGGAGCCGGTTCTTTTCGGAGCCGGTTCTTTTTCTTCGTCTCACAGCGAAGCGCGCGCGAGCGGAGCCTTCGCGATCGCGTACGCGGGCGCGATCGCGCGCCGCTTCGCGACGCACTACGTCCCGCACGTAGCCGCGCACGTCGGCTTCAACCTCGCCGTGCAGGCGGCGTGCGAGGCGAACGACGCGCGCGCATTCGCCAAGCGCGTCCGAGCGGCGCGGCGGCGCGGCGGCGCGGCGGGGGCGGCGCGCGCCGACGCGCGCGCGGCCGGAGAGCGCCGGGAGGGATTGAGAGCGCGCACGCGGTCGGCCGGGCGCGAGTGAAGATACCGGGTGTGATGAGGGAACGGATTAGCTGTTCATCACCGTGAAAAAGTACAAGTAGTCGTATCCAAAAGGAAGCAAACTTGTTCATCACTTTGATGAACGCTCGGTGTTCTTCGCGCGTCCCTCCTCACAGATGAATGGATGGAGATCGGGCGGATTTTCACGACACGCTTCGCTCCGATAGAGCGCGGCAGCCACGTCATTGTTTGTGCCCCGCACGCGCTCCGCACGCCGCACAGCACCGAGGCCGACTCGCGCTTTTCCCGCGAACACACGCCATTTCGAACGGCATGTCTCTCGCGACGTGCTCCTCGGTCCCGGTCCGCGCGTCCGCGGGGCGCGCGCCCGGCGCGTCCGCCTCTTCGAAATCGGCCCCCGCCTCGTCGAGGCGCGCGCTCGCGGAGCTCCCCCGTCGCGCGCTGTCCCTCGCGGCGGCGACGGCGGCGGCGCTGGCGGTGGGCGCGGGCGCGCCCGACCTCCCGCGCGCGCTCGCCATCCCGCAGACCTCGGAGTGCGCCACCAACTCGTGCGACGACGCGGACTACTCCAACCGCGACCTGACGGACCAGTACTACACCAAGGGCAGCGTGAAGCGCGCCAACTTCCGAAACAGCAACTTGGCGGGGGTGACGCTTTTCGGCGCGGACCTGACCGAGGCGGACTTCACCGGCGCCGACTTGACCAACGCCAACATCGGGCAGTGCAACCTGACGAAAACCATCTTCAAGGACGCCAACCTCTCGGGCGCGATCGTCTCCGGCGCGAACATGGACGACGTCGGGGACATCGACGGGAGCGACTGGACGGACGTCATCGTGCGCAAGGATGTCAACGACAAGCTCTGCGCGAAAAAGCCCACCGGGCTCAATCCCGTCACCGGCGCGCCCACCGCCATGACGCTCTTCTGCGACTAGTTACGTAGTGGAGCGAATTATCGGAAACGAAAGGGAGGGGGGAATTCGCAAATCCGCATCGTATCGTAGCTATCGTCGGTCTCGTGTGATGTGTGTGGCCACTCGGTTCGCGAGCGCGCCGCGCGTGAGTCTGCCGTACTCTACGCGCGTTATAACTAAATAGTAGTACGTACAAGTACTCCTTTCGCGAGAGTGAAGCAACTATACGCGCGACTTGAGCGTCGCGCCGTGCGTCACACCGCTTGCTTGTCCCTGTTCTGCGGCGCTTTCGGCGCGAGCACCGGCAACAGCGAGTGCGTTCGCGCGTTGCGCCCGCCCATGCCCGCAGTGAGCCCGCTGAGCCCCCCCAGCCCCCCCAGCCCGCTGACGCGCTCGGCGGCGGCGCGCCACTGCCGCTCCAGCGCGCGCTGGTCGGGCAGGTCGCGCGCGAAGTCCACGCCCGAGATCCACACCACGCCGCTCAGGATGAGCGACCAGGAGGCGAACCAGGCGCCGAGCTTCCCGAAGGGCACGAAGAAAAAACCGCTCGCCCGTCCGGGGAGCCGCTCGCCCAGCACCGCCACCCCGAACACCACCGCGACGACCATCTGCGCGACGTTGCCGCACGTGCACACGATGACGGAGTTGCCGTCCTTCAACCCTTTCGTCTGGCACACCAGCCCGGCGCCCGTGAGCGCCACGCTGGCGCCCAACCCGGCGAGCGCGCACAGCGAGGGGTGGTGCCCTCTTCGCGACAGCAGAAAACCGACTTTGCACGCCGACGCGCTGAGCGAGAAAAACGTTCCGCTCCGAAACCCCGCGTTGATTTCCTCCGCGCGCGTCTCTTTGTGCGTACCGACATACGGCGCCGTCGCGATGATGGAGTCATGCACCACCTGCCCTTTCAAAAACTGCTCGCGGAGGTGGTGCGGCGTCCCGCCGCCGACGCCGACGATCCGCCGCGACGATCGGCCGCCGAGCCCCAGCAGACGCGCGCTCGCGCTCGCCGCGCGTTTCTTCCCCTCGCCGGAGCCGGGGCCCGGACCGCGCGTCAGAAGCGCGCTTTGGTACGTGAGCACGCAGGCGATCAGGAACGCGCCGAGCGCGATGCGCGCCAACGAGACGCTCTCGTCGCCGGGCTGCTCCTCCGCGGTCCACCCGATGCCTATCGTGCCACACACGGTGGCGGCGACCCCCGCCCAGGCTTTGTTTTCCAGCTTCTCGTTGAGGCGGAAATGCGAAAACACCGCCAGCACAGCGACGCCCCCCGCGGCGACGGGCTGCACCAGGGACACGGGCGCGATGGAAATGGCCACGACCATCAAAAGCCCACCGCACACGTCCATCCCCATCCCGGTGGCCCACGTCGTGTCTTTGAAGTACGTCGCCACCACCTTGCGGTCCAGCGCGAACCGAGGCAGCCTCTTGGTGCCCTCTTTCTGCAGAGCCTTGCCGACGTTGATGCACGACGCGGCTACCGCGACCACGAGCACGGCGAAGAGGGTCATGGCGCCGCGACAGTCGCGCGGTCACGTGTCTGACGCCGCGGTGCTCAACCCCCGGGGGGAGTCGTCGCGGCGCGCGTCCACGCAGTGGAGCGGGGCGGCGGACGTGAGCCAACAACGTCATCAGGTTTTGCCTAAAAAGCGTCGAACCTTTTTCGTGGCTCGATTTTTGAAAACGCCTCGTCGCTGCGTAGGCACACCGGACCACATCCCACGCGCGCGATGGCGCCGCCGGCCGCACCCGCGGGCCATCGGCCGATCCAAAGCTTCTTTCGCGGGGGACACGAGCCGTGCTCGACGTCCACCGCGCTTCCCGAGGCGACCGCGCCCGCTCCCGCCGCGCCTCCCGCCGCCGCGTCCGTCCCCGCGGGGTGCGTCCCCGCGTGGGATCGGCCGAACGACCGCCCACGAGTCGTGGCGTACGCCAGGCGCCGACGAGGCGCGAGGGCGGGGGACGCGGCGAGCCTCGGCGGGGCGACGTTTTCCAGCGACTGCGACGCGAAACGCCCGCGTCTCTCCGTCGACCGAAACCGGGCGGAGGAGGAAGACGCGGACGCGGACGCTTCCGGCGAAGGGCTTCCGGGACCGTCTCCGTCCGCCTCGTCGGAGATGTTTCACGAACCGAAACGATGGACGAACCGAAGCGGATCTTCGGTCCCGGTCCCGGTCCCGACGAAGGTCCCGACGAAGCAGCTCTTCCTGGATCTCGGGCAGAAGAGCTTCGGACACGTCACGTGCGCGACGTGCGGTCTTCTGTACGCCAAGGGTGAGCGCGAGGACGAGCGCACGCACGCGGCGTACCACGCCGCGCACGTCGAGGCGGAGGGCTCCGCGCCGAGCGACGCGGTTTCGAAAGTTCGGGATCGCAAGTTCGGGATCGCGTGTCCGCGGCGTTGGGGGTTCGAGTCCGCGGCGTGGCGTTCCCCCGACGGGAGCGAGTGGGTGGTGGTCTGCGGTCGCCGGGACCACGCGAAGCGGCGCGCGGTGGCGCTTAAGATCGCCGCGCACGTCGAGCGTATGCTCGGGATGCGCGCGGGCTGGGCGCTCGAGAACGAAAAGGCGAAGATGTTCGTCCGCGTCGCCGGCGACCGCGCGGTGGGCGCGCTCATCGCCGAGCCCGTGAGCGGTGCGTTCAGGACGGTTCCGGAGACGCGCGGCGATGCGTTCGTAACACGCGAACGCGAAAACGCGAACAAACGCGAAAACGCGAACGCGCACGAGCACAGACACGGCGACGAGGACGACGAACGCGACGCGGTTTTCCACCGTTCCATCACGCGCCGCGGCGACGCGCGAGAGCGCGCGACGCTCGGCGTGCGCGCGCTGTGGACGCACCCGGCGCGGCGGCGCTGCGGCGTGGCGTCACAGTTGCTGGACACGGCGCGGCACGGCATGACCGCGGGGTACGTCTCCGGCGAACGCGAGTGCGCGTTCACGCAGCCCACCGATTTGGGGAAGAGGTTCGCGCGAAAGGCGTGCGGGAGAGAGGACGGGACGTTCCTGGTATACCTGCCTGATTGACGTAGGATCGACGTCGTCTACGTCGATAGGATACGCACTCTCCATCTGTCCGCCGAAAAAGCGATCACACGTGTAAATCCATAAAAGTGCGCTTTTGCGTGCGTGAGACGAATCGTCGTGTGCGTTCGGCCGCATTCGTCGCGACGCGCCGGGTGTTCCCGGCGCGAGGGGTCCGGGATGAAGCGCGTGACCCTCGATCCGCTCGACGCGCGACCCGAGGTGCCGCTCTCGGCCACCCCGGATCCACTAGCGGATCCACTCGTGGACGCGTCGCGGCGCGCGCGCGCGCTCCACCCCGTGGACCCCCGCGTTCTCGGATGCGTCGATGTCAACGCGCGTCGTCCGCGAACCGCGCGATGGCGCGTGGCGGACCCCACGCCCCCCGACCCGAAGGCGCTGGACGCGCGCGTCTCGGCGCTCGCGGCGGACGTCGCGGCCGCGTTGAGGCGGGCGAGCGACCCGTCCGAGGACGAGGCGGGGACGGACCCGGGGACGCGCTCTGAGCCTCGGCCGTTTCCCGCCGCGGACGCGCTCCCTCGGGACGCGCCCGCCTCGCTGGAAGAAAAGCCCGATTTTGTGAAAAGCCCGATTCGTTTCGTCGAGCGTTTCCCGGTGGTGGCGCCGCTTTTCGGCGAGGCGCACACCGCGGCGACGAACGCGAAACGCGGCGGTCTGTCGTACGACGCGCCCTCGAAGACGTGGACGCGGGAGGTGTTCCCGACGGGAGGTGTTCCCGACACCGCGAATTCGAACGCACACACCTCGCGCGAGGACGTGCGCGTGCTCGAGCGGTGGCTGGATACCCGCGTGGCGGACGCGGCGCGAAGGAGCGAGCCGAAAAAAAACGGCGAACGACGAACGACGAACAAACGCGAGACGGCGCCTTCGCGCGACGACGAACAAAAAGTCGTGAGCGAGGACCGATGCGCGTTTTCGAGTCCATCAGCGGGTCAATCATCATCATCCAGTGACCTCCTTAAAGGAGGTGACATTGAAGGTGACCCGGGTCAAACGTACTTTTCTTTGAAAGCCGCGCGCGAGACGTGCGACGCCGCGATCGACGCCTTCCGCGCGACGTTCGAAACAATCGCGCGGGACGTGTTCACGGAGTGCCGGGACCGCGCCGCGCTCCTGCGGCGCGTCTGGGGCTTCAACGCGACGTTCTTCGAGTTGAGGGGCGCCGCCGCCGCGGCCCCCGCGCTCGTCGCGGCGACGCGGGACGCGCGCGCGGCGCGCGCGTCCAGTCGGCGCTCCCGCGCCGAGGCCGAGGCGCTCGAGGCGTCGCTGCGTGTGGCTGACGCGCGCGCGCGAGCGGCGGAGGAGGCGCGCGAAAAGCAACTCGACGCGTCCCGAGCACAAATCTTCGCGTTGACACAGAAACTGCGGGACGTCGTGCACGTTTCGGCGGACGCGCGCGGCGCTTCCGCGCGGGCGTGCCACAGGGAAAACGCGCTCCGTGAGACGTTCACAGAGACACGCGAAACGCTCGTACGCGCGAAACGCTCGGCGGTCGAGTCGGCGTGGCGCTCGATGGCGCGACGCGCCGCGTCGCGCGCGCGCGAAAACGCGGCGCGACGCGCGACGCGCGTCGTCGCCCAAGCCGTCGGCGCCGGCGCGGCGTGCGACGCGACCGTGTGCGCACTCGTTAGTGAAACCGCGGAGTGGGAGATGGAGACGTGTGTGCAGTCCGCACGAGCCGAAGCGTTTGTTGAGTCCGCACTCCGCCTCGTTTTCGCGGAACGCGTCGCCGCGCTGGAGCGTTCAGTGGCGTTTGAAAAACGCGTCGCCGAAAACGCCGTCGCGTCGGCGCATTCGGAAACGCGCGACGCGCGCCGCGAGGCGACCCGGTGGCGCGCCGCGCGGGACGACGCGCGGTGCATGGCTCGCGAGGCGAGGGAGGATTCGGGAAACGCGAAGCGAGCGCTGGCGGACGCGCGTTGTGAGCTGGAAGCGGCGCGCGGGGAGACGCGGAGGCTTCGAGACGCCGGGAACGCCGCGACGGCACGCGCGGAGTCGGCGGAGTCGGAGCTCGCGGAGGTGCGCCGGCGCCTCGCGCGCGTTGACGCCGAGTCGCGGCGACGGGACGAGGTGATGCGGAGGGCGCGCGTGGCGGCGGCGGCGCGCGACGCCGCGATCGCGGGCTTGCTCGCCGAGGTCACCGTCACCGAGGATATCTATCAGGATATCGATGATGATATCGAGGATATCGAGAATTCCGTATCGCGGCGTTCGGACGGCTCTCGAGAAATTCGAGAAGAAGACCGAGTCGAAGACGAAGACGACCGCGTTTTAGTCGAAGCGGACGCGCGCCTGGCCTCCGCCGCGAACGCGGCGGCGCGGCTTTTGCGCGAAGCGCGCGCGTCGCGAGATGCCTCGCTCCGCGAGACGTTCGAGCTGCGAACCCGGTTCGAGCACGCAGCGAACGACGCCGCGCGAAGCGCGGCCGCGGCGGCGTCGTCATCGGCGAAGCTCGAGGCGTGCTCGGCCGCGCGCGAGGCTCTGGACATGAAATCGCGCGCGCTGACGCACCGGCTGGCGAACCGCGAGGCGGCGCTGGAACGCGCGGCGACCGAGACGGAAAAAACGCGGCGCGACGCGGACGTCGTCGCGCGGGCGTGCGCGGCGACGCGAGCGGCGAACGCGACGCTGAAAGCGCTCGTTTCAGACCTCGACGCGCGGCTCGCCACTACGCGTCACGAGCTCGAGCGTTCGGAGCGTTCGGAAACACAAAACGTCTTTTCGTCTTTGCTCGTCGAAGTCGCGCTCGAGACGGCGCACGAAGAAACGCGCGACGCGTTGGCGGAAGAAAAGGCGGCGCGCGTCTCCGAACGCCACCGTTTCGTGACGGAGCTCGCCGTCGCGCGCCGCCGCGAAGAGAAAACAAAGGCGCGCTTCGCTCAGTCTCAGCGCGCGCTTCGCGCCGCGCTCGGCGCGCGCGACGCCCTGGCCACGGAGGCGGTCGAGCTCGAACTCAAGTGGCGCGCCGTCGCGGACCAGCGCGACGACGCCGCCAGTCGCGCGCGCGCGTCGGCGGAGGAGGCGGAGGCGTCGCGCGGCGAGCTCGAACACGAAAAGCGAAGAGCCGAGCGCGAACGCGCGGCGCGGGTTTTGAAAGAGGCGAGAGACGCGACGCGACGCGACGAGAACGAACGCGATCGAGTTTCGGGGGATATACGCGCGCTGGCGTCTTGGTCTAAAGCTTTAGACCAAGAGTTCGAGTCGACGCGCGACGCGCTGCTCGCGGCCATCGCGTCGCACCGAGACGCGCGCGAAGAGACGCGCGCGCGGATCCGTCTGGAGATCGAACCAGTCACCGCGAAGGTCCGGGACGCGGCGAAGAAGGCGAAGACGCGCGCGGCGCGGCGCCGAGACGCGGCCACGCAGAGCGACGACGCGCACAGCGCCTGCGGGAGGCGAGTGGAGGCGAAGACACCACCACGGATACCGTAGGAGCGTAGGAGCTAATGGTTCTTCATTCGTAGTCTACGTATAGGTATAA
>Ga0181561_10004239_pt1 | contig 12436 bp, 12 predicted proteins | sample 011ome_19_FD_133760 | JGI IMG/M metagenome (GOLD analysis project Ga0181561, IMG submission 133760) | Coastal salt marsh microbial communities from the Groves Creek Marsh, Skidaway Island, Georgia - 011510BT metaG (megahit assembly) | ecosystem: Environmental > Aquatic > Marine > Intertidal...
CAGACCTGGCCTTCACCCAGTTGATGGTCGAGACCCTTTCGGTGGTCATTCTGGCGCTCGTGATTGCCCGTCTGCCGGTGTTTGGTGCGGACTGGCGCGGCGGCCCGCGTGCGATCCGCGATGGCATACTCGCCGTTGCGATTGGCACGGCGATGACCGCACTGCTCATCTCGATCACCAGCGCGCCGCTGGACCTGGCGCTGAGCGAATTCTTCGGCGCGCGCAGTTACCTCGAGGCTTATGGCCGCAATGTCGTCAATGTCATTCTGGTCGATTTCCGTGCACTGGATACCCTCGGCGAAATCGCGGTGGTGACCATCGCCGGTGTGTCGGTGCTGGGCTTGCTGGCCTTCCGCCATCGCACCGTGGACGATGAAGAGGGGACGACGTCATGAACTCGTTGATTCTCCGGACGGCAACACCCTTCCTCGTGGGCCTCATGTTGCTGTTTTCCATTTACGTTCTGTTGCGCGGGCACAATGAGCCGGGCGGCGGCTTCATCGGCGGCCTCATCGGGGCTTCGGCGTTTGCGATCTATGCCATCGCCGAGGGGCTAGCTTCCGCCCGGCGTGCACTCGTTGTGCCCCCGATCACGGTGGCCGGGACCGGGCTGCTGCTTGCTGCGCTGAGCGGCGTGATCTCGATCTTCTTCGGGGACGCCTTCCTCACGGGCCAGTGGTGGTTCCCGGATTTCGCTCCGGATCTGAAATACCTGTCCAGCGTCGTGCTGTTCGATGTCGGGGTGTATCTGGTCGTGGTGGGCACGATTGCCAGCATTGCGTTTGCGCTGGAGGAGCGGGAGTAGATGGAAACGACCCTCGCTGTTCTTGTCGGTGCCCTGTTTGCGATCAGCGTCTATCTGCTGCTTTCGAGTTCGCTGATTCGTCTGATCCTCGGCGTCTTCGTCCTGGGCAACGCCACCCATTTGCTGATTTTTGTCAGCGGGCGGCTGACCCGGGAATCGCCACCGCTGATCGATTCCGGTCTCAAGGTGGCCGAAGCCGGCATTGCCAACCCGCTGCCGCAGGCTCTGATCCTGACCGCCATCGTGATCAGTTTCTCGCTCTTTGCCTTCCTGCTCGTTCTCTCCTACCGCGCCTATCAGTCGCTGGGGACCATCGATACGGACGAGATGCGGGTCGCAGAACCGGAATCCGGAACACCGGCCATGCGGGGTCGTGATGTCTGACTGGTCGGCATGGCTCGTGGTCTGGCCGGTCGCGATCCCGCTCATGGGCGCGGCCCTAGCCGTGGCGCTCTGGGGCCGCGAACGCACCCAGATCACCATCGGTGTGCTGGCGGTTGCGCTGCAGTTCATCGCGTCACTGGCATTGCTCCAGCATGTCTGGGTCCACGGCCCGCTGGCCATGGCCATGGGCGGATGGAGCGCGCCCTTCGGGATTGCTCTTGCCGCTGACACGCTGGGCGCGGGACTGACCGTTGTGGCCAGTGCCGTGGCCCTGGTGATCCTGGTTTACAGTGTTGCCGATACGCGGGCCGACCACTGGAAGGCGGGTCTTGTGCCGCTCCTGCTGGCCCTGATGATGGGCGTGGCCGGTGCCTTCCTGACAGCGGATATCTTCAACCTCTATGTCTGGTTCGAGGTCACGCTGATTTCGTCCTTCGGGCTGATCGTCATGGGCGGCCGGCGCGAGCAACTCGACGGCGCGGTCAAATACGCATTTCTGAACCTGCTGGCGACGACGATCCTGCTGATTGCCATCGCGCTTCTCTATGGCATGACCGGAACCCTGAGCATTGCCGACCTGTCCGGCAAGGTCGCGGCCCTGCCGGACGACTCGCCGGTCGAAACCGTCGCCCTTCTGTTCCTGGTCTCGCTGGGTATGAAGGCCGCGCTGTTCCCGCTGTACTTCTGGCTTCCCGCGGCCTATCACACGCCGCTGCCGACCGTGTCAGCGATCTTTGCCGCCCTTCTGACCAAGGTCGGTGTTTATTCGCTGATGCGCGTCTTCATGGTCGTATTCCCCGACAGTGCCGAGATTGCGCGCGACGTCATGATCTGGGTGGCGGTCGCCACCATGATCCTCGGCGCGCTCGGGGCGCTTGCCGAGACCGATATCCGCCGTGTCATTTCCTATACGGTTGTCAGCGGTGTCGGCGTGATGGTGGGCGGCCTGGCGATCGGAACCGAAACGGCGCTGCTGGGAACCACCTTCTACGTGATCCATTCGATCGTCATTTCGGCCGCGCTGTTTATGGCAGCCGGCATGATCGCACGTGCGGGAGGCGGAACCCGGATTGCGGATCTGGCAGGCCTGTACAAGGGGGCCCCCTTCCTGGCCGTCGCCTTTCTGATTGCGGGTCTGTCGCTGGCCGGTGTTCCGCCGCTGGCCGGGTTCTGGCCGAAAGTCTATCTGGTGCAGGCCGGTCTTGAGGTGGGCGCCTATGGAATTGTGGCCGGTGTTCTGATTTCCGGGTTCCTGACCCTGGTGCTGGTGGGACGGACCTTCGCCCTGGTTTTCTGGCGGGAGGCACCCGAAGGCGCACGGGCGATCGGGCCGGATGGCGGCCCGGTGCTGAAAGGCGGCCTGGCGGTTCTCGTGGTGGCCACATTTGTCATCGGCATATATTCGGCGCCGGTCGTGGACCTCTCCCTGCGCGCCGCGGGGGATTTGTTGACGCCCGCAGCCTATATCGAGGCGGTGCTGGGTCTGCCGCAAGAGGCAGCGAATCTTGGCGCGAGCGGAACGGAGGCACGGCCGTGAACCTGTTTCTTGCAAATATCGTCCTCGCCCTTCTCTGGGGCGCCGTGACGACCAGTTTTTCGCCCAGCAATCTGCTCTTTGGTTTTGTGCTCGGGTTCATGAGCCTGTGGCTTGTGCGTGACAGGTTCGATGTCCGGAACTTCAGGCGCCCGTGGCGCGCATTTCGTTTGGCCGGGCTGTTTCTGCTCGAACTCGCGCTGTCTGCCTTCCGGGTGGCGCGGGATACGCTCTCGCCCAGCATGCCGTTCCGTCCGGCCATTGTCGCCATGCCGCTTGAAGTGACCGATGAGGTCGAGATCATGTTGCTCGCCAACCTGATCAGCCTGACCCCCGGCACGCTGAGTCTGGACGTATCAACCGACCGCTCCACGCTCTATATTCATGCCATGGATGTGGACAATCCTGACGAATTGCGCGCGGAAATCCGGGATGGATTTGAACGCCGTATCATAGAGGTCATGGAGTAGCTCGATGGCGGACTTCGGATCAGACTTCCTGCAGTTTTCGGTGTACATCGCCTATACCGCGATCATGATCTCGCTGGGTCTGACGGTGTTCCGCCTGCTGCGCGGACCGACCCTGGCCGATCGGGTGGTCGCGCTGGACATGCTGGCGCTGCTCGGGATCGCGTTCATCGGGATCTTTTCCATCGCGACCGAGGAATATGCCTTCCTCGATGTTGCCATCGCCCTTGCTCTGGTTGGCTTCCTCGCCACCGTGGCCTTCTCACGTTACGTGTACCGGGGCGCACTCGAGGAGCGTCGCGATCCTTCGAAGCCGGATGAGGGAGACGATTCATGATCGATCTTGTCGCCGGTGTTCTTCTGTTGATCGGTGCGAGCTTCTCGCTGATTGCCGGGATCGGCCTGATCCGGCTGCCGGATGTTTATCTCCGTATGCACGCCGCCACCAAGGCAGGCACGCTGGGAGCTGGTCTGGTTCTGGTGGCTCTGGCTCTGCACGGGCAGCAGCTGGAAGTGACAGCGCGCGCTGTCACGGGGGTGCTGTTCCTCCTGTTCACCGCGCCCGTTGCCGCCCATCTTCTCGGCCGGGCCGGCTATCTCTCCGGTGCCCCGCTCTGGTCGAAGACGCGCTTCGATGACCTGATGGACAAGTACGATGCCGATGGCCGCAAACTTGGCGGTACACCTGAAGAGGCGTTGACGAAGCCCCCGGCTGACCGCGACGCCTGAGCATGATCTTGTGAGGTGGAAGCGGTTCCGCCTCAGATCCTTCCACCGCGCGTTTCGTCGTTCCCGCGAAGGCGGGAACCCATAAACACGGGCGGCTGCCTTGTTGGAGCAAGGTGTCTATGGATGCCCGCCCTCGTCAGTGGATTTAGGCGGCAACCTTGTCGCGCGTTGTGTCGCCGAAGTTCTCCACCGCTTCCCATGTGAGGTTCCCCGTATAGCGATGGGTGAGCCGACTCTGGTCGTCCATGGCAAACAAGTGCAGCCAGCGATTGTCGAACAGGTTCCGCACGTCGTCATGGCGGGCCAGGATGTCGTTCATCGCCTCGCGCGGGGCTTCAATACAGACCGACAGGCGCAGGGGATCATGGGTGTTGTCCTCGCCGTCATGGACGGACTGTATCGGCAGACCGGCCCGCAGAAGACCGCCATTGCCCTCCACGACACCGATGCCGCCCACTACATTGTGGAGCAGCTTGTTGCCCGATCCGAAAGCCCTGGGCGCCACGGTGGAGCCGTAATATTGCAGGCTGATCCAGCTGGCGACCACGACCGGGGCCGTCATGATCAGCTCCAGGACGTCAAAGCCCTTCTCCTGATCCTGCCGCCAGTCGTAGTCGTGCAGGAAGGCGCGGCCCGCCAGGCTGCGGCCCGCAGTGCGTGTGCGGGGCGCTGCGACAAAGGCGCGGCATCCGGCCAGCCCCCATTCGGGACGTATCTCGGCCCAGTTGCGGGCGCGGCTGGGAATATCACCCTCCGTGCGTGCCCCGGGCAACCGCAGGGCGCGTTCGCCGCGGGCCAGCTTGCCGGTGGCGTTGAACCATTGCTGGGCCTGCGCCAGATCGGCGGCGTGATCGGTCGCGGGTGTGTCGGCATCGTAAAGTGTTACGGCGTCGGTCGTTGTGTCATGGAGGGCCGCGACGAACAGCGTATCCGGCGGAATGACGATTCCCCGTTCGCCAAGACCGGCGCGGACCGCGTCGTCATTGAGCAGTGTCGCGAGAAGGCGGGCATTCACCTCTCCTGAATATCCGCCGCAGGCCCCGCAGTGGAGCCCGCTGGCATGGGGGTTGTTCACCACATTGGCGCCGTGGCCGGCCAGGACCACCAGCCGCGCGAAATCCTCGGTCAGTGACATGGCGCGCAGCACCGTTTCAGCCGCATCGGTCCGGGCTTCGGGACCGAGCTCCGGATCGAAGCGGGGTGCGGGGTCATGGGGGACCGGCATTTCGTGGCAGCCCAGGGCGTCGTTAAGCAGTTTGCCGATATAGACCGGCCCCATGGCTTCCACGAACGCGAAGGAGGAGACGGCCGCGAGCTTGAACCGGCCCCAGGCGCGCTTGGCGCGGGCCCGGTAGCGGGCAACGCGGTCCGCCTCGGCCATTGAGATGGCACCCGATGATGAGGTGACGGTGGGATTGAGCAAGACCGGCAGGTGCAACTCTTCCACGTCCGAGGCAAATTTCCGGTGTTTGGCAGAGATCCCGAAGAAGCCGGCAAAGCCGAGTGTCCGGATTGCGGGATCGACCGCCTCGAGAGCGCGGCGAAACACCTCTGACCGCACATCGATACAGAAGGCGGCCTGCAGGGCCGGGCGTGTCTCCGCGGATGCCGGTGCCGGTGCGGCCAGCTTGCCTGCAAGTTCGCGCTGGGCGGCCCGTTCGGCGGCCTCCTGGAGAATTTCGTTCACGATATCCGCCGGACCCGGCTCTGCCGGTGTGGCGTGCTGGGCACGAATATCGGACCATTCTTCGCCGATGCTGTCCGCGTACTGGAGATAAAGCGCTTCCTCCCAGAGGAGGCGGATTGCCAGGAAATGCCGGATCGTCAGGTCGGTTCCGCCGGTCAGTTCCGCGCACCAGCGTTCATAGCGCGCATATTGTGCCCAACCGCCCAGGGACAACAGCAACTGATGAAAGTAGCTGTCGAGGGCCGGTTCGCGCAGGCCGAGACGGGCGACCGCGTTCTGGACGGATTCCATCGCGCGCTCGGGCGCGTGGGCAACAAAGGCACCGAAGCCCTTCAGGCCCATGATCTCGGGCACCAGATCATGGGTCGCGTGCGCGCAATAGGCGTTCCAGGCACTTCGTCCGCGCGGCGCAGCCCACAGGGCCTGTCCCTCGTCGAAATAGCCACTGGCCCAGGCGCCGAACCGTTCAGCCATGAGCCCCGGCCAGTCGGTCTTGCCCGCCCGCGCTGCCAGGTCGGCAATTGTGGGCAGGGTGTCGGGGGCCGGGGTTTCTTCGCGCGCCGCCTGTTTGAGGGTGTCGAGGTTTGCGGGTTTACGGGGGTGGGGGCTCGCGGCGAGGGCTCCGGCGAGGTCCGCATCGGAAATCTGTCCGCTTGCAATGCGTGCCAGGTACCACGCACGCGGCATGGTGACGGGGATGGCGCCAACACGTGCGAGCCGCGCACCTGTCTGGGCGAGAGTGTCGCCGGTCTGGCCCAGAAAGGGATTGACCGCGACGGAGTAGGCCAGCGGCCAGGCCGGTGGAATGTGCCGGGCAGCGGTGTCGGCGGCGGCCATCAGGTCCGCGAGGTCGATGGTTGTGTCGATCGTCATGATACCGATCCGCTCCGGCCTGCCATGTCTGCACCGCCTGTCCGCGCCCTATGCCCGTCCACGGACCAGCCGCCGAGCAGGCGGTCGAAGATCGCATTGGCGTAAAGCCCGTTCGACAAATGCACCCGCAGCCCGGCCGTGGACGGGTGGTAGGCCCAGAGCGGGAACATGGACTGCGCCAGCGCGACCAATGCGAAGCTGCAAAGGGCGAGGATCAGAAGCGCCCATTCCAGCGGCCCCGGCGCCGGGGTCGCCGGAAGGGTGCCTACAGTCAGCCATTCCGCGGCTGTCTGAAGGACGAAATAGCTGATCGAGGCTGCAACGGCGTAGAGCGCGGTGTGCCGTGTGAGGATGCGGGGAGCGGTATCGGCGAGACCCTGGGCCAGCAGATAGGCCACGCCGAAGATCAGGATGGCGCCCAAAGCGATTGCCTGCGGGGATTTCGAATCAAAGCCGTAGATCGCTCCGAAGGCCCCGGCGATGATGGCGTAGATCACCAGCGCCAGGCCGAAGGCGCGCAACACGGCCCGACCCCTGGGGACCGCCACCGGTCCCGGACGGCGAATGGCCGCCACGTTGTCCACCGCCGTGCCCGAGGCGAGGAAGGCGTGGGCCTTGTAAAGCGAGTGGGCCACGATGTGCAGCAGCGCGAGCGGAAACAGCGCCAGTCCGCATTGCATGATCATGAACCCCATCTGCGCGATGGTGGACCAGGCCAGCGATGTCTTGACCGCCGGTTGCGCGAGCATCGCCAGTCCGCCGAGAAGCGCGGTAAAGCCGCCGATGATGACCAGCACGGCCAAGACGCCCGGCGCGAGCAGCATCACATCGGAAAATCGTATCAGCAGGAATCCGCCCGCATTGATCACGCCCGCATGCAGCAAGGCCGAAACCGGGGTCGGCGTTTCCATCACTTCGGTGAGCCAGCCATGGATCGGGAACTGGGCGGATTTCAATACGGCGGCGAGCGCCAGCAGACCGGCTGCCCAGACCGCTGTGCCCGGTGCCGTGCCGGACCGCGCCGCAGCCAGGATCGCCTGGATATCGGTGGTCTGGTACCCCAGATAGAGCAGGACCGCCGCCCCGATCAGGGCGGCATCGCCGGTCCGTGCGACGATGGCCTTCTTGCGGCCGGCGCGGATCGCCTGAATCCGGTCGCTGTAGAACAGCAACAGCCTTTGCAGGCAGGCGCTCATCGCCACCCAGGCGATCACCAGCAGGATCAGGTCACCGGTCTGGACCAGCAACAGGACCGCTGCCAGGGTTGCCGACATCCAGCCGAGGAAGGCGCCGTGCCGGGGTTCGCCATCCAGATAAGAGATGGAATAGCGCAGCACCACCCAGCCGATGAAGGTGACCAGAACCAGCATGGTGGCGCTCACGGCATCCAGGCCCGAGCCCATACCCGGGCGGTCCAAAATCAGCGCCAGCGCCGATACGAGTGCAACGACAATCGCCAGCAAGGCGGCGCCTTCGGTCAGCCGGAACAGCGGAACAGGCCGCTGCCCGCGCCAGAACCGGGCCAGAAGCGCGGCCACCAGCAGTGCGCCGGGAGCCATCAGCGGGATCAGCGCAAACAAATCGTAGGGCATGTAAAGAGTATCCCCGGCGGAGTTCGTGAACGCCCTTAAGTGGATGATTCCATTTGTTAAGAAAAATACATTGTTTTTATAAAAACGTTCTATTTATAAGAACGATATGGCCGAACTGAACTACAACCATCTGCGCTATTTCCAGGCCGTGGCCCATGAAGGCAATCTGACCCGCGCCGCCGCCCGGCTGAACGTGTCCCAATCGGCCGTGTCCACACAGATCCGGCGTCTGGAAGAACGGCTGGGCCAGGCCCTGTTCACGCGTCAGGGCCGTGCCCTGCATCTGACCGAGGCCGGGCGGATCGCGCTGGATCATGCGGATTCGATCTTTGCGACCGGCCGGGAACTGGTGGCCACGCTTCAGGATGGTCGCGGTCAGCGCCAGGCGCTCCGCGTCGGATCGCTGGCCACGCTGTCGCGCAATTTTCAGCTCGCCTTTCTGCGGCCGCTGCTAGGGCGGACGGATGTCGAAGTGATTCTGCGCTCGGGCAGTGCGGCAGAACTTTTCAATGCGCTTGCTGCATTGCATCTGGATTTGGTGCTGACCAACCAGCCGCCACCCGCCGACGCCCTGACGCCCTTTGTCGTGCAGCGCCTGGACGAGCAGAAACTCAGCCTGATCGGGGTTCCGGAGTTATGTCCGGTCGGCGTCACGCTGGCCGAACGGCTTGAAGAGGCGGCGCTGGTTTTGCCGTCGGCCGCCAGTGGCCTGCGCATGGGGTTCGATGCTCTGCTCGACCGGCTCGGGGTGACGCCGAACATTGCGGCTGAAGTCGATGACATGGCGATGATGCGGCTGCTGGCACGTGAAGGAATTGGCCTGGCGGTTCTGCCGCCCATTGTGGTGCGAGACGAGCTGGCCAGTGGCGCGCTGGTGGAGGCTGAACAATTGTCGGAGCTCACCGAAGCGTTCTATGGGGTCTCGGTCGAACGCCGTTTCCCGAACGCCTTGTTGTCGGAATTGCTACATCAGGACGTCTAGTTTGGCAGCTGGTCCGGCAGCGCAGCGCGATGGGCCGCTGTGCAGCGATGCGGTCCAGCCGCTTGCGCGGGTAGAGTCCCCAGAGCAAAAACTTCGTCCCTGCGCCTTGTCGGCGCCATCATCAGATTCGTAGCGTAGGAAAGCTCAATTCACTTCCGAAAGGCAATCCGCGCCCTGGCACTTCACGACCGGGATACGATCCGCCACAAGATCGATGATGAACTCTACGCGTCCACCGATTTGTCGGTCGCCGTGCCCAAATACAAGTTTCCCGACAACGAGCAGAACCCGCGCCATGCTTATGCGCTGGTCCATGATGGGTTGATGCTCGACGGCAATGCCCGGAAGAACCTGGCGACGTTTTGTCAACCCTGGGAGGAGCCGGAAATCCATCAGCTGATGGATGAGTGCATCGACAAGAACATCATGGACAAGGACGAGTATCCCCAGACCGCCGAGATCGAAGCGCGCTGCGTACACATGCTGGCCGATCTCTGGAATGCGCCCGATCTCAACAACGCCATCGGCTGCTCGACCACGGGGTCGAGCGAGGCGGCAATGCTCGGCGGCATGGCCATGAAGCGCCGCTGGGAAACCGCCCGCAAGGCCGCCGGGAAGTGCATCGACAAGCCGAATTTGATCACCGGCCCAGTACAGATCTGCTGGCACAAATTCGCGCGCTACTGGGATATCGAGTTGCGGGAAATTCCCATGGAGGACGGACGCTACATGATGACCCCCGAGGAGGTGATCAAGCGCTGCGATGAAAACACCATCGGTGTGGTCCCGACCCTGGGCGTGACCTTTACCGGCGCTTATGAGCCGGTCAAGCAGGTCTGCGATGCGCTCGACGCCTTCGAGCAGGAGACCGGCCTGGACATTCCCATTCATGTGGACGGGGCGAGCGGTGCGTTTCTGGCGCCGTTCTGCGCGCCGGATCTGGAATGGGATTTCCGGCTGCCGCGGGTCCGCTCGATCAACGCCTCGGGGCACAAATTCGGGCTCGCACCGCTGGGGGTCGGCTGGGTGCTGTGGCGCGAAGAATCCGATCTGCCCGAACAGATGATCTTCTGGGTCAATTATCTGGGCGGCAATATGCGTGACATCGCGCTGAACTTCTCGCGCCCGGGCGGCCAGGTGGTGGCCCAGTATTACAACTTCCTGCGGTTGGGCCGGGAAGGTTACGAGAAAATTCACACCGCCTGCTACGAGACCGCGCAGTTTCTCGGCGAGGCTGTGGACAAGCTGGGGCCGTTCGAGGTGATCTACAGCGGCGATATGAGCGGCGGTATTCCTGCGCTCTGCTGGAAGATGAAGGACGGGGTTGATCCCGGGTTCAGCCTCTATGATTTTGCCGACCGGCTGGGCGGGCGCGGCTGGCAGGTCCCGGCTTACACGCTGCCCGCCAATTATGAGGATCAGGCCATTCAGCGTATTCTGGTGCGCCACGGCGTGAGCCGCGATCTGGGGGCGCTGCTGGTCGGGGATATGCAGCGTACGCTCGAATATTTCGAAGACCATCCGGTGCACACGCCGATGACGGTTGAAGAAGCCTCGGGATTCCATCATTAAATGGGGCGCTGACCTCGGGGAACGGAGACAATCACATGGCGGAAAACGCATCCAAAGAACTGGTCACCGAAGACATTGAGATTTACCGGCATGGCGACCGGCCCATGATCATCCGTCTGATCCGGCCCGCGACTGGTGGACCCTATCCGGCGATTGTCGATCTGCACGGCGGCGGCTGGTGCAAGGGCCATCCCAGTGAATGTACGGTGCGCGGTGAAGTTTTCGCGGCGGTCGGCATCGCCTCGGCGGCGCTGGATTTCCGGCAGGCCGCCGACATGTATCCCTCCTCCCTGGAAGACGTGAACTACGCCATTCGCTGGCTCAAGGCGCACGCCGAAGAGCTGCGGCTGGATGCAGACCGAATCGGTTTGCTGGGCCAGTCGAGCGGGGGACATCTCGCGATGCTGACCGCCATGCGGCCGGCCGATCCGCGCTATCTGGCGCTGCCGCTGGAAGGCGATGCGCCCGATGTGGATGCAAGCGCGCGCTGCGTGGGCGTCATGTGGCCGGTGATCAATCCGCTCTCGCGCTACCGGCGTGTCGTGTCCCTGCGTGAGGCGGGTGATCCGCCGGCCTGGGTCGGCGATCTGGAGGAGCGTCACCACATCTACTGGGTGAACGAAGAGAACATGCAGGAGGGCAACCCGATGCTCGCGCTCGAACGCGGCGAAGGCGTCGAGCTGCTGCCCGCGATCTGGTTCCAGGGTCAGCCGGACCCGGTCCATGACTATCGCGACCCGGACTCACCGCTCGATCTCAATGAGCCCGAGCGGTTCGTGGAGAATTACCGCAAGGCCGGCGGCACCATGGATCTGGTCTATGTGGAGCAGGCCAACCGTTCGGACCCGTCCTTGCTGGGGCCGCTGGTGGAATTCTTCCGCAAGAATCTCGGCTGACGGTCGGAACGCAACTCGCTTGAACGGGAGCGGTTCTGCTTGGGTTCTGGCGCGGCGGTGATCTTGTCTCGTCATGCCCGCAAAGGCGGGCATCCATAGACACCTTGCTTTAGCAAGGCAGCCGCCCGTGTTTACGGGTTCCCGCCTTCACCGGAACGACGCAATGAGTCATGGACAGAATTGCGGCAGACTCGCCTTCATCTGATGGAATCGGACCCTAGCTGCTGGTCGGCTCTTTGTCTTTTTCCCAGGTGTCCGGGCGCAGGGCGAGCTTCGCCAGGCCTTCCATATCGGCGGCTTCCTCGGCGGGGAAATTCAGTTCGATCGTCACCCCGTTCGGGTCCCGCACGAAGACCTGATACAGGTCCTGCTTGCTGGCCTGCTGCTCCAGATAGGTCACGCCGTTCTTCTTGAACCGGTCGGTCATCTCCACGCGGTTGGCGGCGCGAAACGCCAAGTGATGGATTGGGCGACTGCCCTCGGCAATATCCTTTGGGGTCGCGTTGGGATCGGGCACCGGCTGCGGCGGGTCGTGGGGGCGCGGCGGGACGATATGGATGATGTCCCGGTCGCCCAGATAGAGCCAGGTGACCTCCACCCCGAAATCGGGATGGGGCCCGATCTCGAAACCCAGATTGTCGATATACCACTGGACGGTGGCTTCGTAGTCCTGTGCGACGACAAGGAAATGTTCGAGATGGGATATCGACATGGGCCGGGCCTCAAATTTGCTGTTTGGCATGGCGGTCCGCGCGCGCGTGACCGCCTGATCGGGCAAGTTTAGGCCAGCCGTTCGGCTTTTTCGAGGGGCTGCAGCGCCGCGTTTATTCTGCCGCGCTGACGTCCTGACGGCGCTGGTCCAGATTGGCTTCGTCACCATAGACCGGGATTTCACCCAGGGTCAGGAAGGTTTCC
>Ga0181561_10004244_pt1 | contig 12433 bp, 7 predicted proteins | sample 011ome_19_FD_133760 | JGI IMG/M metagenome (GOLD analysis project Ga0181561, IMG submission 133760) | Coastal salt marsh microbial communities from the Groves Creek Marsh, Skidaway Island, Georgia - 011510BT metaG (megahit assembly) | ecosystem: Environmental > Aquatic > Marine > Intertidal zone...
GCGAGGAGGATGTTTTAGTGCTATAGGTAGTTACACGCTGTACGATTTACTCGCGTCTTGTTGCACGTCTCCACATCGAACGAGTTCGTTGATGTCATCCACAGAACCTAAGAATAAGGGAGAGCGTTGATGCATCTCGCGTGGTTTGATATCGAGCGCGTTGACGACGCCATCGGTGGCTGCCGCGCCTGCGGCTCGAGCGACGAACGCGAGCGGCGCCGCTTCAAACGCCACGCGCAAGTGCGGGCGCGGATTTCCGCACCAACCGCCGTAGATGAGCGTTCGATGGAAATCTCCGACTAAGCTACAAATATATCGCGCCGAATACTGCTTGCCGCTTTCGCCTTGTCCGTTACGCACGCGCGTGATATACGTTTGTAAACCGTTTGGCCAATCGTCAAAGCGCGCGTCGTTGAGCGAGTACACCTGACCGCGCTTTGGGCATTCCATGTTCGCGGTCGCGACGACAAACTCACCGTCAAGCAACGTGTATTCAACTGCGGCGCCATCATCGCCACAGGCTAGTACAAGAGTCGTGGCACCGCTGTAATGCGCGTATCCAGCGGCGATTTGCTCGAATCCGGCGCGCGTGCAATTGTCCAGCGCTGACGCGCCGTCGTCGACGCGATAGACGCCAAAGATGCTCCCAACGGGCACGTTGCAGTCAATATTTCGTGACCCATCGAGCGGGTCGATGCACACGACGAATTCGCCCGATTCATTCAACACGCGCGGTGCGTCTTCTTCTTCGCTGCTGTAATACCGCACCGCACCGCACGTCGCGAGATGTCGCTTGAAAATGGCGTTGGCGACAACGTCCAGCTTTTGCTGAGTGTCGCCGGATGCGTTCTTGTCTCCGCTCGAAGCTGCGCCGAGAAGCGCCGTTCGGCGCAAAGGCGCGGTTTTCAACGCATGTGCGAGGTCTTTGCTCGCATTGGCTAATGCGGCGAGCGTTTTCGACAATGCGAGTCGTTCGTGAGGCGTGTAATCATCGCGACCGGCGAACGCGGAGACGCCGTAAATTTGCGACGCCACTGCGTGCTGTCGCGCGGGAGCTTCGCAGAATTGCACGACGCCGTACTTTCCAGTCACCATCCAATCTGCGTCAACAGAGGCCATGGCCTGCTTGTCCTGGGGAATACCGCACCCGAGCTCGGCTTTCAGCGTGCGCAACGCGAGAATCGGCGCTGGAAAGTAGCACGCGATGTCTTCAAACGGGGAGTCGAGCGGCCAAAGACAATCATTTAATAATCGCCGGTAGTTGGCATCGCCTTTGATGACGACCAAATCGGACGATTTTAATTCGTCGTGAGTGTCGTGCGGGAGCGCCCAGAATGGTTGCGGCTGACACCATGCGAAATCGGGCGCGATAATCCACGCGCCAGAGCTCAAGTGCGAAGCCCATCGTCGACCCATGACGGCAGTGTCCGCGTCTTCACTCGCCATCATGGCATTGATGGTGTCTCTTACGTCTTTGTCCATCGCGTCGGATACAAAAACGGGATGCGCTTTGACGCGTAGTACCACGCGTTTCGCTGCGCCACTCGACGCGAGAGCATCCGCGAGCGCTAAATCACACGTGAGCTCGAAACCCGCGTTGTCGACGACGATGGATATGTCTCGCATGCTTCGCTCGGCGAGCTTCGCGGCAACAGATGCACTGTCATCCCACAGCAGCGATTTCTCACCCGCGCTTAATGCTTCTATGAATGCCTCGCTGGCTCTGTTTGCCCCGTCACCCTTAGCACCAGACTCGGGCCAGATGCTCAGGTCCATTCTGTTACCCCAAAGCGCCACCATGACGAAGAGCCGAAGTTCCTCAGCCAGCGATGCGTCATCCGACTTCGATCGCTTGGCGAATGCGTTCGCCTTGCTCGCGAGCGAAGCTGCCGCAGACGCGCCAGCGCGAAGTCCATTCATCTTATCCGCCGCAAAAGGGTCATAATTGAACAGAGGCGACGACGGATCAAAATAACCGATAGCGACGAGGATCCTTCTGTAAAAATAAAACTCAATCAGTAGCCACGGTGCGTCTAGCCAGGTGGTGCCAACCCAAGGCTCGAGTAAGTCGCGCCACGTTGCAATATCTGGCCCGCCGTCGTCATCGATGTGCGCAATGACGCTCGTTGAAGCGGTTGAAAGTTCTCGCTCAAGCGCGCGTAGTCTACGTTCAGCTTCACCGCCAACCTTGAGAACGTCCGCGTTGTCACGAAACACGCGCCCTAAGATGTCCTCGCGCAAGCGACGGTTGACCGTGTCATACGCCCAGGTTCCCTCCACGTTACTCGTGATCACGGGCGGGGTTGAACCGTCCCACGTGCGAGGACCTGCGACCGCACCGCGGCTCATCTCTTGTCGCGCGCATCGCGGCATCCTTGTGGTCGTCCGGATACTAGCTCTGGACCAATCAGTAGCACTACGCGTTGTAGAGGACGACGACTGAGTCGCCCTCGACGCGCTCTCGGGCGCACACGCGGCACGCATCGAAGTGGGGTTGGTGGGCTTGGTCAGCGAGCGGATAAAGTGTCCGTCAGATGTCTCTCGCGGCGCTCAAATCACGAAGAAAGTCTTTCAAAACGGCTTCGCGCTCATCGAGCAAATCGTCCTGGTCATAGAGCGTTCGACGCGTTAATTTTGCAATCATTTTCTCCACAAGATGCGGATATCGTGACAATGTGTCTCGAAACTTTTCATCGCTCGTCACTTTCCAAATTTCGCACACCGTGAGAGTGCTCACTTTGCACGGTGTTCGCTGCGTTTGTGGTGTCAGGGCGTTGATGCCGTGGTAGCTCAAGTACTCATTTCCAGGCGTGAGCACCGCCGCTACTTTCGGACGCAAACCGACGAATGAAACGACAATTGCACCTTCAGTGACAATGAAAAAGCCCATATCTTGACGCAGAACGACGCCGGGCTCGATGCACTCAATTTCAAATAGAGCAGCCAGACGTCGGCTCAAGGATTCAGGCATATCTCCCCATATCCTCTGTAGACTCGGACGGAGCATGTGGTGGGCGATGCTGTTTTGCAAGTCGCTAGGTAAGATGCTCAACAAAGACTCATTTTCCTTGAAGAACATTCGTCTTGGATACACCTCAGAGCAATATGAAAGGATGTGACGTCGCAATTTAATCGGCGCGTGTTGTCGATCCAAAAATGCATGTACACGAGTGACAAACTGCCTGTAATGCCGCTGCCTGGCCGTGCGAATGGAGTACAGCTGAATTGCTGACGCGATGGCACCGACAAGGTAGGCGAATGCCAACGCGCCGACAAGCATCGAAAACGTAACGACAACGCGCTCCGCCGAATTCACTGCGCCGATGTCACCAAAACCAACCGTTGTGATAGTCGCCGTGGCAAAGTAAAGTGCCGTTGCATAGATTTGTGCATCTGATGCATCGAAAGGCAAGTCATCAACGAGCGAAAGCCAAGAGTTGGCTCGGTCTTCGCTCAACGCGACGTAGATGAACATGCATGCGCAAACGTGAATCAAAACCACGAATGAAGAAAGAATCTGCACCACAAATATGACCATGGGCGTAACCGTGAACATTTTCATGAACAATATTTCCATGCCCGTTACATGTTGCGCGGAAAGCAAGCGGAAAATCCGTAACATGCGCAGCAATCGCGTAAGACGCGCAACTTTATGGCTCTCTCCGATGCACGAAGCAACAATCTGAACCAATAACGGCACATTCGCCAGTGCGTCGCTTAAAAAGTAACTCTGCCAGTATATTTGTGCAATTAAGCGTGGATTCGTTATCAATGTGCGGCGCCCAGTGGCCCTGCAGACAATCGGTTTAGCTTCAAACAGTTGTATCACAGTATCGGCGAAGAACACCAAGCCCGCGAAAAATTCAAGCATGGCCGACGTCGACAGATGGCTACCGCCACCGTGACGAGTCAAACGCATCTTGTAATCGAAGCCAACAACAAACGGTTGAATCAAACCACAGAAGATCAGTGTAAAAACAGTCATGCAGACGCCCCAATATAGCGAAAAACGCGAATTCGGAATCAAAATGAACCATTTCTTTCTCGCGAAACCATCGTCGCTCCGTAAAAGCTCGTAAAACGTCGCAGAATCTACAAGCACGCCGTGCTTAAAAGACTCTCGGACGAGCGTTGATTCTAAATCGCCTTCGTCGTTCTCGTCCTCGTAGACGTCGTCGATTAGATCCGCACAGTCGTATTCACCAATGTGTTCCAACTGACTCCGAGTTGAACAGCGCGTGGCTAATCGAATCGCTTCGTTCACGGCGCTTCCGCCCCATGGCGGGCGACCAGTGGACGATGTGAATGCTTCTTCCATCGACCCGCGCGATTGCATGCTTCGTCGCATGGTGTCCTGTGCGCGTACGCGTGTGATTGTGAAGCATCCATGCGTTCGCGTCGCGCTCGAATAAAACTATTGACATGTTGAAAATTACATGATGTCCTTCTAAAGCTTGAGCGACGATCGATTCGTGGTGCCATCTGATTTGCTCTTCTTCGCTGCAGGTCCGCCTCGCGCGGCGTCGGCGTCTTTGGCGTCTTGTAACATTCCAAATACTTTACTCGATTTGGAAAATTCAGACTTGGACCGTCCGCCGGCGGGCGCCGCGGCCAACATCGACACCTTGGGCGCCTTGCGCGTAAAGCCTGCATCCTCGGCAGCCTTGTTCTGAGCCTCGCGTTCGCGATCGCGTTTGGACTTGACACGTTCCTTTTCTTCGCGCACGGCTTTGGACTTGCGCTTGCGCTTGGCGCGACCAGCCTTGCGCTCTTCCTTCGTGAGCTCTTCGTCCGCCTTGATCGCTCCGGCGGCGGAACCGCGGACGCCACCCTTGCCGTCGCCGCCGGTAAAGATTTCTTCCGGCGCTTGTCTCTGCTCCTCGTTGAATGCCAAGGGAACTTCATCACCCGCGGCTCGGATCTCCAACTGTCGCGTGATTCGCTCTTCGATATCTCTCGGCTCTTCGACTTTGTGCACTTGGGACAATTGATCGAGACGATATGACAACAGCGCCCAAAGCTTTTTAGCCTCGGCGACGAGTGGATCTTCCTTCTCACCGAGCGCGACGCCTACTTTTTGTTTCATATACTCATCGGCATAGATATCACCCAATCCCTTGGCTGATTTCGTATCATCAAGCTGCGGGGCTTCTCTGCGTTCGCGCTCTTCGACGGGCTCCACGCGCTCGACGTCGTCAAATCGACCTTCGATGATTCGTTGTTTGATGAGATCTTCCAACTTTTGCGTGATTTCCTCGCTGATCACTGGCGCTGGTGCCATGACGTGCTCGAACTCTAGGTCGGTCTCGAGCGCGCTATTCAAAGGTCGCTGCTTTGCGCTCGCTTCACCCTTGAGCACCCACGTCTTGTCGCCGATGGCTGACGCCTCGAGCTTGTCTATTTGACGCGCAAGCTTTTCTTGTTGAATCTGGAACGCAGATTTCCGCCCATCGCGTTTAGCATCCCCTCCATCGCTTTCATCGTCGTCAGACTCGCTCATGCCTTCTTCCTCTTGTGCACGCGCGAGTTCGGCATCCAAGTCTGCTTCGAGCTTTCTGTCCAATTCGTCGAGTTCTTCGTCGTCTTCGCCTCCAAACGCGAGCTCCTCCTCATCTTCTTCGTCCTCCTCGTCTTCAGCGTACTCATCGTCGTCATCGTCGTGTCGTTCTATTCCTCGGTTACCCGCGATTCCAGTTTCGATTTCTCCTTGAACGTCGTCTTCAGAATCATCTTGTTCCTCATCCGTGTCCTCGTCGGTGTCCTTCTCGTCGCCTTCGAGCTGGTTGAACATATCCTCCTCTTCATCGCTCAATTCATTCAACTCCATCTCATTCGCCGCGCCTAGTTTACCACCTTTCGTGCCCCCGAGTGGTTTACCTTTGTGTTTACCAAAGAAATCGTCAAACATCAAGTCTTGTGCCTTTTTACCCTTGGTCTTTTTCATCTTTTTCGCGCGCGCGCTCGTGCTCACGCCGGCAAGTTTCGCGGTGTACGCCAACGCGTCGTCGAGATCGTCGTCGTCATCCTCCTCCCCGTCGTCGTCATCACTTTCACTCATGTCGCGATAAATATCATTCTCTTCATCTGAGTCGTCGCCATCTGAATTATCCGCGCCATCATCGTCGTCTTCGTCTTCGCCAGAGCCGCCGCCACTTCCGCGCCGCCTTCCCTCCTCCTCCTCGGCGTCGTCCAAAAAGTTCTCCATATCATCCAAACTAAACATCCCAGGATTTTTGAAAAACTTCCCCGTGCGATCGCTTCCACTAGACTTCTTCCCACTCTTCACCCGCGCGTCATCGGAATCATCCAAAGCATCTTCCTCTTCGTCTTCGTCTTCCTCTTCGCTCGCGTCCGAGTCGTCCGAGTCGTCGTCGTCGTCGTCACCATCCTCCTCCGACCCACTCTCACTTCGATCTCCATCAATCACCACATCAAACAACGCACTCACATCCACCTCTCCACTCGCGCCAAGCTTCCCCAACGCCTTCACCTCGCGCTTACACGCTCTCAACACCGGCGCGCACTGCGCGTCAAGTTGCGTCCACACCTGCTCGGCGTCGCACCCCTCGACGACAAACTCTTCGCCATCGAGCGGCAGCGCCTCGCCAACCGCCGTCGCATTCGCCGCGGCGGACGTCAATCTATCAAACAGCGCGCGCATGGCGCGCACCGCACAGCGCTTCGCGTCGCTCTCGGCGTCGGCATCGCCGCGCGCGAACGCGGCGCCATCGCGTCCGCCCTCGCGTCGCACATCCTCGCGCAGCGCGCGCGCCCAGTGCGCGTCGGGCGCGTCGGCGCGCGTCGCCGCGGGTGCGGCGCCATCAACACCGCCTGTGCGCGCGCGCGTCGCGCGAGGCATCGTGCGCGGCGACGTTCGGAGGCGGCTGACGACTGGCGATGGATGGGCGCCGCCGGCGCGCGCGCCGACGGAAGGCGTCACAGTACTGTGGATCGCATAGCGCTATCCGTGTGTAACCTAATGGGAGGTTTAGTACTGTGAGTGTGGTGTGCCTATGATGTATTGCATGCGCACGTCGTGCGTGTATCTGTATGGATGATGCATGGTCTTATGTGTATACGCAGTACGAGTATCGTGAACCCCAGGGGCAATCGAGGGGGTACGCGATGAGTCGTGATTGGACTAGGGTATAAGGTGATAAAACCATCCGTGGACCGCGACACCGAAGACATCGCATCGCGACGCCGCGCGTTCCGTCTTTTCAAGCCTCGGCTTCGAGACACGATGGGTGCGTGCGCCGAACTCGTTCGCTTCGCAGTGTTGTAGAATCGTCGCGCGTCGTCGCGCGCGTCGCGCGTCGGGGCGCGCGGCGATGCGCGGCTGGCGTGGGCGCGGCGATGGCGCGCGCGCGCGATCGCGCATGGCGCGCTCGAGGGTTCGCGCGGTGCTGCGCGCGACGTCTGGAGGTCGCGGTGGCGCGCGCGTGGGGACGCGGCGCGTGGAGACGCGGCGCGTGTATGCGTGGAAATGTGTTGCATCGCGCGCGTTCGGTCGGCGTTCGGTCGGCGGCGCGTGGCGCGCGCGGCGTGGGCGTGTGCGTTGGGATTTGTTAAAGCCCTAACGTGCGCCGTGCGGCGAGCTTCGGGTGTGGGTCGGCGCGCGACGCGGTGCCTCTGCGGCGCGCGTGCGAGTGATTGGATGGACGCGCGTACTGACGTTTTTGTTTCTTTTCTTTTACCGCACACAGTTCACCTTCGATGCCATGAACTTCGTACGCAATCCAAGAGCGAGTTGATGCAAGCGCTCAAGGAGTACAAGCAAGAGCTCGCGGCGTTGCGCGTTGCCAAGGTCACCAACGGTGCCCCGGGCAAGTTGAGCAAGATCAAGAGTGTGCGTCTTGCGATTGCGCAAACGTTGACGGTTATCCGCCAAAACCAGCTCAAGTCTTTGCGTGAAGCGTACTCTGGGAGCAAGTACTTGCCGCTCGACCTCCGCACGAAGAAGACGCGCGCGATTCGCCGCGCGTTGACCAAGTCCGAGAAGGGCGCGAAGACTGTTCGCCAAGCGAAGAAGGACGCCGCGTTCCCCCAACGAAAGTACGCCCTCAAGGCGTAATTTCTACATAGAAATGAAATCTTAGTTTGGGTGTCCGGGTTAGCGAGAGAGAAAGTTTGTAATGAGAAGCAGGTGGTTTCTTTAAAAATATAAAATTAAATGCGCTATGTGTTGCTACTAGTGCGCGTGGAACTTGTTGCGACTAGTGCGCGTGGAACGAATGAATCAATCAGTTTCACGCGGCTTTACTATCTTCTTCCGTCGTGGCTGGGGCGTTCTTCTTCGCCTCTTCCTCGGCGAATTCCTTCAACAACTCTTCTTGCCGTTTTGACAAGTGGCTCGGCGTAGAAACGCCGAATCGAATGAACAAATCTCCCACGAGTGCGGTGCCGAGGACTGGAAGACCGCGACCACGCAAACGCAGCTGATCACCGTGCTGCGTGGCTTTGCGAACTTTGACCTCAACATCGCCATCGAGAGTTGGGGCTTTCACCGTGCCACCGAGCGCAGCGGTGGCAAACGGAATGTCAACGCTCGTCACTAAATCCGGACCTACACGTCGGAATCGCGGATCCATGACGACCTGAACGTTGATATATAAACTTCCGACGCGACCACCGACGCCTTTAATGCCTTCCCCAGGTACGCGCAATCGTTGACCGTCCTCGACGCCCTTTGGAATGTCCACCTTGACGTCACGCGCGGCTTGCGTCTCGCGCTTGCCTCGAACACTCGTTACAGTTTCGGGAATGTTTATCTCGCGATTGACTCCACGCCTAACATCGTCGAGTGTGATTTGGATGTTTGCTTGAATGTCTCTCGCACCACCTCTTCCGCCACCAAAGAAATCTTGTAAGACTTCCTCGAAAGGATCAAAGCCTTGGCCGCCTCCACCTTGGTAAAATCCGCTAAAGCCACCTTGGCCGCCAAAGTCTTGGAATCCACTGAACCCACCAGCAGCACCACCGCCACCACCACTTTCCATGCTCTCATAGTTGGCGTGCCCGACTTGGTCGTACGTGCTTCGCGTCTTGGCGTCTCGCAATACTTCGTACGCCTTTTGCACTTCTTGGAATCGCTTCTCCGTTTCTTCATCACCTTTGTTCGTGTCGGGGTGATACTTTTTCGCGAGCGCGTAGTATGCCTTTTTTATATCTCCCGCACTCGCGCCTCGGTCGACGCCAAGAATCTCGTAATAGCTTTTATTCCCCGCCGCAAACTCGGACGCCGCGCTCGAGCGAAAGCCTCTCGCGGCGCCACGCGAACCCTTCGCACGCATATCCACTCTCGACGCCGAGCTCGCCAACACTTCACGTATTGACCTCACACCCGTCATCGCCGTCATCGCCGTCATCCCCGCGTTGGCGCCTACTTGGAATCCCCGAGCCGTGGTCGACGCCACGCCGCCTGTCGACGCCCGCCTCGCCAATCCATCCCCGACGACCCACGTCGTTGTCACACCGTGCACACTCGCCGCCCGCCGCGCGTAATCAATCACCCGATGTATCGTCCGCATCGGGATCGCGCAAATTTCCCCCTCTATGCCCCTCACGCCTCACACGCGATGCGTGTGTGCACAATTAATCAATCGCTCGGTGATGAATGCGATGGAAACCAATCGAGCAAAGAGAGATTCGCCGTCGCGTCGCGAATGTATTCGCACGCGTGCGTCCGGGGCGTCGTATACAGTATCGCGCGAGCCGTTCGCGCGCCGTCGTCGCGCGGTCGTCGTCGTCGTCGCACACTGTGGGCGTGTGAGCCAGCGGGTGACGCTTTTTTCACGGTGCGCTGGGTGACGTAAAACCTGAAGCGCGCGCGCCAGGCTACGGCACTGCACGACGCGCCGCGCCGAGCACGCACGCGCGCGTTCGCACGAGAGCAACGGGCGGGGGTTTTGCTACGCGCACACGCGTTCGCACGCGCATCGACGACGACGACGATGACTTCTTTGGCGCTCAAGTCGCTCGGTTTTAGACACGCCCTGGGCGCGAGCGCGGCGGCGAGAGCGGCGACGACGACGACGACGACGACGCGTACGGTGCACTCCACGACGATCGTGGCTGGGCGTAAGGCGGCAAAGATTGCGGCGACGAAGAATAAGCGCGATGCGGCGATTACAAAGCTGTACGGACGTTATGGTAAGTTGATTGTGCAGACGGTGAAGTCGGGCGGGTCGGCGGACCCGGTGGCGAACGTGGCGTTGGGTAAGCTCTTAAAGCAAGCGCAAAACGCCAACGTACCGCGAGACTTGATTGAACGTAACCTTAAAAAGGCGCAAGAGGCGAAAACTGGGGATTACTTTGAATTGACGTACGAAGTGTACGGCGCGGGCGGGGTTGGCATGGTGTGCGAAGTGTTAACGGATAACGTCAACCGCGCGGCTTCGGAGACGCGCTCAGCCGTGACCAAGGCTGGTGGTAAAATGGCCGAACCTGGGAGTGTTATGTTCAATTTTAACCGCCGTGGTGTGGTGGTCTTAGATGGCGGTGAAGAAGAAGCCGTGTTTGAAGCCGCCATGGAAGCCGGCGCCGAAGACATCGTCCCGCGCGACGACGGCGAAAAAGGCTGGAACGTCGTCTGCGAACTCGACGACTTCGCCGGCGTACGCGACGCCCTCGAAGCCGCAGGCTTCAAAGAAAGCGACTCCACTGGCTTGAAGTGCATCCCAGTGGTTGAAATCGAAACCAGCGACGAAGACGCCGACGTCAACGACAAAATCATGGACGCGTTGTTGGATTTAGACGACGTCGACGCCGTCTACACGCAATAACCGCCGCGAGCGCGCGACAATAATAAAACACTCACTTCATTCCTCACGCATCTCCATCGCGCGTCGCGAATGCCATCCCCTAACGACGCCTTGAGCGCACAAAAAATCACCTAAAGGCACACTGATGATGAGAACGCGTCAATTCGCCCGACGCGTCACAATCATCCACGCATCGTCGTCCACCGACGCTTTCGCGCGCTCAACCCGCCTCGTGCGCGCGGAAACCCATCGCAAAGACCTCGGTCATCGGTTCTCGCCCGTCCTCGCGCCCTTCGTCGTCGTCGTCGTCGTCGTCGACGCGTAATCAATGTCGACGCTCGACGCGTGCGTCGCGGCGTGCGGCAGCGCGAGCGATGCGACGTGTGCGACGGACTGCTTCACCACCGCTGGGTGGGAAGTCGCCGATGCACCGTTCCTGCCCGCGACCGCGAGCATCATCTTAGGGTGCTGCTTGATTTTGCTCTCTGCCCTGTTCTCGGGGCTGACGTTGGGATTAATGAGCTTGGATCCAGTGGGGTTGGAAATCATCGCCGAAGGCGGGGACGTGGATGAAAGAGAGTACGCAAAGACGATTATTCCGGTGCGGAAGAATGGGAATTTACTGCTGTGTACGCTTTTGCTGGGGAACACCGCGGTGAACTCGCTGATTTCGATTTTAATGGCGAGCGTGACGACTGGGGTGATAGGTTTGGTGGTGTCGACGTTGAGCATTGTGTGCTTTGGGGAGATTACGCCGCAAGCGTTGTGCTCTAGACATGGGTTGTACATTGGCGCAAAGACGATATATGTCATGAAGTTTTTCATTATTTTGTTGTTTGTCGTCGCGTATCCGATTTCGTTGATTTTGGATCGCATTTTAGGTGTGGACATTGGTTCGTTTCATTCGCACGAAGAGCTCAAGCACTTGGTGCGGGTGCACGTGGAGAAACCTGAAGGGCAAGAAGAATCTGGGTTAACCTCGCACGACGCCACGATTTTGACTGGCGTTTTAGAATACAAGCACGTGCACGTGCGCGAGGTGATGACGGAATTGGACAAGGTGTACATGATTGAACTCAACACGCGGTTGTCGTTTTCGGTTTTGATGGATATTTACAAGAGCGGATTTACGCGCATTCCAGTGTACGACGACCATCGCTCGAACATCGTGGGTGTGTTATTCACCAAGGATCTAATTTTAATTGACCCTGATGACGAGATAGAATTGAGCGCGCTCTTGGCGTTCCACGGTGGCAAGGATGGTGGATTTTTGCGTTACGTCAGCGACGGCACCACTCTCGACAAGGTGTTTTTAGAATTCAAAGCGTGCCGCATGCACATGCTGCTTGCGCATAGCGAAGACTCTTCGCCATCAAAGAAGGGCAATTTGCGCGTGACGGGCATTATCACGCTCGAAGATGTCATTGAAGCCTTGATCAAAGATGAAATCTTGGATGAATCTGACAATTTTATCGACGTCAACGATACGTCAACACTCATTGAAAAGCGCGTGAGCTTTCGCGGAGCTGATCCTACGAAATTCATGAGCTTGTTCGAACACAAGATCCACGAAGAAGAGAAATTATCAAAGAACGAAGTGAGCGCTATAGTCGCGTTCTTGTCATCCAATGTTCCCGAGTTTAAAAAGCTCGCCAAGTATGACTTGGTGA
>Ga0181561_10004245_pt1 | contig 12433 bp, 7 predicted proteins | sample 011ome_19_FD_133760 | JGI IMG/M metagenome (GOLD analysis project Ga0181561, IMG submission 133760) | Coastal salt marsh microbial communities from the Groves Creek Marsh, Skidaway Island, Georgia - 011510BT metaG (megahit assembly) | ecosystem: Environmental > Aquatic > Marine > Intertidal zone...
GGGTCCCGAAACGAAGGCGGTCGTCCGGGGTACGCGCCGAAGGGCGAAGTCGACGACGACGACGCGGCGGCGGCGTCCTCCTCTTCTTGTAGACGTCGCGCGAGGAGCGCGTCCCGGCTGGTACTGGAGGCGCCGTCAGAAGACACGGCGGCGGGGTCCGAAGCCGCGCCGAAGTCTGTTCCGGCGGGGGCGCGCGCCGCCGCCGCCGCCGCGTCCTCCTCCGCCTGGAGCCTCCGCGCGAGCGCGGCGTCGGCATCGAGCTCCGGCGGCACTAGGTGCGGGGGCGTGAAGCCGCCTGACTGGAACCCGTACGGAACCGGACGCGCGTACGGCGAAGGCGTCGCGCGAGGGGGGTACACGGCGCCGGCGCCGGCGTACGCGCCGTTTCCCGAGTTGACATCCGACGTGAGGCCGCGTCCCGCGGTCGGCGCGGGGTGCGCGACCGGAGCGAAAGGCTGGGGGACGGCGTAGGGCACCTTCGGATAGTACGCGGGCGTGGCTGCCGGAGGCGCCGCGACGCCTCGCGCGTCCTCCTCGGACTGCAGCCGTCTCGCCACGGCCTCGTCGGATTCCACCTCGCGCAGCTCGATCTCGGGTGGGCCGGAAACGCCGGGGGGGGGCATGTTCGCCGCGCGCGCGCGCTCCCCCTCGATCTCCGCCAGCGCCGCCTCGAGCGAGGTCCCGCCCACGGTGGGCGCCCCGGCGGGCGCCGCGGCGGGGCGCGACGGCGTGTCGCCCATGCGCGCCGGACACTGAGGCGAGGCGAACGAAAGAAGCTCGTCGGAAGCTTTCGGGAACTGACGCCGTCGACTCGCCGACAGACTCGAACAACGAGAAATACGACACACGGACACCCTCGCCGCCAGTATCGCGCGCGCCGCTCGCGGACGCGCACGGTACGTCCCCGCGCGTTCCCGCCATGGCATCTGCGGCGCTGCAAGACGCCGCAGACGAGCTTCTCGAGCGGCTCTCGGACGTCGGCATCGCGTCCGACGACGCGACCGTGGAGGATGTGCTGCGCAAAGCCGTCCCCGCGCGCTTCGTGCGCCTCGGCGCGCATCTCGCGTCGGACGTCGCCGCGGTCGTGGCCACCGGCTGCGTCGGCGTGGACGACCGCGAGGGCGTGGACGCCGCGGTGAGCGCTATATACCGCTCCGCCGCCAACGCCGCGAACAACCCCACGGCCGCCGCCGCGCGGCTGGAGCAGGGCCTGCGGCGACTCGCCGCCGCCCTGGACGCGGACGCCGCCGCTGAGGATGAAAAAAACGCGCCATCCTCTTCGCACGTCGCCGTCGCCGTCATGTCGCGGCTGGTGACGTACGTGCAGGTGGGCACGATGTTAGCCAAGCGAACGAAACGTTCGGGTCCCGGTCCCGAAACAGACGAGACGCGCGCCGTGGACGCGTGCGCTGTGGACGGCGACGCGCGCATGGATGCCGATTCCAGCGATTCGGCGTTGGATCCCGCGCAGGCGGCGCGCGTGTCCAAGCAGCTCTGGCGCGTCGCCGAGGGCCTCGCCGCCGACGACGGCGTCGCGAAGGCGCTGGTCTCGTCGGGGTCCCGATCGCACGATCGAACGAGCGTCAGTCACGTCAGTCAGCCCCCCGACGCGTCCGCGCTGCTGGACGCCTCGCTGGCCGCCGCGCGGCGCGCGCTGCGGGCGCTGCCGGGCGACCATCTCTCCACCGCCGTCGCCGGCGACGACGCCGCGCGGGTCGTCGCCGACCCGGCCAAACTCGCGACGCTACACGCGGTGGGCGACGCGCTCGCGGCTGAGTACGCCACGCGCAGGGAGACCGTCGCGCGGCGCGCCTGGCTCACCGTGCAGGCCTTCGGCGCGAGCCCCCGGCTGCGGAACGACCCAGAGGTGACGAGAACCTTCTCGCGCCGCGCGGGGTTCGGCGACGAAAAAAAATCGTCCGTCGACGAGAGCTGCTCCGCGAAGGCGAACGAAGACGACGCGGACGACGCGCCGGGCGTCCTGCCTCTCCGCTCGGGCGTGTCTCTGCGCGACGTCTGGGACGCGCGCGTCGCGGACCTGGCGCGCGCGACGCAGCGCGTCAACGCGGAGGCGAGCCGCGCGCTGGACGCATCCGCCAAGCGCGTGCGCATCGGCGCCGTGCCCGACCGCGGCGGGCGCGCCGCGGTCGGGCGCGGCGCGGATGCGCACGCCGGGAAAAAAGACATGCCCGCCTTCGCCGCGCGGAGCGCCGACGCGGTGAAGCACACCGGCCGCGCCGGGTACGGGGGCCGAGGCGGCGGCGCGGGGAGGGGCGGCGGGGGCCGGAGAGGACAGAAAGGAGGGCGGCGGGGAGGCGGCGGCGGCGGAAGCCGGTGAAGACATCACGCGAGTTGGTTTTAGGAATTTCATACGTCCCCGACGTTAAAACTCCACTCGGCATCTAAACGTCTAAACGTACCACGTGAGAAAGCTCATAAGCTCGTATCTCACGCAGTGGCCTGGTGGCCTACGTGCCCCGCCTTGGCGAGCGCGTCCTCCGTCGCGCGCAGCGCCGCCGCCACCGACACGTACCCCCCGGGGTCGACGCTCTGCGCGGCGGCGGCCACCACCGCCGGCGCCAGGCCGGCGAGGCCCACCACCCGCACGCGCGCGCCGGCGAGCGGCCATTCCAGGGGCACGTCCACGGCCGCGACCCCCCCGGTGCCGTGGTAGAGCCCCACTCTGACCTGCGCGGAGACGCGCGACCACTCCATGGGCGTCTGCGCCGCCGCGCGCGCCAGCGCCTCGGCGCGCAGCGCCGTCGCCGCAACGCGCGTCTTGACGTCGCTCGCCAGCGCCGCGAGCGCCGCGCCGGCGTCGCACCCGGCGGCGAGCGCGTCGGCGACGATGTCCTCGATGGGCGCGTCCGGCGGGTCCAGACACACCGCGCGCACCGCGGTGCTCCCGCGGTGGAACGACACCACCATCGTGTGCGTCTTCTCCGAGGGGGGGTCGCCGGGGACCACCGACCCGCCGGCCGCCGCGCGCGCGCGCGCGGCGCGCGTGCCGTCCACCGGCTCGAGCGCCGCCTCCGGGCACCGCGGGATCGCTGTGCGGACGCGCATGGTGAGGTCGCCCGCGTCCGGCTTTACCTCCACGATCTCGCAGCCGGTCAGGTGCTCGACCATCGCGCGCTGCTCGACGACGGTCGCCTCGGTCTCCGCGATGGCCGCCGCGGCGTCCGCCTCCTTCCGCGCCGCGGAGTCGGCGCCCGCGAACAAACCCAGCTCGGCGCGCGTCGCCGCCAGCCGCGCCTCGGCGGGCGCCAGCGAGGCGCGCATAGCCTCCACTTCCGCCGTGCGCGTCTTGAGCGCGCCGTGCACAGCCTTCGCCTCCGCGTCCAGGGCCTCGATCGCCGCGCGCGCCTCCTCCAAACTCAACGACGCGTCCGAAGGGTGGTCCCGCGCGCCCCGGGCGGCGTCGGCGTCGGCGCCGCTCGCCGCCATCTCAGCCGCCTCCGCCGCGCTCTCTAGTTCGTCCAGCCTCTCGACGCGCGTCGCCAGCGCGTCGCGCATCTCCTGGAACGCCACCGCGCTCTGCCCCACCTCCTGCACGAGCTTCGCCACCTCCTTCGCCTCGGCATCGTTGCGGTCCTTCAAAAGCTTGATCTCCGCCGACGCGGCTTTGAACTCGGCGCTCTCGCGCGGCGGCGCGCGCGCGCTGGGTAACGGGCGCGATTCCAAGACGCTCCGCAGGAACGCCGCCTCCGTGCCGAGCTCGATGGTGCCGAACTTCAGCCGCTTGACGTTGTTCTTGATGCGGTCGAGGTCAGCCTCGGAGTTGCCCAGCGCCTTCTCCTGGGCGCCCTCCACGAGCGCGTCCAGCGAGTTCGCCGTCTGGTCCAGCTCTTTGAGCGCCTCGCGGAACGCCGAGGCGGTGGGGGCCGTGCGCAGCTGGCGCATGGCGTCGCCCTTGCGGAACGCGCCGGGCGAGTGCACGGACATGTCCTCGAACGTCAGCTCGCGCGTGATGTTCGCGGTGTTCATCGCGGCCGGAGGAACCGAACGCCCTGACGGTCCGACCGCGACGGCGAGCGCGCGGATGCGACGCGCCCGAAAACTTCAAACGCCTCTCGTCGCGATGCGAGTCGCGGTGCGCGATGCGCGAGACACGCGCGGTCCGCGGAAGAAAGGCACGCGCGTGCGACGCCCCGGATCGGAACGCCTAGTGCGTGCGTTCGCTGCGTCCGCGGGTCTCGGTGAGACGCGCCGACGAGTGTGCGCGTCGCGTCGTCCGAGGCGGACGACGCGACGCGACGAGGGGAACGAGAGGAAAAAACAAAAAAACGTTTCGCGCCGCGCGGAGGAAGATTCATCAAACGGCTCGCTTTTTGTTAGCTTTGCCAGTGTGCAAAAAAGTAGCTATAGGACAGGCCATAACTGAAAAAAGAACAACGACAGCACATACGTCGGAGCGGAGGCGAGCGCCCGGGCGCGGCGACAACAGACGATGCGTCGAAGAACGATACGATACGGTAGTTTTCCCCGTCCTCGTCGTGCGCGTCCGCGTCGTCGTGGTACCCGATGCGCTGCGGCGTGAAGTTCACGTCGTCTATCCGCGAAAAACACGGACAAAAAGTCGGCAGCTCGCCTCAGTGCATTCTCCGGTCATTGACCGACCGATCGTAAACCTCCATGTCGCTTCGTTTCGTGCGGCGACGCGAATATATAAACCCCCGACATGCGAATCTATGGGTCCACGGTATCTCAAGCGTCGTTTCTGCGGCCCCGCAGACTGAAGCGCGCAGCCCCTGGAGACGAGGTGGCCGGCGCGGTGGGCATCTCGGCGTGGGGCGCGCAGGATGTTCGCGGCGTATCAGGGCGGGCCGTTCGTCGAGGTCTTCACTCCTCAGGTGCGTCCACGGCGCGAGACGCCCTCCCCCCGACGACGTGTGGGTCAGACACGCGCCTCATGTCGAACGCGACGGCCGCGTTCGACACTAAATATCCGACCGGTGCCCGGGGAAGGTCCGGGACCCGCGACGGGGGGCGCGGCGAACGCCTCCGCGCCCTCTGGAAGGTCCAGGCTCCCCCGGGTGGGTCTCGAACGCGATCGAGACCCTTCCAGGTCGTCCTCGGCGGTTCAATCAGCCTCCCGGCCGCGCCTCGGCGCGCGCCGCGGGCGAGATGCTGACTCGTCCCCGCCGGACACACGTCGTTCGCGTGTCACGCCGCGGGTTGACTCGCCTCCCCTACCCGCGCGCGCGTCGACGTTTCCTTTCCCGCCGCGCCCGACGCGCGCGCTGACCCTCTTCCCCCCCCCGATGCGCAGGGGAAAGACCCGACGGCGAACTGCTTCGTCGCGCCCGGCGCGTCTTCGGTGCGTCGGGTGTACGACAAGTCGGTCAAAGGGTACGTGTACCATCTCTCCGGCGGCCCCGGGCACAAGCTCGCGCTCCCGAAGGACGCCGCGAAGAGCCCGGGCCTGGGCTTGACGCAGCCGTTCGTGGTGTTCCAGGTGTTCGTCCCCGAGGGCCACCACGCGAGTTTCGAGATCCAGTTCAGCGACGAGCGAGGCACGCGGCGGCGGCTGCTCATGAGCACGTCCTTCGTGGAGACCAAGCCGAGCCCGCTGCACTGCCAGGTGCCGCTGCCGCCGTCGGCGCTGCCGCCCGAGCGCTGGACGCAGCTCGCCGTGCACGTCCCCTCCATGGCGCGCGCGCTCTTCTCGGACAACGCCGCGAGCCAGGGTGCGGCGGGCTTCCGCGCGGTCGAGCACGTCGGCGTCGGCGCGCACTGCCGGCTCAGGCGCGTCTTCACCCTGCGCGACGCGCCCGAGGGCGACGAGGCGTTTTTTGACGCGTCCATCGCGACGTCCGCTCGAGAGCGTGAAGAGAGTCCGATCGTCGCCAAACCCACGCCGCGCGCCGTGGACTTCCCCAAGGACACGCCGCATAAGGTCTCCGTGGTGACGCCGTCGCGGCTCTCGCGGTTCGGCCAGCAGTCGTCGCGCGAGCGGGGCTTGAGCTCGCGCGGCGAGGCGGGGCGCAGCCGCGGCGCCAGCCGCGAGGGTTCGAAGATCTTCGAACCGCCCGGGTCGCCGCATGCGCGCGGCGGGGGTCCGCGCGGCGTCTCGCGGGACGGCGGGTCTCGGCGGGGGTCGGTGGACGCCGACGGGCTCTACACTAAACCGACCGAGCGGTGGGGCTTCGCCGCGCTGGCGACGAGCTCGGGGGATGGCGACGTCGACGCCGCGCATTTTTTGCAGACTAAAGAGGGGTGGCAGATCGCCTTCGGGTCGCGCGTGAGCACGCCCGCGCGCGGGTCGCGGCCCAGCTCGCGCGCGAAGGAAAGCGCGAGCCGCGAGCAGCACTCCAGGGGCGACCGACGCGCGAACGCGAGGCCCGCCGGGGACGGCGACGGAGCGTTCGAGCGCGACTCGCCGAACCGCCTCTCGGCGAGTCTCGCGCGCGGCTTGAGTTTCGAGAAGGAAAAAACAAAAACCGTTCCCGCCGACGCCGCGTCGCGGAGCCTGTCGAAATCGCAAAACTTCTCGACTGGAGAAGCGCTCGGCGGCGCGCTCAGCGATGCGCGCGGGCCCCGCGCCTGCTCGGCGGCGCCCTCGACGAGGACGAAAACCGCGACCGCTCCGGCGGCGCCTGACTTCGGGGGCTGGGATTTCATGCGCGACGGGGTTTCGACGCGCGGAGGCGGTTTGTTCGCGTCGCCGGAAAAACGCGAGAGCCGGAAAAACGAGACTGGCGAGCCTGTCCGCGAGCCCGAACCCGGAACAACACACGAAGCGTCCGCGGACGCGAGACCGCGCGCGTACGACGCGCGCCGGTACTTCCCGGACGACGAGGCGGGAGACGGCGTCGCCTTCGTCGATGGCGACGGGACGCGATCCGGAGACGCGGACTCCGGCGGCTGGGGCGCTTTGCGCCCGAAGCCCATGGCCGGGTACGGCCGCGGCGAGACGCCCATCCCGGGGCGCGTCGACCCCGGCGGCGACCCGTCCAGCCTCCTGGAGCGCGACTACCGCATGTACACGCCCGAGCTGGTGGTGGTTTCGGATCGCCGCGAGGGCGGAGGGCGGAGCGCCGGCGAGAAGGCCAACCGGGAGGAGGTCGACGCGGACGCTCCGAGCGCCGGCGTCGGGTCGGGGTCGGCGCCGCGGGTTTCCGTGAGCGCGTCGAGCGACTCGTCGACCGCGGAGAAGGAGAACGAGCTCACCGAGGAGCTCGCCCGGGTGAGTCCCGGGCTCGATCCCGAGAAGACGAAACTCGCGGCGGACCGAGTCGCGGACCTGGACCTGGTGTACGACCCGATTTTGAACTTTTACTACGACCCGAAAAACGGCAAGTACTACGAGTTGGCGTGACGGAAAAGTCCATCGTGTGCGACGGGATAGGGCGGGAGGCGCGTCGCGACGAGCGCGCGATCGGCAGGCGCGACGCGCGCTGTAGACATAGCGGTAAGGAAAGTAGACATCGACGGATGCGCGGATGAAAACGACGCGCGATGGCGAGCGACGCGAAAACGCGCCGTCTGAAAACGCGCGATCGTCAACTACTTCGAACGTAGTGATGACGAAGCGTGAAAATGCGGTCACACTATCGTACCCTACGCGATAATAGACAGACTACTACGCGTCATCGTGGCCCGTCGGCGTCGTGGATGCGGCGAACGATCGGAGCGACGCAAACTTGGGCGCCGTGGGGACGCCGATGACGCGCGGCGCGGCTCCCAGTCTGGTCGGGTCGGATTCGTCGTCGTCGCCGCGCGTCGCAGACCCGGAATCCCCCACGCCTTTGTCACCCGCATCCACCCCGCCGGTCCGGGCGTTTTGCGATTCGTCGTGCGATTGTTTCCTTCTCCCCACGTTATCGTGGTCGTACACGCGTTCTTTCTTGAGAATCTCCGTGACGACCCACTTTTTATTTTTGCTCAGGGGGCGACTGTGCACCATCGCGACTTTGTCCCCGACGCCGCACGCGTCGTGCTCGTCGTGCGCTGCGCTCGGGGAGGTGGACGTGTCAGCGCGAGGGACGAACGACAGAGGGTGGGCGCGCGCGGGGGGGAACGGAAACGACTGGACCCGGCAACGGTGCGTTCGATCGCGCGATCGCGAGAGGGATTTGGGGATCCTTCGGGGCGCCTCGGACGCACCCATGTACTTCTTCCTCCCGCGGACGTACTTCCCCCACCGGGGGTGCTTGTAGATGCGCTCGACCATCACGGTGACGGACTTCATCATCTTGTTGGAGATGACGATCCCCTTCAGAGGCTTCACCATCGCGCCCCTCCCGCGTGGCCTTGGTGCGCACGCGCCGCACACTCTGGCACGGCCGCGCGCTCGGGCCGCGAAAAATCATCGGTCTCTTCATCCGGGACTGGAGCCGGGTCAAACGCGTGCGCGCCGCTCGGTTGTCTGTAGAGGTGAGGCGAAAAGCCGACTGCGAGGCGATGAAGATATATGAAAGGCGTCGTCGCCTCGTCGCGCGCCTCACCCCTCGATGCCGTTCCCGCTCCCCTCGCCCAGCTTCACGACGCAGTCGTACACCTCCGCGCCGAGCCGCTCGGCGTTGATCTGCGACTTGACCATCGCCAGGTTCAGCGTGTTGACCCCCGGGGCCATGGCGCGGGCGACGTCCCAGTTGGACTCGAGCGACCGCCCCATCCCGTCAAACACCACCAGCCACTCCTCCCCCGCCGGCACCGCGCGCAGCTCCGTTTCGACCCAATCGTTGAGCTCGGGGCCGCAGCGGTTCAGGTCCAGGAGCGTGGACATCTGCCCCGAGGAAACAGCCGTGACGGCGCCGCGCTCGATCTGGCGACGCAGCGTCTCGTCACCCGAGAACGCAGGCTCTTCGTCGAGTTCTTCGCACTGAACCGACGCGGGAGACTGAACGACGGTTTCGAGAAACGCGCGCGTCTCGCGCGCGGTGACGTCGTTCAGCGCCGCCCACTCGTTCGCCGCGAGCGCCACCTTCGTGTCCCGAAGACCGCCCAGCTCGACGAGCGTGCGCGCCAGGAGCGCCATGCCCATGACGTCCGCGCCGGCGTTGTCGCAAAACACGACGACGCGACGCCACGGCTTTTTTCGCGCGCGCTCGGCGACGGCGTCGAACGAGTCGAAGCGCCACCCCGACGTTCCCGCGTCTTCGTTCGCGTCGCGCGCCACGCGCCTCCGCGCCTCCGCGAAGGTCTCCGCGAGGCGCGCGGCGTCCAGGATCGAGCCGCAGGACTCGTCGTCCGCGGCCGCGGCCGCGTCCGCGACGCCTTGCACGGCGGCGGCGGCGCCGGCGTCGAACAAGTTACCGGCCAGGCAACATTCCAGCGCGGTTCTCGCGGCGGCGACTCTTTTCGCGGCGACGTCTTCTCGAGACGGCGATCGTTCGCCGGCGCACTTATTAGTCTCAGTCTCGTCAGCTTTCACAGCTTCCAGCTCGTCGCTTCCATTCACCGACGGAACGATCGTCTCGTGATCCGCCGCGCTCCATATGGCGTCGATCTCGTTCGCGAGCGCCGGGAACAGCGCCGCCGCGACGGCGTTCTCCTGCGCCTTCATCCCGGCGAACAGATCGTCCAGCCCGCGCGCGCGCAGCAGCCGCTCCTTCTCGTCCACCATGTCCAGCAGCGTCGCGCCGGCGTCGCGCGCGACGTCTTCGTCCTCGTCGCGCGAGACGGACTCGAGGTACGCCTCGTAGTCCGCCTCCCAGGCGAGGTAGCTGGCGTCGAACGCCGCCGCCTCGGCGCCGCGCAGACCGAGGTGCGCCTTGGTGCGCGACGCGTTGGCGCGATGCGACGGGAGCTGCCCTGCGAGCAGAGCCACCCACGCGCGCCGCGCCTCCGCCGCGTTCGCGCACGCGTCGCACACGCCGGGGGAGACGTGCGAGTACGACGCCGGGTCGCGCAGCAGCGGGAACGGACGCGCGCCCGCGAGCGCGCCGCGCGCCGCGCGCGCGCGGATCGCCTCGGAGGTGGTCGCCGCGCCCGCCGCGCCCGCCGCGGAGGCGGACGCCGACCGCGAGGCGACCACGCGGGCGGGGCGCGTCCTCGCGAAGACGCGCACGCGCGGCGCGAGGGGCGCCGCGCGCGTCGTCATGAGGGCGCGGCGCGTGTCTCACGCGGGGTGTCTCGAGAGGCTGCCAGGCGGCTCGCTCGCTCGCGTCGGAAACGAATGGCGTTGGTTGGTTATTGTCGGCACCTGAGCATCGCGCGCGCGCGCGACGATGACAAATCTGAAATCTGACGTCTGATCATGATCACCGAGGCCACGTGGCCAGCTGAGAGGCTGGTGCAAAAACACTTTTCTGGAAACTTTTTGGAAACTTTCCGATTTTCCTGTTTGTTGTTCGTTCCCGCGTGTTCGCGATTCCACGCGCGACGACTCCGGTTCCTGCGCACAGCGCCCCGCGCGACGCGCGGCGACGCCCGAGAGGGGTTCGGCTCGGCGAAAGACGTACCCCCGGGCGCGATGGCGCCCAAAGCGCTCGAGTCGGCGCCGCCCTTCCTGCGTAAAGTGTGCGTGCGCGCGTCTAGAACGGATCAAACAATAACGTCGGTGCTGCGGGGACGGATTGCGCGGTTTTCATCACGCGAAGGCGCTCCGGAGACTGACCCCACCCCCTTTCCGATGCAGGTACCACATGGTGGACGACTCGACTTGCGACGACATCGTGTCATGGACCGAGAATGGCACGCAGTTCACGATTCACCAGACGAACGAGTTCGCCAGCGAGCTGTTGCCGAAGTACTTCAAGCACAGAAACTTCAGCTCGTTCGTGCGGCAACTCAACTCCTACGTAGGTGCACTCGCGATTTTACCCGCGAACCGCGGGTCCCGAACGGCCCGGGGGACGCTCCCACGCGTTTCTCGCGGCGCACACGCCCGCGTCCGACTCTTGGCACGACTGTGCGCCCGCGGTCGGGGGCGGTATCGCCGGCCCATTCGCGTAATTCGCTCGGCGCCGCGGTGACCCTCTCGTTTTAATCGTTTCTGCAGAGACTGACCGGCGTGCACGTTTCCTGTTTCCTCCGAGCGCAGGGGTTTCGCAAGGTGAGGAACACGTGTTGGACGTTCGCGAACGCGTACTTCCAAAAAGATCACGAGGCGGACTTGGTGAACATCAAGCGGCGGAAGGGCGCGAAGGATAAGGCAACGCCGGACCCAAGCGCGGGGGTACGTCTCGAACTCACACGTCCCGCGTCAAATCTTTTTTTCCGCGAGAGTTTCTAGAAACATCGCATCGCGACCCGGAGCTGACGCCGCCCCTCCCCACACTCCAACTCCGCAGGGAGCCACGTTAGGGAGCGATCAGAGTATGCTACAGGGCAGGCAGTTGGCTTTCGAGGACAGGGTGCTTAAGGAATTCCAGGTACGCCCGCCTCCACCACCCCGGAACGAAACGTCAAAATATCTTTCTCAGCCTTGCGCGCGGAGACCGCGCGTAGACCGCGCGTAGAACGCCCGTTTCGCGGGCGTTTTCTGGCCGCACACGACTTCTTTTGTGTCTACACTCGACTTTTTCTGGCGCGTGCGACGCGAGCGACCTCCTCCCGCCGCGCACGTCGCGAGCGCCTCCTCCGCGCCCACGCGTCTCGCGGCGTGTCTCTCGAGACACGCTTCCCATCCCCTCCGCGCTTCCGTTCGCGACGGTCCCTGACCGCCTTTCTCCTCGCTCTTCCCGCCCGCGCAGAACTCCAAGCTGGAGATCACGCAGCTCTTGCACCGCCTGACCAAGGTGGAGCACGTGCAGGAGGAGCTGCTTCGCATCCTGATGCAGCCGACGGGGGCGTTGGACGGCGCGGCCGGGTACGGGCACGCGCCCGCGGAGTACGATTCTTCGCCCAATGTCATCAAGAGCGTTTTGGAGTCCCTGTACAAACAGGTGCGCGAGGGGAGCGCGATGCGCCACACAAACGCCGCGAACCTCGTGGCGGCGACGCAGGCGGGGCTCGTCGCCGGCGGCTTCGGCGCGCACGATCCGGCGCAGATCGAGGCGATGTACGGGAACTTGGCCCGAGGTGGCGCGGGAGAGGCTGGTGCCGGCGGGCAAGCAGGCGGGTACCGGGGACCCGACCCGGGAGGGCACTACCACTGACCGCGCGCCGGAGCGAGCGACGACGGAGACGGCGCCGAGGCGCCGCGTTTCGTTTTTTTTTCGTTTCTTTCGCTTCCAGAAACGACGCGCGACGCTTCCGGGTTCGAGCGCTGAACTTCCCGAGGAGCAGAGCACGTCGAGCAGCCGTGTATTGACCGCCGCGCGTCTCGGTGACGGCGCGCGGCCACGTATTGATTGACGTATTGAGAGACGGTGACGGATGAAGACGTCTTGAGGCGGAATAAGCGCGTCTTTCGGAGGAAGACGCGCGACGTAGCCGATAATAACGCGCGGCGTCGAGGGCGGCGCCGCGCGCGTTGACCACCGATTTGGTCCCTAGCATTAAAAAAACACTCCGCGCTCACTCTTACAGGGAGCGCGGTGAA
>Ga0181561_10004261_pt1 | contig 12410 bp, 9 predicted proteins | sample 011ome_19_FD_133760 | JGI IMG/M metagenome (GOLD analysis project Ga0181561, IMG submission 133760) | Coastal salt marsh microbial communities from the Groves Creek Marsh, Skidaway Island, Georgia - 011510BT metaG (megahit assembly) | ecosystem: Environmental > Aquatic > Marine > Intertidal zone...
ACTTCCAGGCCAACCGCGAGCTCATCCTGCGCGTGGCGGCCTATGCCGACAAAAAAGGTTGCACCCCGGCACAGCTCGTTCTGGCCTGGCTGATCGGGCGTGGCGAAGACATCGTCGCCATTCCGGGCACCAAGCGCGCCGAGCGCCTGGACGAAAACGCGGCTGCTCTCGGTGTTGAGCTGACGGCCGCCGAAGTGGAAGAAATCTCTGCCATGGTCCCGGTCGGCGCGGCGGCGGGTGACCGTTACCCGGAAGCCCAGATGAAGAAGGTCTTTGTCTGACCGTTCCTTCCTTGTCGGACGGAGCCTAGGTGTCCCGCTCAGAAGAGGGCGGGACATCGGCGACCCGCCGGTACATCACCAGCGCCAACAGCAAGGCCACGGCGAGCGCACCGAACATGGTGCGATAGGCGATTGCCGGACTGCGGCCGAGTTCGTCGACCGGGAAGGCGTCGAGGATCGCCCCCGTGGCCATCTGCATCACGAACACACCGGACCAGGTGAACACGTTGATCGCGGTGAACGCTCTGCCGGTGTGGGTCTCGGGGAAGAGGCTGCGCGCATGGGCGAAGATCGGGGATGCCATGGCCGCGAACAGGGCGAAGGCTGAGAGCAGCACGGTGGCCACCAGAACAGACGGGCTGGAGTTGATGGCTAGCGCAACAAGTGTGGCGGTGTAGAGCAGCATCCCGCCGGTTACCACGCCGCGTCGCGTGTCGAACCAGCGGTCAAGCGGGCCATAGGCGAGCGCGCTGACCAGCCAGGCCAGCGAGACCACGAAGATCACATGGCCGCGGGCGATGATGTCGAGGGCGAAAACGTCATTGAGATAGGGGCCGATCCACAGATTGCGGATGGTCACCAGCGCGCCGACCGAAACGGCGGTCGCGGCGGCAAAAGAATAGATTCGTTTGTCGGCAAGCACCGTGCGCAGCCCCAGAACGGTTTGCAGCAGGGTTTCGGTGGTGGTCGGGGTCGTCGAATCTGCCGGGCGGTCCCGAATGATCAGAAACAGGGCGATTGCAATGCCGGCGGAAAACACCCCGACGGCCAGCAGCGAATCCCGCCAGCCGAAGCTTTCCACTGCGGCGGCGAAGGGTGAGGCGGAGAGCAGCATGCCGGCACCGCCCACGGAAATCGAAATCGCCGTGCCGGTGGCAAGCCTGTCCCGGGCGATCCAGCGAGAGAGCAGGTACATCACGCCCATGAACACCGGCGCGGCACCGCAACCGATCAGGAACAGGGCCAGCGCGAGCATCGGGATGGTGTGGGCCTGGGAGAAGATGATCGCACCGCCGGCCGCCAGCATGAACAGGCCCGACATGGTCCGGCGTGGCCCGAACTTGTCGAGAAACACGCCCACGGGAAGCTGCATGATCGCCGCCCCGAGGAAAATGGCGGCAGGCAGGCTGGAAAGTTCGCCGGGGGTCAGCCCCAGTTCGGTGCGCAGGTTGGGGGCGATGACTGCCGGAGCCGAGCGCAGAAAATGGGCGAGGATAAAGGCAATGCCGAGCACCGGCGCCATGCGAATGATGGCAGCGCGGCGGCTATAGGGCGGCGTGGTCGGGTCTGCGGGCGCACCGGTGGTCATAAGCTGGTTCGTGCCGGGGGTCGGGGTGAAAACCGTCTGAAGTGTCTTTATGCCACGGACGGGGGTGGGTTTAGAATGTCGGCGACACATGGGAGGTGTGCATGACCGGACAGGGCGAAGATATCGGACTTGCGGTGATCGGCTGTGGTCCCATCGGGCGGGTCCGGGCCGAACTGGCGCGCGACTATCCGGGGGTGGGCTGGCTGGGTGTCTGCGATATCCGACAGGACCTCGCAGACGATCTGGGACGGGACACCGGTGCGGACTTTGTCGGGACCGATGCGGCGGAGTTGCTGGCGCGTCCGGAGGTGAACGCCGTGATCGTCGCGACCCAGGAATCCGCCCACACCGTGCCGGTGATGCAGGCCGTCGAACACGGACACCGGTTGTTCATCGAAAAGCCGCTGGCGATGGATGTGCGGGAATCCGAACAGGTCGCCCGCGCTATCACCGCGGCGAAGGTGGACGCCGTGATGGGCTACACCCAGCGGTTTCGCCGCCGGTTCCTGACTGTGAAGGAGCGGCTGATGAAGGGCCAGATCGGCGCGGTGACTGCCGTATCCGCCCGTGCCCTACTCAACCGCAAGATTGCCGAGATGTGCCTGTCCCGGGCAAATCAGCACGACACCGCCACGCCGGTGGTGGTCAGCGGCACCCATGTTCTGGATATGTGTCTCTGGCTGCTGGAGGGGCGACAGCCGGTTTCGGTCTTTGCCCAATCCACCGACCATGTGTTCGGGGCAGCCGGCAGCAAGGATTCAACCTTCGCCATTGTCGAGTTCGATGACGGCAGCATGCTTTCGCTGAACCACAGCTGGGCGGCCCCTCTGGTCTGGCCGGGCGCTGTCTACGGTATGCAGATCGGGATCATCGGCGACCGCGGCGTGATCGATATCGAGGATATGCACCGGGACATGGTGCTTGCCAGTGAATTTCCCCAGGGCGCGGGCTACAAGAAGGATGTGCCCGAGGAAACGCCGCGCCATGTGGATTTCCTGACCAGCATCCCCTTCGGAGAGCACGCGGTCGGGCAGTTCTGGGGGCCGGTTCGCGAAGAGACCAACGCTTGGTTCCAGCGTCTCTATATGGGCCAGGACACGCCCCACACGACCGCAGCCGAAGGCCACCAGAACCTGCTGCTCTGCATGGCCATCGACCTGGCGGCCAAACGCGGAGAGAAGCTGACCCTGCCGCGCGAACTCGACGACTTCTACCGCTAGGCGGCCCGGGCCGCCCGGATTTCGGCACGGCGGGCCTCGGTGGCGGCCACATCCGGTTCGAGGGTCTCGTCCTCGATCTCGCCGGTGAAGACGACGCCATAGACCTCGTAGGCCTTCTCGCGGGTTTCCCAGCCTTCGAGCACATCGACGGTCACCCGTTCCAGTTCCCGGTCGAGCGGATCGCCATAGCCGCCGCCCGCGGAATCCCGTCCGCGTACGCGCTGGCCGGGTTCGAGCCGCAACTGGATCACATTGGGCAGGCGTTCGGATTGGGCGCCGTCCTCGATCTTCCAGCTTTCGCCCGGGGTGCCCGGCAGGCCGCCGACCACACCGCGTGGCGGGGTGTGTTGCCCGTCGCAGGAGATGACGGCCGTCATCGGTGCGTCGGTCGGGCCGTATTCGATCTGCTGAGCCGGTGCGCCACGGCGGCGTCCGGCACCCGAGGAATCGGTGACGATGCCCAGGGATTCTACCCGGATGGGATGCTTGAGTTCATCCACCTCGACCGAGTCCCTGTACATCAGTCCGGCAATCACCGGGATCGCGTAGTTGACCCAGCCATCGGCTTCCGGACTGGCCGGTCCGCCATTGGTCGAGAGCATCAGGCGGTTCACATAGGGCTCACCGCCCCGGCTCGCATCATTACCGGAGATCACGGCCATGCCTGCGCCGAGTCCGGCCCCGCCTTCCGACAGGCCCATACCGTCACCCAACTGGGCAAAGGCGGACTGGGTGATGTTGACCAGCCGCTCGGACACATTTGTTGTGGCCACTGAACAGGAATGGGGGAATTTCGGGGCCGCCACCACGCTGTCTTCGGCATAGGTGAATTTCAGCCGCCGGAACGCGCCCTCGTTGCGCGGCAAATCCTTGTCGAGCGCGTTGAACACCGCGCCGACCACGGCGGATGTGGCCGCGCCGAGCGAGGTGTTGAGACCAACATCCACCGAGGGCGGATTGTCGGACAGATCGATATGTATCTCGGCTTCGTCGGGGTCGATATCGACTTTCACGGTGAGTTCCAGCCCGTCCGGCAGCACACCGATCAGCGGGTCCGAGCGGCCCTTGTTGACGAGGTTCGCCTTAGGCAGGCGTTTGATGTTGTCCACCATGCGGCGCTCGGAATAGTCGAACCATTCCTTGAAGAACGCTTTCACGGTTTCCTTGCCGTATTTCTCGCAGAAATCTTCAAGTCGTCGCTCGGCAATGCGCGCCGAGCCGAGGCCGGCGAGATAATCTCCGTACCACTGGTCGGGCACCCGAATACGCGCCCGGCACATGCGCATGATGTCTTCGACATTCTCGTAGTCCCGCTGGATGCGCACCCCGGGGAAGACAAGCGCGCCTTCTTCATAGACATCCTTGGCCATGACGAAATAACTCGACGGGATCGAGTTGCCGATATCGGCCATGTGGCACTTGGAAACGGCAGTGAAGAGATGCTCGCCCTCGAAGAAAACCGGCACCATGAAGGTGTGGTCGGCGGGATGGGTGTTGCCGCCATAGGGGTCGTTGTCGAGATAGGCATCGCCTTTCTTGATGTCGTCGCCATGGTATTTGCGCATATTGGCGGTCTGGATATGACAGCCGAAGATGTGCACGGGCAGGCCTTCGGCGGGCGCCAGCAGCTGGTCGTCACCGGTGACCAGACAGCATGAGAAGTCACGCGCCGAGGAAATCACCGCCGAGCGGGCGGAACGGAGCAATGTGTTCGTCATCTCGCGCACGATGCCGTCGAGACGGTTCGCCATCACGGAGATCAGGACGGGATCGAGAGTGGATTCTTGTTCGCTCATGGTCTTTCTCCCCTCAACAGCAGTCGAGAATGTAGTCGCCCGCAGCGCTCAGTCGTGCGGACATGTCGGGGTAAACGACAATGGTCGTCGTGGCTTCCTGGATAATCGCGGGGCCTTCAATGCTGTCGCCCGTGGTCAGGTTGTCACCGCGATAGACCGGCGTCTCGACGCGGTCGTCACCGAAGAAACAGCTGCGCGTTTCGTCGGGTTTCGGTGCCTGGGTGGCGCTGGTCGGGTCGGGAGCCGGCGGTGGACTGAAGGGCCGGATCGAGATGCGACCCTTCCAGTTCACGAATTCCACCGGGCTGCCTTCATCGCGCACCGCGTGGACCCGTTCGTGGGTCTGATGGAAGCTTTCGGCCAGCGCCGCCACGGCGTCCTCGCCTTCGATGCGTGGGTTCGGCAGGGCGGTGTCCAGTTCCCAGACCTGCGCCTTGTAGCGGGCCTCGACGAAGAACTCGATGGTGGTCTCCGCCCCGGCGGCCGTGGCCAGAGATTCTTTGAACTCCGTCAGTTCGGTCTCGATTTCGGCGAGCGCCGTGTTGACCCCCTCGATATCGAACTCGTTCGAGGCGGTGAACCGGCTGCGGGTCGCCTCGAACACGATGGAGGAATACTGCATGCCGCAGGCCGAGAGCGCTGACGCAGTCTTTGGCAGGATGACCGTGTCGCAGCCCAGTTCGCGGGCAATCGGCATGATGTTGAAGCCGGCGGCACCGCCCCCGGCGACGATCACGCTTTCGCGGGGGTTCAGGCCGTCATTCACGGTGATCTCGCCGATCGCCTTGATCATCAACTCGTTGGCGATGACCATGATCGCGTGGGCGGTCTCATCGAGGGACTTGCCGATGGTCTTGCCAAAATCGCCGATCACCCTCTCGGCCGCTGCGCGGTCGAGGGCCAAACGCCCGCCATTGAAATAGTCGGGATCGATATAGCCGAGCACGAGCGCGGCGTCGGTCACCGTCGGCTGATCGCCGCCATTCCCGTAACAGGCGGGTCCGGGCACTGAGCCCGCCGATTGCGGACCCACCCGCAGCAACCCGCCCGGGTCCTGCCAGGCGATGGAACCGCCACCCGCGCCGATGGAGCGGACATCGACCGTGGAGGCCCCGATGATGTCTCCCAGCCATTGCGGACCGAGCCAGCTGTCGCGCGAGTAAACCAGTTGTCCGTCGCGCACGAGACCCACATCGAAGGTGGTGCCGCCGGTGTCGCAGACGATGACGTCCCCGCCCATATTTTCGACCGCCGAATAGGCGCGCCCGGCGACCGGTGCCATGGCCGGGCCGGATTTCAGGGTGTTGATCGGCCGCTCGACCAGGGTCTCGACTTCCTGGCAACCGCCAACCGAGGTGGAGACGAGCAGGTCGCCGGCAAATCCGGCTTCCAGAAGGTCGCTCTGCATGCCGCGCAGATGGGCCTGCATGAGGGGCTTGAGGGAAGCATCGATGGAGGTCGCCGACGCGCGGCGGTATTCGCGCAGGATCGGTGCCAGCTGATGGGACAGCGTAAAGGGTACGCCGGGCATGATCTCCTCGATAAGCTCGCCGAGCCGCAATTCATGGGCGTTGTTGGCTATCGACCAGAGCAGCGAGACCGAGACCGCCTCGAACTTGCGTTCCTTCAGGGTTTCGATGACGGCGCGGGCCTTGGCTTCGTCGAGCTCGCGGACGACCTCGCCGGCGGCACCGATGCGCTCATCGATCTCGAAGGTATGGCGGCGCGGAATATAGGGTTGCGGATAGTCGTAGCTGTAATCGTGCGGTCCGTGCTTGCCGCCTTCCTTGAGCACCAGAATGTCGCGGAACCCGGTGGTGGTCAGAAACGCGGTTCGGGCCGTCGCTTTCGTGACCACCGCGTTCGTGGCGCGGGTGGTGCCGTAGATCAGGATATCCGTTTCGGCGAGCAGGTCGCGGGCGGATTTTCCGACCCCTTCGGCGACCACCTCCAGCGCGGAAAACATGCCTTCCGAAATGCGTTCGGGCGTGGTGAGCGCCTTGCCGATCCTGAACGTGCCGGCCTCATCGACCAGAACCATATCCGTGAAAGTACCGCCCGTATCGACGGAAATTCGATAACCCATACTGAAACTCTCCCAAACGCCCTGTGATGCCGCCCGTTTTTCGGTTGCGGCATGAATGCCTTTTACATCAGGGAAGAATACTCCAACACAAGGGCACGGGACGCAATGGCCGGGGGGTAAATTAGGGGTCCATCTCGATCCAGCCGGGCAGGGCTTCACAGCGCGCCAGCCAGCCGCGGATGGCCGGATAGTCGTCGAGCGGTAGGTCGCCCTCCGGCGCGCGCTTCACATAGGGATAGCATGCGATCTCGGCGAGGGTGGCGCGGCCCAGGGCCAGCCAGTCGCCGGTGCGCGAAAGCTGTTGCTCCAGCACGTCGAGGGCCAGCTTGCCATCCTGCAGATAGCCTTCAAAACTTTCCGGACGCCGGTTGTAGATGGTGACACCGCGCGCCCATTGCAGTCCGAACTGGACCTCGTTCTGGGCAAAGGACATCCACTGCATGATTTCGGCCATGTGCAGCGGATCGCCCGGCAGCCATGTCTCGCCACCATATTTGCGGGCGATATAGACAAGATGTGCTGTCGAATCCCAGAACACCCTGTCTTCGATCTCCATGACCGGAACCTGGCCGCGTGGATTGAGTTCCAGAAACGCCGGCGACTTGTGGGCGTTGTTCTCCCAGTCGATCTGGATGTTTTCGTAGGGCACGTTCAGGATCGAGGCGAGCACCCGGACCTTGAAGGAATTGCCGGACATCTCGGTCATGTAGAGTTTCATGGTTGTCTCCAGGTCTCAGTCTGGTCATGAATATTTTGCGTCACGGAACAATACTCTGGTACGGAAGATCACAACGCAACGGAGGCGGTGCAATGGATTATGCAGAACGGGGCTATGGCGACCGTGCGGTGGGCTGGGGACAGCGCCCCGGGGTCGTGGTCGTCGATTTTCAGCGGGGCTTTACCGACCCCGAATTCCGCATGGGCGGTGCACCGATGATCGATGCCGCGGTCAACCGGACCGTCGATGTTATGAAGGCAGCCAAGGATGCGGGGTTCCCGATCGCGGCCTGTGTGATGGGCTATGACAGCCCGGCCGCCATGCCCCACTGGAAGATCGAGCCCCTGCGCGAGGACCTCATCGAGGGACACCCCTCTGTCGAACTGGATCCGCGCATCGCAGACGCCGAACCGGACCTCGTGGTGATGAAGGGCGGGCCGTCGATCTTCTTCAACACGCCGGTCGCCCCGTTCCTGATCAAGCATGGTGTGGACACGGTGATCGTGACCGGCTGCATCACCTCGGGCTGTGTGCGCGCCTCGGTGATCGATGCGTTCAGCCTCGGCTTCCGGACCATCGTGCCCGAGGACTGTGTGGGAGATCACGAGGATGAGCCCCACCAGTCCAATCTGCGCGATGTCGAGCGCCGCTACGCCGACGTGGTCGATGCGGCGACGGTGATCGATACCTTCGAAAGCCTCAGCCGCCGCAACGCCGGTTAGCGTGTCTCTCTAGTCGTCGAGATCGCGGAACGGCATTTCGCGTTCCTTCAGGAATTCCTTGAGCGGTTTTTCCTTCAGCTTGCGCATCCATTCGCGCCCGGGTCCCGAGGCGTGCAAGGTCGAGATGACCTCCACATTGTAGAGCCAGGAACTCGTCAGGCCGGCGCTTTCCTGCTGGTGATTGATCGAGGCCTTGGCGAGCTTGATGGCCGAACCGGGCATCCGCGCGAGCTTGCGGGCCAGTTTCTTGGCTTCGTCCATCAGCTGATCGGCGGGGACAGCCCGGTTGACCAGATGAATACGTTCGGCCTCCCGTCCGTCGATCATGTCTCCGGTGTACATCAGCCAGCGCACATGCCGGATCGGTACGGTCCAGGGCATCATCAGGGAGGGCGGGCCCGAGGCGTGGCGGACTTCCGGTTCGCCCAGCATGGCGTTTTCGGAGGCGATGGCGAGATCGCAGCACATCGCCAGTTCCAGCCCGCCCGCGAGCGCGAAGCCGTTGATTGCCGCGATCACCGGAACATCCGAGTTCCAGATGGCACGCAGCCGTTCGCAGTTCGCGCTCATGTCGGCGCGCCAGGCTTCCGTATCCATCTCGAAATCATCGCTGATCAGATCGAAGCCGGTGGTGAAGGACCGGCCTTCACCGGTCAGGATGATGGCGCGGATATCCGGGTCGCGCTGGGCATCGCGGATGGCCGCATCCAGTGCGTCGAGCAGTTCGAGGTCGAGCGCGTTGAGCTTATCGGGCCGGTTCATCACGAAGGTCGCGAAGGCGTCGTCCGGGTCGCGCTCGATGCGCAGTACGGGATTGTCGGTCATGGGGCGGAGTCTCCGGTCTTGGATGCGTCGCCGGGGTGAAATACGCCCCGCGGCGCCGGTGAGGCATAAAGCTGTTCGACGAGCGCAGCCCGGTTTTTCAGGCAGCGGGCCTGGGCAAGGTGACCCTTGTCGGTGATTTCGCCGGCACTGCGGTCGGGTGGGCTGTCGGCCAGCGCGGCGCTGTAAACGGATGTGGAGGTTCCGGGCTGCGCCCGGTTGTGCGCGGCCAGCGCCGATGCCAGGGCGGCGGTCAGCTGCGCATGGCCGAGCGTTTTCTGTGCGGACTCTGTCGGAAACAGGATCAGCGCCACCCGGTCCCGCCCGGCGCCGGCGATGGCCACATCCTGCAGATGGGGCGCCCCGGCAGCCAGAATGGCATGGCGTAATGCGCCCACCTTCACCCTTGTGCCGGTGGTGAGTTTGAAATCCTCCGCCAGGCGTCCGTCGAAGCACAGGCCCCGTTCCGGCTCGCCCGGGTGGAGCGCACGGCCGAGATCGCCGGTGCGCAAATCGCCTTCTGCATCGAGATCCAGAGGATCGAGGCCGTCCGCACCGATATAGCCCGGCGCCACGTTGGGACCTCTGAAGCGAATTTCCGTTGCATCCTCCACCGGGGCCAGTTTCACCGTGTGGCCGGGCAGGGGCAGGCCGATCTCGCTGGTGATGGTGGCCGGTTCGTGGCCCAGACACATGGTCGAGGCGGCCTCGGTCGCGCCATAGCCGGAGACGACCAGCGGCGATGTGCCGGCGTCGGATGCATGGGCCGTGACCGTCTCGCGAAGGCGCCGCCAGGTCTCCGCGCCCATGCCCGCACCGGCAAAGAAAATCAGGTCGAGCCGTGCGAACAGGGCGGCGCTTGTTTCGGCGTCATGGGCCAGATGGTCGAGCAGCAGGTCGATCCCATAGGGCACGTTGATGTGAATGGTCGGCCGCACGTTCCGGATGCGCTGTGCCATCGCGTCCATCTGGTCCGCGCTGGGCGGGGATTCCATGTGATAGGCCCCGCCGTTCCAGATCATCTTGTAGAAATTGTCCAGCCCACCGAACACATGATGCCAGGGCAGCCAGTCGATCAGCACCGGGCGCCGTCGCGTGAGAAACGGCCAATGGGCGGCATAGGCCGCCTGGTTCGAGGCGATCATGGCGCGGGTGATCAGAACGCCTTTCGGATCCCCGGTCGAGCCGGAGGTGAAGTAGATCGCGGCGGGATCATCGGGCGTGGCCGGCGTAGCGCTGAAAGGCTCTGCAGTGGGCAGATTTTTAAAATCCCGGGCGGTCATCAATGCGTCGTTCTCATCGTCAAGCTTGCCGGTCAGGTCGATGGTCAGGCGGGGCGTGACGGCCTGACGCGCCGCTGTCAGGCGCGCCCGCCCGTGATCGCTGTCGGCCAGCATGGGGGCCAGGGGGACATGCACCAGCCCGGCTTTCAGGGCCGCCAGCTTGATGGCCGCGTGGGTGATCCCGGCACCTCCGAGCACGGCAATCCGGTCACCCTTTGTCAGACCCGCCGTTCCAAGAACATGCGCGACACTGTCAGAGAACGCGTCCATCTCGCCATAAGACCGGGTGTCGATGGCTTGGCCGTTGCGCGAACTGACAAACGTTGCCTCCGGATCGTCCGCAACGCAGATGTTCCAGCGGTCCAGCGGGTCGGGAAGCGGATCGGGCAGGGGGGTCCGGTTGTGCAGCAGGACCGATCCGTCGCCCCGGTCCTCGCGTTCGATCTGTCGGGTTGTGAGGTGGTCGGCGGGGCTCACATCGGGTTCCTGCGGGTCAGAATTTCGGATCGGAGTGCGAATTGCGGCTGGCAGAATGACAGAGGCGGGACTTGCCTATCAACCGGCCTATCAACAGGCCGGGCGGGGCGCGTCTCGCAATTTCGGGCCGACCGCGCTACATCGGGGGCCGATGAATTCGGGGAGGCTTTCATGACCGTCAATCACACCGTGCTCGACCACCCGCTTCTGCGGCACAAGATCAACCTGCTGCGGGACCGGGAGACGCGTCCGGTGGTGTTCCGGGCGCTTGTCCGGGAAATTGCCCAGCTGATGGCTTATGAGGCCACCCGCGATCTGGCGCTCGCCGACCGGGCGATCGAAACGCCCATGGCGCCGATGACCGCGCAGGTGCTGGCCGAACCGCAGCCGGTTCTGGTCTCGATCCTGCGGGCCGGAAACGCGATGCTCGATGGGTTGCTGGATCTGATTCCCACGGCTTCGGTCGCCCATATCGGGATGTACCGCGATCACGACACGCTGGAAGCCGTCGAGTACTCCTACAACGGTCCGCCGGACATCGCCGCACGCAAGTGCCTGATCGTCGATCCGATGCTGGCCACGGCGAATTCCAGTTCGGCAGCGATTGCGCGCCTGAAGGAAAAGGGCGTGCGCGACATGCGGCTGATTTCGATCCTCGCCGCGCCCGAGGGGCTGGCCAAACTGGCGGACGCGCACCCGGATGTTTCGGTCTTGGTGGGCGCGCTGGACGAGCGGCTCGACGAGAACGGCTACATCGTTCCGGGCCTGGGAGATGCGGGCGACCGGGCCTTCGACACGCCGAAGTCATGACCGTGATTGACCGTTGAGTGCGCGATTGCCTTCTTTCTGGGCAGCTGTTTCGCCACGGGACTTTTAATTCTCCCTCGGACGGGCCGGTTTCCGGCATTTCAAGTTGGTATGCAGGTTGCTGACAGAGGATGGCAGGTTGCCGCAAATTCAGCAGGAGGACGCCTTGGGCGAAGATATCCCGATTATCGATATATCCGATCTGATCTCCGACACCGATGTGCCGCGCGTGGCGGCAGAGATCGGTGCGGCCTGTCGCGGCATCGGCTTTTTCTACATCACCGGGCACGGCATTCCCGATGCGGTGTCCGCGCGGCTGTTTTCCGAATCCCGGCGCTTCTTCGCAGCCCCGTCCGAGATCAAGGACGCGGCCTCGATCAAACAATCACCTCACAATCGCGGCTATGTCGGCATAGGTGAGGAGTTGCTCGATCCCGACATGCCGTCCGACCTCAAAGAGGCGTTCAACATCGGGCTGGAGCTCGCCGGGGACGATCCGGAACTGCTGGCCGGTGTGCCCTTTCGCGGTGTGAACCTCTGGCCGGACCTGCCGGATTGGCGCGAGAACATGCTCGACTATTTCGACCGGTGCTGGAGTCTGGGCCTGCAGTTGCATCGGGCCTTTGCCATCGATCTGGGCCTGCCCGAAGACTATTTCGCGCCGATGTTCGACAAGCCCATGTCCACCCTGCGTCTGCTGCGTTATCCGCCGCAGATCGCGGATCCTGAACCCGGACAAATCGGGGCGGGCGCCCATACCGATTATGGCAATGTCACCATCCTGGCGGTGGATGGTGTGGCCGGGCTCGAAGTGCAGACCCGCGATGGGCGCTGGGTGCCTGCGCCGCTGATCGAAGGTGCCTTCGTCTGCAACATCAGAGACTGCCTG
>Ga0181561_10004262_pt1 | contig 12410 bp, 11 predicted proteins | sample 011ome_19_FD_133760 | JGI IMG/M metagenome (GOLD analysis project Ga0181561, IMG submission 133760) | Coastal salt marsh microbial communities from the Groves Creek Marsh, Skidaway Island, Georgia - 011510BT metaG (megahit assembly) | ecosystem: Environmental > Aquatic > Marine > Intertidal...
TGTTGGCTACCGATTTAAAGACCATGCCCTGAGGGCGGTCGATGTCGTTTTCTTCTACATAGGCAGCAATGGCCTCGATCATCGGGGTACCAAACTTTTTAGCTTTTCCATCGCCTACTCCCTGAATGTTCTTCAGCTCGTCTAGCGTACATGGATACACTGTGGCCATCTCACTCAGAGAATTTTCTCCAAATACTGCGTACGGCGGCACATTTTTACTTGAGGCAATTTTCTTGCGAAGATCCTTGAGTATCTTGAACAGCGCATCATCTACGGCTACTACTTTCTTAGGCCCTGAATCCGAGCTGTTGAGCTGACCATAATCAAGCTCTTTACGCACTCGGAATGCTTTAGGTAGCTTTCCTGTTTCGGCCTTTTCGGTAACTTGAATCGTGCCGTATGCATCGATGTTTTTCTTCAGGTAGTGACGGATGAGCCCTTGACGAATAACCGCTCTAAGATGCGTTTCAGTTTTGTCTTTTTGCTTGCCCCAAACAGGCAATTTATCAGCACCATTTTTAGCTAATACAGCGGTTAAGTTGCCGCGTAAGATGTTGACAATTTCTGCTGTCTTGAACTTGCCGTGCGTGGATTGAACCGCAGTAATCACGTCAATCAATTCTTCCGATGCTTCTACTTTCTCGCGGGGATGACGACAGTTGTCGCACATTTTCTCACAATCGTCCTCGTGGAACTCTTCACCAAAATAATGCATGAGTACGCGTCTACGACAGGTGGCGGCCTCGGCATATCCCGTAGCTTCCTCTAATAATTGGCGACCGATCTCTTGTTCAGAGACCGATTTTTTATTCAAAAACTTCTGCAGTCGCTCAATGTCTTTGATGTCGAAATACGTGATACATGAACCTTCTCCGCCGTCGCGTCCTGCACGTCCAGTTTCTTGGTAATAACTCTCTAGCGATTTCGGCATGTCGTAGTGCAATACAAAGCGTACATCGGGTTTGTCAATACCCATTCCGAAGGCTATCGTAGCCACAATCACATCACAATCTTCATTTAAGAAGGCATCTTGATGTTTTACACGTTTTGAAGCTTCTAAGCCTGCGTGGTAGGGTAGTGCATTAATACCGTTGATCTGGAGCTGTTCGGCGAGATCTTCTACTTTTTGTCTAGAGAGACAGTAGACGATCGCACTTTTGCCTTTGTTCGCAGAAAGAAGTTTGATAATGTCGTGGTCAATGTCGCGCTTTGGTCGTACCTCATAATAGAGATTCGGACGATTGAAACTGCTTAAGAAAATGGAAGGGTCTTCCATTCCTAAAGTTTTCATGATGTCGGCCTGCACCTTAGGGGTTGCTGTAGCGGTTAGGGCTATAATGGGTTTGCGCCCCAATCTATTAATGCTGTCCTTAATCGTGCGGTAATCTGGTCGGAAATCGTGTCCCCATTCAGATATACAGTGGGCTTCGTCAATCGCAAAAAAGCTGAGTTCGATGCTAGAAAGTAGCTCGATGTTCGCCTCTTTATTCAGAGATTCAGGGGCTACAAAAAGCATTTTTGTGATTCCTGCCTTTAAATCATGGTGAACTTGGTCCAATTGACCTTTGGTTAAGGACGAATTCAAGACATGTGCGATACCTTCTACCTCCGAATGACCGCGAACGGCATCGACTTGGTTTTTCATCAGTGCGATGAGCGGACTTACGATAATCGCAGTTCCTTTTGACGCTAACGCAGGTAGTTGATAACAAAGACTTTTTCCACCCCCTGTGGGCATGATCACGAAAGTATCTTTGCCAGCGGCAATACTTTCAATGATGGCACGTTGGTTTCCTTTAAACTCAGAAAAGCCGAAAAAATCTTTGAGCTGGTGTTCCCAATTCACAGATGACATAAAGTTTTGCTTTGTACCCCTTTAAGATAAGGCAATTTTCAAAGGGATTTGAAGGTACTAAAGAATGTTTTTCGGATTTTTACCGCTGATATCAGTTATGAACAACAAGAAAGATAAGAATGCGATGAGCTTTTTGGACCACCTCGGTGAGCTCCGTTGGCATCTCGTTAGATCCTCCATTGCAGTCGTCATTTTTGCGGTAGTCGCTTTCTTGGCGAAATCTGTCATCTTTGATCAGATCATTTTCGGGCCGAAGCAGCCTGATTTCCCGACGTATACCTTCTTTTGTTGGCTGTCTGACTTTGTAGGCGGGGAGGTGTTCTGTTTCGAAGAAATGCCTTTTGAGCTGCTGAACATGCGCATGAGTGGTCAATTCCAAATGCACCTCTGGGTCTCTTTGGTTGCAGGCTTGATCATTGCCTTCCCGTATGTCTTTTGGGAAATTTGGCGATTCATCCAACCGGGATTGCACGAAGTGGAGCGCAAAAGTTCTCGAGGTGTGATTCTGTTCACAACCATCTTGTTCACTCTAGGTGTGCTTTTCGGCTATTATGTAATCGTTCCTTTGAGTGTCCAATTCCTAGGCAGCTACGCCGTCTCAGCTGAGGTGGTGAATAGAATAGATCTTACCTCGTACATTTCACTGGTCAGCTCTGTTACCCTGGCTACAGGGATATTGTTTCAGCTACCTATCGCCGTATACTTCTTAAGCAAGGTAGGCGTTGTTACCCCTGATTTGTTGAAAGAATACCGCCGACATGCCATTGTAGGCATCTTATTGCTCAGTGCAATCATTACGCCTCCGGATATTGCATCACAAGTTTTGGTGACCTTGCCCGTTTTGATCTTATATCAAATCAGCATTTTGGTCAGTCGTCGTATAGTGAAACGCAAAGCTGCACAACGAACTGCATCATGAGGTTAGAAGCAAGAAATATTGTCAAAAAGTATCGTTCCCGCACGGTGGTCAACGATGTAAGTTTTGAGGTGAACCAAGGCGAGATTGTAGGTTTGTTAGGACCCAACGGTGCTGGGAAAACTACGAGCTTTTACACCGTAGTTGGCCTTATTCGTCCCTTTAGTGGCCAAATTCTTTTGGACGGCGTCGCCATCGAGAAATTGCCGATGTATAAACGTGCCCAACTTGGTATAGGCTACTTGGCTCAAGAAGCATCAGTGTTTCGAAAATTGAGCGTTGAAGACAATATTTCCGGAGTCCTCGAAATGACCAAGCTCTCGAAGCAGGAGCAACAGGAGAAATTAGAAAGTTTATTAGACGAATTCGGTCTGCAGCACATTCGAAAAACACGCGGTGATTTACTCAGTGGAGGTGAACGTCGCCGAACGGAAATTGCCCGTGCTTTAGCTACCAGTCCGAAATTCATACTGCTTGATGAACCCTTTGCCGGAGTAGATCCTATTGCAGTGGAGGATATTCAAGGCATTGTTGCAGATTTAAAAAAACGCAACATTGGAATCTTGATCACAGATCACAATGTTCAGGAAACCTTAGCAATCACCGATCGGACGTATTTGATGTTTGAAGGTAAAATTCTAAAAAGTGGTACTGCCGAAGAATTGGCAGCGGATGAAACCGTACGTAGAGTTTATCTCGGCCAAAACTTTGAGCTTAGAGCACGTAAATAGCCTACAATTCTCGTTTTCAAAGGAATTTGGTGAATTGGTAAAGCCACGTTTTTATAAGGTTCTAGCGTAGGTCCAAATCTCTCGAGTGCTTTTTCATATACAATCAAATCCTTGTCGTTGAGGCTTTTCCAAAGTTCGAGGTTGCCGTCGTCTTTTTTACTGCCAGAATTGTGGTGTTCGACATAGGTGTTTCGCCAACCGAACAGTGATCCAAAGTAGGCAATCGAGGCGGCATACTCTTCGGTGAAACCCACCGCGTCTAATCGGTCAAAACTCGCTAAAGCCTTTTCGAGCACGTGCTCATCCTCAAGAAAGTTGCGTTGATTCAAATAACCGCTGAGAAAAGCGGTATGCCTGTTGTTACTCTCGACGATTTTCGGGAAATCATACGGCGAATGAATGTCCTTCATCAGTCGACGATGCGTTTCGTTCAATCGGCGTTTATAGTGGTTGTAATGAGAAATCGAACGTGCAATTGGTTCACGGAATAAAGTAACCACGGTCGCATTGCTCTCAGCGATGACCGGTCGCAACGGAAAGTGTCCAAAAATGCATTTAATGGCAGGGTCTTCGAGGGCCTTGGCGAGCTCAACGTCCAAGTTTTCGTACGTATAAATGAACTTGCGTTCGTGTGGCTCGTAATTACTTTCAATCAACAAGCGCAACGAAGTGCCCGCGGTTTTTGGTATGTGAATAAAAACGAGTTTCTTTGGATTTCTCATAGGCCCGAAAATACATGTTTAAACCCAAAGTACAAGAGCCCGTATTCATCGTCGGAATGCACCGCAGCGGCACTACTATGGTCAGCGAAGCGCTGAACCGTGCGGGCGTATACATGGGAGCTATTCGAGACCATAACGCAGAGGCTTTTTACGCAGTGGATCTCAATGAGCGACTGCTAGAGTTGGCAGGTGGAAGCTGGTGGGAACCCCCTAGTTCCCAGGACTTAGTAAAGGTGCAGCAACAGTTTCAACCAGAGCTTACGTCCAAAGACATCTTCACCACACACCTGAAGGCCGCCAGTGGTCGTTCGCTTCAGTTGGCTCGTGCTTGGAACGGTCCTTGGGGCTTAAAGGATCCTCGATTGTGTCTTACGCTAGAGTGGTGGTTGAAGAAATTTCCGAAGGCAAAAGTCATTTGGGTTTTACGCAATGAGGAGGATGTGGTCGCTAGTTTACTCCGTAGACAGGAGAAATCAGATGAAGCCACGAGCGAGTTGAGTCCAGAATCAGCGTTGGAACTGGTACGTTTCTACAATGAATCGGCGGCAAAGATTATTCGCGAAAGTGGGGTAGAGCATCGTAGTGTGAGGTACGAATCCCTCACTAGTAGTGATGTCGATGAGCAGCGCCGAGCTTGGTTTTCGCTGTACAGCTTGTGTAAAGTTCGTCCAGGGAAGATGGAGGGCTTTACCAGAAGAACTCCTCCTGCACCTCGATTTGAAAAGCAACATGAAGTTCCATCGTTACCCACTACAGGTCCACTAGTCAGCGTCCTCGTGCCCAATTACAACCATGCTCCTTACCTACAGGCACGCATCAAAAGTATTCTTGACCAAACCTACCGTTCGATCGAAGTACTTCTGATGGATGATTGTTCACCGGATAACAGTCGTGACATTCTTGAAGATTGGGCCTCGAAAGACGACCGTGTGCAGGTCTTATTTAATGAGAAGAACTCAGGAAGTCCCTTTGCGCAATGGGCCAAAGGGGCCGCCCTTTCAAAAGGTAAATACTTGTGGATTGCCGAAAGTGATGATTTCTGTGAATTAGATATGCTGGCCTTACATGTCGATGCTTTAGAAAAAAACGACAAGGCTGTATTGGCTTACAGTCATTCACATTTAGTGGATGAACAAGGAGCATTTCTCAGGGATTATTTAGACGATTACGGATTTATTTTTGGGGATCACTCCCGATGGAAACAGGATTTTACCGCCGATGGTCCCACAGAGGTGGCTACTACTTTGGTCTATTCCAACACCATTCCAAATGCGAGTGGCGTTTTGTTTAGAAAGGCCGCTTTTGATAAGACGGGTGCTCCGCAAACGACTTGGAAGCTCAATGGTGACTGGTACTTCTATGCGAATATCTTGCAGCAAGGGGAGTTTGTTTTTCACGCGAAGCCTCGAAATAAATTCAGGTTGCACCAGCGTACCCAGCGCAAGAGAGCTGCCGCGTCTTACACGGCCTTCGACGAAATATTGAAAATGTACAACGGCTTTGAAGCTCAAGGTTGGGTGTCAAAAGAAGTACTAGACAGAGCAAGAGCGCAGGTCGCTATGTGGTGGGCAGCCAACGTGTTTCATATGGACCGCAACGCTGAGGTCTTGCGAAACAACCGCAGGTTATACCGTACATTCAAGGTGTACCGAAAGGGATTGCTGCTGTATTTGGTCAAGAATATTGCCATCAAGTTTACCGGCCAATTCTTCATTCGACTCGGGCTGAAGGCCCCAGTGAAAAAACTGGCCGTTCGTCTGTTCCCGAAAACCTTTTTTGCCCACTAAGTATGCGCTTATCCGTCATAATCCCAGCCTATAACGCAGCCCACACCATAGGCGATGCATTGCAGAGCGTACTGGATCAAACGTATGCCCCTTATGAGGTCATCGTCGTCGACGATGGGAGTGAGGATAATACTTTGGAAGTGGCCTCTACTTACGAAGAGTTGCCCCTACTGCTGCTGCATCAGGAAAATGAAGGATTGGGGAGTGCAAGAAACGCCGCTATGGAAGCTGCCTCAGGTGATGCATGGGTCTTTTTAGATGCCGATGACGCCTGGTTACCCAATAAGTTGGCGGATGCCCAACACGCATTAACCCAACATGTGGATACCCACTGGTTTTACACCCCCATTTACGAATGGAGCGATGATGGTTTGCGCAAGCGTTCTTGTCCCGAGGTGCGTACACTCCGTGATTTTATTGGCTACAACCCTATCGTCCCTAGTACGGTGGTCATGCGTAGTAATCTCGATTTTCAGTGGGAGGAAGACCGGAGGCTACAAGAGGATGTTGGTGCGTATTTACGACTTTTTCATCTCGGATATTTCCCAAAGCGCATCTCCTCCATAGGAACCATGTACCGCTTGGATCACGGAATGACACAAGATCTAGAAGGGCACTACAAAAAGGTCTTCGCGGCTGTAGAAAAAGCGCGGTCTCTTGATTATTTGAGTGATGAATTCTTTGCTTTGTACACAGTTCGCAAGTCTTATGAGGCGATTCGCACGTTTAAAAAACGTGGTGATCGAGCCAAGGTCATTGCGTGGAAGGACCGATTGAAGAAAGAAATGAAAAGAGCTTCGATACCGCTTGGCCTCAGGCTTCGAATACTTCTTTTTACTTAGATAAATAGAATTGATACCCTAGACCGGTAAATAGAAATGGATAATCATTCAACCCGGCAGTGGTGTACCATTCTATCTTACTGGACTTGAGTTTTTTACCAACTCGTACATCTAGGATTCGTGGCCAGTCTCCGTCTAAGAAGTATCCGGTGAAGGTTCGAACTCCTGCGCTATATTCCATTCGACGGTCCTTTAGAGTCCATTTCAGATTCCCTATGAAACCGTCATTCTGAGGATATGAGGTCCAGAAAGTTTGGTAAACTCCAAAACCAGCATCCCATTGCAGCGTGTGCTCTTGTCTGCGGATTCCGATTCTCGTGTACATTCGATGTGTCCCTGATATGAAGTAGGCGTAGCCTGGAGCGTCCGTGAAACGTGCATCAAAAAGTGGTCCTGAGGCCGTTTTTGTGTGCGCCGTGAGGTGGTACCATGAGTTGTTTTGATGATACAATTGTGTGCTCACGTTAATGATGAAATCACCTGCAACTAAGCCCCTGCCGCTTTCGCCTCGCGACGCCCTTAAATCACGGACTTCATCGGTAGTTTGAAAGTATTCCACGCTTTGATGTATGAGCTGGAATCGAGTTTTACCGCGTTTCCAAAAGAGTTCATTGTGCCAATTGTGGAAGGCATCATCATTACGCAAACTATGCTGAGTGCTCGATTTGAAATAATTGCGCTCCTCATTCACGAATTCCGGAATGGGTAATGCATTTGGTCCAAGGTAGGCATGCGCATAATTCAAATACGAGGTCCATGGGGTAGTGCCGTCCCAGTTGTGCAAACTGTTCCACCAACCGAATTGTCCCTTCGATTCCAGTGAGCCTAGCAATAAAAAGAGTAGCAGCAGTCGGCGCATCTTATTCGAGATCAGTGTTTAACTTCTGTCTGAGGTACAGCAAACTCGGGTTCTTTTCGACCATGTGTTGGAACTTTTCCTCGGGCAAATAAAGTTTTTTCACCTGCTTGCTTTCTACCATTTTGATTTCAAAGCGCAGTGCAAAATTATTCAGCTTCTCCCTCAAGTAGGGGACCAATTCCTTTTGCTCTTCCTTAAAGAATCCCAATTGAATATTGTTGTCAAGTTCAATCTCCAATGTGTTCTTGTCCAAGATGGTTGGGACTTGTGCCATGAGCATACTGCGCACAGCGGTCTTGACGTGGCGTTGTTTGACATACACTTCAATCGCCATTTTTAACTCATTCGCGGTAAACACGCTCTGCGGTCCTTCCTGTTGAACCACCTCTGCTGCTTCTTGCTCGTGCTCTTCAACCTTCGTCTGTGAATCGTTCTTTGTCGATTCCATCTCATTCATAGCAGCCTTCAGCGACAATCCACTCGAACCCGACCTTCTTCTTCGACGCCCCGTAGTGCCAGCAGCAGTCGTAGGATTCGGCGCATCAAACGCACCTGCAGGGTCTACAGGCTGAGGTGCTGCCACAGGCGCATCTGGCAAAGGTCTTTCTTCTGGAAGCTCATGATCACTTACAATCTTAGATTCCGCTGTTTGGGGCGGAGTCGTTGGAGTCTCTCTATGTGCTGCCGGTTGTTGCTCTAGGGTAGGCGTGTGCTTGGGTTCTTTAATAGCACTGGAGTCCTCAACGGGTGCAGCAGTTGCTACTGGACCTGTTGCTGGAGTCTCAACTGTAGGTGCATCGCCTCGTTTGGGAAGTTGATCGGGGAGGTATTGATCCGTGCCTTGCGAGTTATTCGCTACGCTGGGATTTGACTTTTTTTTTTCTTGTGAAATAAATTCCACAAGTTTCAATAAGCCCAATTCTACTAGGATGCGAGGTTGACTCGAACTCTTGTATTGTCCATCGAGCTCATTAAAGACTTTTAGACCGTGCAATAGGAACCGGGTAGAGCTTGCCGCGCTTTGTTGCAGGTAGCGTTCCTTAATTGCGGGGCCCACCTCTAGAAGTTCTACTGTTCTTGGCTCTCGAGCAACGAGCAAGTCTCTGAAATGCTTCGCCATTCCGACTACAAATTCGTGTCCACTAAAGCCTTTTTCGAGGACTTCATTGTAGAGCAGTAATAGGTCGGGGTAATTCACGCCCATGGCTAAATCAACCGTTCTAAAGAAGTAGTTGTAATCGAGAATATCTAGTACTTCAACTACTTGTTCATAGGTCAGGTCGGTTCCGGAGAAGCTGACCATTCTGTCGAACAAACTCAAGGCATCTCTTAGTGCACCGTCGGCTTTTTCTGCGATCATGTGCAGCGCCTCAGGAGCAGCACTGATGCCTTCTTGCTGAGCGACATACCCTAAATGTCCTGCGATGTCGTCAACTGTAATTCTTTTGAAGTCAAAAATTTGACAGCGCGAGAGTATGGTAGGGATGATTTTGTGCTTTTCGGTGGTCGCCAAAATGAAAATGGCATGTGCTGGCGGTTCCTCGAGCGTCTTCAAGAAGGCATTAAACGCCTGCTGAGAAAGCATGTGGACCTCATCAATAATGTACACTTTGAACTTTCCAGTCTGCGGAGCGAAGCGAACTTGATCAATCAAACGACGGATATCATCCACGGAGTTGTTCGATGCTGCATCGAGCTCGAAAATATTCAAAGCCAATTCCTCTTCACTTAGCTCCGCCCCAGAATTGATCACCTTGGCCAAAATACGTGCACAGGTAGTCTTACCCACACCGCGAGGACCACAGAATAATAGGGCTTGTGCCAAATGGTCATTTTCCACACTCTTTAGTAGAGTATCGGTAATGTGTGACTGTCCGACAACCGCGTCGAATACTTGGGGTCTATATTTGCGTGCTGAGACGATGAATTGCTCCATACCACAAATATAAGCGAGGTTTTGAACCCACCCACCTCTCTGTGAAAAAAGGCTGTACACACGTTGCTAACAAATGTTGGTGGATTAAGAAATCTCTTGTACATTTGCACCCTTAATTTTTAGTTCAAATAATTATGAATCAGTACGAAACCGTTTTCATTTTGAATCCCGTTTTATCTGAAGATCAGGTAAAGGAAGCGGTAGATAAGTACGTTGCTTACTTGAAAGACAGAGGCGCGAACATTATCAACAAAGAAAACTGGGGCCTCAAAAAGATGGCTTACCCAATCCAAAAGAAGAAAAGTGGATTTTACCACTTTCTAGAATTCACAGCTCCTGGTGAAGCAATTGCTCCATTGGAAGTAGAATTTAAGCGTGATGAGCGTATTATGCGCTTTTTGACAGTAAGAATGGACAAATACGGCATCGAGTACGCTGCGAAGCGTCGTGCTAAAAAGAACGCTTAATCAGACAGAATATGGCAACTAGAGGAAAGGGCGATGTACGTTACTTACAGCCCATCAACGTAGAAAGCGGCAACCAGAAAAAATACTGTCGTTTTAAGAAATCCGGAATTAAATACATCGACTACAAGGATCCAGATTACTTGTTGCGTTTTGTAAACCCACAAGGTAAAATCTTACCTCGTCGATTGACCGGTACTTCATTGAAATACCAAAGAAAATTGTCTACAGCTATCAAGCGCTCACGTCACATTGCGTTGATGCCTTACGTAGCAGATAACCTTAAATAAATCGGTACCATGGAAATCATCCTTAGAAAAGACGTTGAAAACTTAGGTTTCATCGATGACGTGGTAACTGTAAAAGACGGTTACGGACGTAACTACCTTATCCCACAAGGATACGGTGTGCTAGCTACTGAAAGCGCTAAAAAAGTATTAGCTGAGAACTTGCGTCAACGTGCGCACAAAGAAGCTCAAGCTATTGCTGATGCAAAAGCAACTGCTGAAAAACTTGCTGCAGTTGAATTGAAAATGACAGCTAAAACAGGTCAGGGTAATAAATTGTTTGGTTCTATCACCAACCAAAACATTGCTGATGAACTAGCGAAAGCTGGCGTTTCTATCGAAAAGAAATTCATCCAAATCGTGGGTGGATCAATCAAAGCTTTGGGTCACTACTCGGCAAACGTACGTTTGCACCGTGAAGTGGTTGTAAGTTTTGAATTCGATGTAGTTGCAGAAGCTTAATACAGCTTACAATATTTAGCGAATGCTAAGAGAGCCATCCTTATTTAAGGGTGGCTTTTTTTTGTGCACTACCTTGTGCGATAAATAAGACCCCCATGGAAAAACTCAGAAACCTTACCAAAGAACAGCTTTTAGTGATCGGTATTATGGCTGGAGTGTTGATAGGTGCGATTACTCAAAACTTGGGACTTTGGATCCCGATGGGTCTTGTGTTTGGAGCTGCATTGGGACAGCGAAAGGGGGTCGCTACATCCGAGAAAAAGGAAGATAGAGAATAAGTGACTTTTAGCGAGAAGTCTTTAGCATTACTCGTAGCGCAAAGCTTCGACAGGATCTAGTTGCGCTGCCTTGTTCGCTGGGTACCAACCTGCTGCAATTCCTACACCTACAGATAACAAGAAGGCAATGATGATCCATAGCCATGGGATAAAGAAATGGCCGCCGATCTGGTTGGCCACCACATTTCCAATAACAATACCGAAGAGTATCCCGGTCCAACCGCCGATCTGTGTAATCATCACAGCCTCTCCTAGAAATTGAGCGGTGATTGCACGTTTTGTTGCTCCGATCGCTTTACGCGTTCCAATCTCACGTGTACGTTCAGTCACGCTAACGAGCATAATGTTCATCAGTGCGATAGAAGCTCCGAGAAGTGTGATCGATCCGATAATAAATGCTCCTGTGGTCACCATGTTAAGGTTTTCAATCAGGCTTTTGGCAACACTATCGCTGCGAGTGATGGAGAAATTGTTACGCTCTTTAGGTTTCAGTTTTCTGACGCTTCTCATAAGAGCCGTGCACTGGTCTTGTACTGCATCTAGAGTGGCCGCACTCGGTGCGTTTACGCTGAGTGTATAGTTGGGTACACCTCCGGAGAACTTGGCTCTAGCATAGTTTAATGTGACCCACGCTCCGCGATCACCAGAAAACATTCCTGAATTTCCCTTTTCGGCGAGCACACCTATGACCAAATATGGTTTGCCCTGAATACGAATGGTTTTTCCCACGGCGCTTTCCTCTTGAAATAGTGTCGTCTTTGTTTCACTTCCTAAAATGGTGTAGTTCTTTCCGGAGTACACGTCGTCTGCGTTAAAGTTCCGGCCTTCGCCTAGTTCGAATCCGCCAGTATACATGTAGTTCTCGTCGGTAGCAGTAATCATCGTATTGGGGTTGGTAGAAGCCCCTTTATAGGTGATTTTAGCGGTACCCGACGCAATATATGTGAGCGATGTTTTAGCATCTGTTCCACTCATTCGCTTTTTGAAAGCAGCTCCTTCGCGATAACTGATTTTGGGATTGCTTCGGTATTCAGCATTATTCACAAAAAAACCACCTCCATTATTTCTAATCGTTAAGGTATTCGCGCCAAGCGAGGTGAAATTACTCTCTAAGCTTTGTTTGAGTGCATCCGTAGCGCTGAGAATACCTACCAAGGCCATGATCCCAAAGGAAATAATCAATGAAGTCAAAATTGTTCTTAAAGGAGATGCTTTGATCGCCGTCCAGGCTAAGGTGATTGATTCTGAGAGGGCGCGTCGCTTCATTTTAA
>Ga0181561_10004266_pt1 | contig 12398 bp, 6 predicted proteins | sample 011ome_19_FD_133760 | JGI IMG/M metagenome (GOLD analysis project Ga0181561, IMG submission 133760) | Coastal salt marsh microbial communities from the Groves Creek Marsh, Skidaway Island, Georgia - 011510BT metaG (megahit assembly) | ecosystem: Environmental > Aquatic > Marine > Intertidal zone...
CGCGCCTGTCGCAGTTGAAGCTCCGGTCCCGCGCGTAGAGGGAACGGCGACGTCGCGCTGAACTCGTCGTCGTCCGACCGCGCGTCGTCGCCGGCGTCGCCGCTGTCGACGCTAAACTTGCGCTCGCGTTCCTTCCCGCCGCCGCCGGTGCCGGTGCTCGGCGAGTCCGGCGCGCTCTTGTACGCCGCGCCGAGGCCGACGACGACGGTCGGCGCGTCGCCGTCGTTCGCGACGGCGCCATTGTCGCCAGACGGCTCCCCGGCGGCGGCGGCGGCGCTGCCGCCGCCGCCGCCGCCGCCTCCGCCGCCGTAATTCGCGTTCAACCACGCCCTGGTCTTCTCGTCCACGTTCGCGTCGTTGACGTACTCGTTAAACATGTGCCCGCCTTGCGCGCCAGACCCGGCGACGTGTTTGACGAGACGCGTGAGCTTCTCGATCGACGCCTCCATCGCGTGCATGCCGCCGTCGTCGTCGTCGTCGCCGTCGTCGCCGCCGCCGTCCATTTTCCCGCGAAACGCCCCGGTGATCTTATCCATGTTCTTCTTCATGTTCTCGAATATCCGATCCAACGGCACGATGACCTGCCGGCTCGTCACCCGCGCCAGCAGCGCGGAGATCAACACGAGCTCGGCGACGACGAACATCACCATCCCCATGTTCATGAGCGCCGTCCACTGATTCACCGGAGCGATGTTCAGCTCCATCGCGACGCACTCGCCGTGCCCCGCGTCCGCAGCCTTCGACCACGTCTCGTCGCACGCGCCCGCGGTGATCTCGAGCCTGTCCGTGCTTCTGCGCGAGCGCGAGAAGGAGTCGCTGAAGTCCCAGGTTCGGTTCCCGAGCGCGAGCGCGACGGGCTTGCGTTCGCCGACTTGGAAAAAATCAAAGAATTCCGCGCCGATGGCGTCGCCGTGCGTCTCGGTCAACGCCGCGCCGCCGCCGTCGACCGCGCTGACCGCTTTCAACGACGCGAAGTACGCGGACGGGATCGTGTACGAGTCGTCCCACGTCAGCATCGGCGCGGCGAATATCGTCAGTATGACGAGGATGGCGACGATTTTGGACATGCTCTCACGGAGGTTCCGCGCGATGTTCCCGGTGCCCGTGGACGACGCGACGCCGGATTTTTTTTTCTTCGCGCTCGTCCCGTCGCCTCTTCCGCTCTTCCGCTCTTTCGTGTCCCCGCCTCCTCCGCCGCCGCCCGCGCACGTCCTGCACAACCTAAACACGGGAAACATCCGCGCGACGCGCGCGAGCGACTGCACGCGCGCGCCCACCCGCGCCGCGCGCGCGACGCGAAACGTGGACAGAATCGACACGTCGTGCGGCCCCACGGAAGACGCGCCGTCCGGCGGGAGCCACCCCCGCGAGAGCCACTCCACGTCCGCGACGATCGCCGCGGTGCCGATGAGGTCCATCCAGAAGAAGAAGCTCCACGCGTACGCGTCGCGGCACAGCGAGTTGGCGGCGAGCTCGAGGACGAACAGCAGCAGCGTCACGCACAGCGTCACGGCGACCCAAAAGTCGACGCGGTCCGGCGCCGACGCGTACGCGACCGCGTCCACGAGAAACAGCGCGCACGTCAGCGCGAGGAGGAGGACGCACTGCGACGGGATCGAGTCCAGGGCGCGGACGACGCGCGCGCGGATCGCGCGCGGGACGAGCGTCTTCTTCGTCCTCGCGCCTCGCCGCGCGTCGTCGTCGTCGTCGTCGCCGTCGTCGTCGTCGTCGCGGTGGACCCAACCGTCGTCGTCTCCCTGGGAGCCCGAGAACGCCGCGCCGAGCGATCGCTCGGACGCGCTCGGGAACCGCCCGCGGCGGTCGTCGTCGGAGACGCGCGAGGGCGGCTTCGCGAGCGGCGGCGCGCGACTCGACAATCGCGCGTCGCTCGCGCGCAGGACGTCCGACGGTCGTACCCCGGGTCCGGGCGGGAGCGTCGGCGTCCGGAGCCCGGAGCCGGGGACGACGGTCACGACGAGCGTTGGCGTTTCCCCATTGGCGTCGTCGTCGCGATCGCGCGCGCGCGGGGGCGACATCGCGGCCGCGACGCGCGCCGCGCGCGTCGGTCGACGCGGGGGTATCGCGCGCGCGAGGAGAGAAGAGAGCGACGAGAGCGCGTCGCGCGATGGAGACGGCGCGCGAGGCGTGCCGCGCGCGTCGCGGAGTGGACGCGCGCGCGGACGGGCCGCGCGACGTTTCGTTTTTCGTCGGACGACGCGAAACGTCCTGATGAGCCTAATTTAGATTAGAAGACGTCTCTCCTCGCTCACGGATACTTCGGCAAGATGTCGAGCGCGACCTTCTGCAGCCCGGGGTACTCCTCGCACGTGTACACGATGTCGTACGTGTCCGTGTCGCGACGTCGCCTGAGCACCTGCCACGGCCCCGGATACGCTCGGAACAGCACCGCGGGGTTGCTCCCTTTGTAGTTGTGCACGAAATACACGCCCTCGAACTCCCTCGCGAACCCCCGCAAAGGCTTCATCTCCCCGACGTTCCAGAACGACGGGTAGTACTCGCTCCTCGTGCGCTCGAGCTCGCCGTTGCACATCACGATCGGCCGCGCCGGGCCGGCGCGGGCCAACTCGCCCTCGCGGAGTTCTCGCGTGCACACGAGCTCGCTCACGTTGGTGCACGGATACGCGACGACGAACGCGGTGTCGCTCTCCGGCACGCGCATCGCGACCGTCTTCCGCGTGCCCAGCATCTTATCCAACCCGGACACGGACAAGAAGTCCGGCTGCTCGAGGTAATCGATCGGCCCGGGGAACGACGCGAACTGCGGCTTCGTCTGCGAGTTTTCCGGCGGCCGCACGCCGTCGGGCGAAGGCGCCGCGCCCGTGAGCGCGAGCGAGCGTTCGATCGGATCCGGGAAGAACACCCGCGTCGTCTTCGCGGTGCCGTTTCTCTCGAACTGCGAGCATATCCCTCGCAAGTGCGCGACCGTGAGGTTGTTCTCCACGTTTCCCTCGACGTCCCCGGGCGCGGTGTCGAGGCCGCCGCTCGGGAACTGAATCTCCAAGAGCTCGACGCCGTCGTCCAGCGCCGCCTGGAGCGACGCCTGCGCTTGGCGTATCAGCTGCGCGTAGTCTTTCGGGAACGGCTCGAGCTTCTGCGACGACGACGACGACGACGTCTTCTTCCCTGCGGGTTTCTTCTTCGCGCCGCCGCTTCCCCCCGAGGAGGCCTTCTTCGTCGTCGTCTTCTTGTCGCCGTCGAACAGCCCGCCGAAGAGGTTGGCGCGCACGTCCCGGCATCTCGTCGACGACGGGCGCGACGAGGACGACGCGCGACGACGCGCGACGGACGGCGTCCGCGCGGGCGCGGCGGTCGAAGCGACCGCGGCGAGCGTCATGGAGGAGTGCCGGGAGGAGTGCCGGGGACGCCGAAGGCGATCGCGATGCGATGACAGGTGGCACGTGGCGTGGCAGTGACTACAGAAATCCATCTGATGTCTCCATCATCAGACGTCGCCGATACCAGTGTCGGTTTCTCCTCCTGCTGCAGCTCATCATGCGCTGGTCGAACGGAAACCTAAAGAGCGCGCGCGCGTCACTTCGCGCGGAGCACCGAGCGCGCGCGGCGTCGTCGCACGACTCGATCGTCGTCGAAAACGCGTGACTCGCCGTCATCATGGTGCGCGCGCGATCCCCCGCGTCGTCGCGCCCCACCCCGCGCGCGCGATCTCGCGCGCGCGCCGTCCATTTCGTTTCTCCGCGCTCGCCTCGCGCGACCCGCGCCCCCTCGTCTCTCGTCGTCATCTGACGCCGCGATCCCCTCACCCCCCGCGCGATAAAAAAACCACCATCGCCCGCGCAGGTCGTCCTCGCCGCGTCCGTCGTGACCAAGGGCGGCAAGGCGCTCGTCTCGAGGCAGTTCGTCCCGATGACGCGCATCCGCATCGAGGGCCTCCTAGCCGCGTTTCCGAAGCTCGTCGGATCCGGGAAGCAGCACACGTACGTGGAGACGGAGAACGTCCGGTACGTGTACCAGCCGATCGACCAAGGGAACATGTACCTCCTGCTCGTCACGAACAAGGCGTCGAACATCCTGGAAGATCTCGACACCCTGCGCGTGCTGTCGAAGGTTCTCCCCGAGTACACGCAGATGCAGACGGACGAGGAGGGCGTGAGCCGAGCGGCGTTCGACCTGATCTTCGCGTTCGACGAGGTCATCTCGCTGGGGCACAAGGAGAACGTCACGATCTCGCAGGTGCGGACGTTCACGGAGATGGAGTCGCACGAAGAGAAGCTGCACAAGATGATCATCCAGAGCAAGATCAACGACACGAAGGACGTGATGAAGAGGAAGGCGATGGAGATCGACAAGCACAAGATCGAATCCATGCCCGGCGGCGGAGGGCGCTCGCACCGCGGCATGGGCGGCGGAGGGTACGGCGGCAGCGGCGTGGGAGGGTACCACGACGACATGGGCGGCGGAAGAGGTGGCATGGGTGGAGGCGGGTTCGGGAGCAGCGGCAGCTTTGGGGATCTGGACGTGGGCGGCGGCGGCGGCGGCGGGATGGGGGCCATGGGCGGGAGCTCCCGCGGCGCGGCGGCGCCGTCCGTGCCGTCCAAGTCCGGCCCGTCGCGCGGGCTCGTCCTCGGCGGGAAGCAGAAGCAAAACAAGTTCCTGGAGAACCTCCGCGCGGAGGGCGAGGCGGTGGAGTTGGACTCCAGGGCGGCGGCGGGGGCGCCGCGCGCCGGGGTGCCCGCCGTCGCGCGCGAGGGCGTCTCGCTTCAGATCGAAGAGAAGCTCTCCGTCGTGTTAAAGAAAGACGGCGGCCTCGAGTCCATGGAGCTCCAGGGCACGATGATGCTCGAAGTGTCCGGCGGCGAGGAGGACGCGTTCATCCGCGTCGCGATCAACACGGGCGTCAACGAGGGGTTCCAGTTCAAGACGCACCCGAACATCGACAAGAACCTGCACGCGTCGGAGAACGTGTTGGGTCTGAAGGACCCGAATCGTCCGTTCCCGATGGGCTCGCCGCTCGGGATCTTGAAGTGGCGGTTTCAGACCACGGACGAGAGCAAAGTCCCGCTGTCGATCAACTGCTGGCCGTCCGTCAGCGGCGGGGACTCGTTCGTCTCGATCGAGTACGAAGCCGCGAGCGCGTTCGACTTACACAACGTCGTGATCGCGATCCCCCTCCCCGCGCTGCGCGAGCCCCCGACCGTGAACCAGATCGACGGCGATCACCGGTACGATTCGCGCAGGCACGTGCTGTACTGGGACATCACGCTGATCGACGAGTCGAACAGGAACGGCAGCATGGAGTTTGTCGTCCCGGCGACGGAGAGCGAGGCGTTTTTCCCGATCTCAGTCGACTTCACGTCGAAGGACACGCTGTGCGACGTGAAGGTGGACCAGGTGACGCGGACGACGGACGGCGGCGCCGTTAAGTTTTTCGGCGAGTCCGCGATCGTGTGCGAGAGCTACCAGGTCGTGTGAGCTTGATGAAACATATCCATACTACACCACGAGCCCCGATTCGTTCTTCCGTCCGCTACGCGTTCTTTTTCCGCCGCTTCGACGAGACGCAGTGCTTCCGTCTCGCAGCGTCTATTAACTCGAGCTCGCCCTCGCGAAGCACCATCGCGGCCTCCAGACCGACGACGCCTCCCCCCGCCGGCGGCGCGGCCGTCGCCGCCGCCGCCCCGTCCCCCTTCTCCGCGCGCGGGTACAAACCCTCGCGCGCGTCGAGAACGCTCGCCAACGCCGTCGCCGTCGCGCCCTCGTCCTCGTCCTCGTCCTCGTCCTCGCCGCGCCGCGCCTTCCCCACGCGCTCGCACAACGCTAACAACCCCGGCTCCACCTCCACGCCGCCGTCCTCCCCGCGCGCGATCTCGAAGTACGCGTCCGCGTCGCCGTCTTCGAACCCGTCCATCCCGAGCGCCGCGACCGCGTCCGCGACGGCGTCCGCGCCGAGGGCGTCGCGCGCGAGCGCGAGGTCGACGGCGATCGTCGCGTGCGCGTTGCCGCGCTCGCAGAACCCGTACTTGTGCAGCAACGACGCGTTGTTCTGCTGGCCGAACGTGTTGAACAGCTCGTCGCCTTTGGAGACCGCCTTGTGGGTGTGAATGACGAGCGCGCCCTGAGGGGTCGTCAGCGGGGGCGGCGGCGCGGCGGCGTCGTCGTCCTCTTCCTCGTCGTCCTCTTCCTCGTCTTCCTCCTCCTCCTCTTCCTCCTCCTCGTCTTCTTCCTCCTCTTCGTCCGCGCCCAAGACGCGAACGGTCTCGTCGTCCGTTCGATGGTTGAACATGTCCGCCCACGGCACGAGCGCCTCGCCGCACTCCTCGCCGATGTAAAACGCCCTCGACGCGCTCAGGGACGCGGCTTCGAGGTACCTCTCGAACGTCAGCTCCTCTCTGCGAAACTTCTCGGGATGCGCGACGCACAGGCCGTTGACGACCTCCTCGTCGTAGTCCGCTCGCAGGTTCTCCGCGTCCTCGCGCACGTGCGTCGCGAGGTCCGTCCCCTTCAGCGCTTCCAGCCGTGCCTCCGTCCAGAACATCGGCAGCGTGCGCTCGCCGCGGGACGGGAGGACGGCGAAGTAGTCGCGCCATCGGCTCTCGCTTCCGAGCGCGCGCTCGACCATGACAGCGACGTTCAGCGCTAAGCCGCCGCCAAGGCGCGCGTCTCTCAGCTCTTTCGCGACCGAGCACGTCCTCGCGCTGAGGCACGCCTTCTTCGGGATCGCGGAGACGATCTCGACGTCCGCGGGGAGGTCATCGCGCGCGTGCACCGCGTAGTGGCATCGGATCGACTCGGACGAGTCCCCGCCGGAGCGGTCGACGAAGACGCGGATCTCGAGCGCGTCGCGGTCGTGCACGACGCCCTCGGCGTCGCACCAGGACAGAAAACGCGTGAGGGCGTCTTTTCCGGCGGCGGCGATCGCGTCGGGGGACGCCATCGCGCGCGTCGCGCTGTGCGGCGGAGGGCGCCGCGACGGTTATAAATCGACAATGATCGAGGCAGCACTTTTCCGCGATCAGTGCTGCACTGGAAAACTTTGTGGCGGCTTATCCACCGCGCGCGCTCACTCCATCCCGGCGCACGCCCTCGACCGACTCGCAGACCCGCCGTCATGCCTTTCATCTTCGACACGCTTAACGGCCTCTTCATCCTCTCCGCCTTGGTGTTCGCGGGCGGCATGGCGAAAGCGTCGAGGGACCCAGAGCTGATGAAGAACACGGTGCACGGGCGTCGCATGGCGAAAAAAGCTGAGCAGGTATCCGTCGACTCCCCGTCCGCTCGAGCGCGCTCGCCGCGGTCCGCGTCGCGCGCGGCGCGACGCGCGGCGAACGAGCGGCGCGATCGCACCCCGCGCGTCGCCTCGTCGCGCGTCGGATCGTCCCCGCGAGTTTCGTCCCGCCCGTCCCCGCGCCGCGACGCCCTTCATCTCATCATCCTTCGTTCTCCGACTGACGCGGACGCAATTCGCTCGAACTCGATTCTTCGCAGGAGGCTGTCAAGAAGGCGGAGGAGGAGGCGGCGAAGAAGAAGGGCAAGAAAGGGCGCAAGTGAGCGAGACGAACGGACCGCGAGTTGAGTTCGAGTCGATGAAACTATTCCACGGTAGGCGCGCGGGTTGTAATACGCATCCACGCGCTCATAGGCAAATAGCCATACGACCGGGGATTGCGCTGGACGCGTTCGCTTCGTGTCCAATTGACAAAACGCTCGCGTTCGGTTACACCCACTCTCTCTCTCCGCCCCCTCACATGGTCAGATCCATGATCGCAGAAACGATATCCCCGTCGTTCGACTTGAGCGCGTTGACCGCCTTGCCGCGAGACACGCCAGCCTGGGTCATCACGAGCTCGATGTCCTTGGGCTCCACGCCCGTCTCGTCGATCTCGCCTTCGTCCTCCTCCTCGATCGTCGCCGCGGACGCGGGCTCCAAAGAGGGCATGTCCGCGCTCTTGAACTGCTCCGCGGCCGCAGCCTGGGACGCCGCGCTGAGGTCCTCGATCTTCGCCTCGCCGAAGATGACGTGCGTGTCGCTGTTCGGGGACTTGAACACGTCCGGCTTCGAGACGACGAACAGGATGTTCTTGGACTTTTTGATCGTCACGCGCATGACGCCGGGGACAGGCTTCATCCCGAGCTTCAGCATCGCTTTGCGGCTCTTCTTCTCGCTGCGGCTCTGCTTGGGCTTGCCGTCTGTCGTGGTGGTCGGGAGATGGGGGCGGCCGGGCGGGGAGGGGGGGAGGGGAGGTCAGTCGTCGTCGCGCGCGGGCGGACGCGAGGCGAGCGCGACGAAGACGAAGCATCCGCGGAGGGCTGGGCGGGCGCGGCAAGGCGACGCCTCCGTCGTCGTCGAGACGCGACGCCGACCGCGCGCGTCGCGGAGGACGCGCGCGGACGCGAGACGCCGCGGGCGTTCGCGCGGCGTTCGCGCGCCGTCGCGCGAACGAGCGCGCGACGACCCCAGACCCTCGCGTGGTGGTCGGGGGCGAGATTTGTGTGGGCGCGCGGACGCGCGCGCGAGGGTCTCGCGGGCGGCGGGAGAAACGCACCCTCTCCCTCTTCCTCGTCGTCGTCGTCCTCCTCGTCGTCGGAGACGTCGTCGTCCTCGACGTCCTGCGCGCGCGAGAGATGCGGGGGTGGGGGGAGGGCGAGGAGGTCAGCTACCGAGCGGAGGGTGACGGTGGAAAAACAAACCCTAACGAGCGAAACATTCCGGAAAACCGGAAGTCGACGGCGCTCCGCGACGCGAGACGACGCGCGGGGTGGCGCGCACCTCGACGGTGGGCTCGTGCTCCTTGGTAGCGGCCATTATGTTCAAGTCGATGAGTGCGTGGCTCGTTCGACGCGCGGCGTAAAGGGCGATGCGCGGCGATCGATTTTTGTTTATGACGGCATCAGCGCTCGCGCTGAGGCGGATTTTTTATCGGTCAAAGTTGAAAGGACTGAAACCGAAACTTGAAACCGGCTTCATCGGCGAATGACAACGACGAGAAAACCTGAGGTGCGTTCTATACAAAAGTTTTTCACCCAGAGATCGGTTTCAACACTTGATCGCGTCTCCTTTCAACTGCCCGATGAACATTTTTTGTATAGAACGCGCCTGAGAAACGGCCAGGCTCGAGCGACGACCATCATCACTTCGCTCGCCGCGCCGGGCGAGCGGGTGGATGACGACGAGGAGCGTCGGCGTCAAGGTCGCCGCGACCGCCGGGCTCCTCGTCCTGCTCGCGTCCGCGCGCCGCCTCTCCGCGCCCTCGATGGGGCTCAGCGCGCGCGTCCACGACGACAGCGGACGACGGCGGAGCGCGTCCGCGTCCTCAAACGCGCATCTGGACGCCTCCTCCTCCTCCTCCGCCGCCTACGTCGCGTCGTCCTCGGCCGCGCCGGGCGGGGGCACGCGCACGTCGTTCTCGACGCGCGGGACCGCGCTGTCGAACCGCGACGTGATATCCCTCTGGCGCGGCGCGGCTCCCTCCGCCGAGACGTTCCGCGAGACGTTCCTGAGCTCGCTGCGCGCGTCGCCGCACGACGCGTTCTACTGGGAGACGCCGCCGCTGACGCGACGCGCGCTCGAGCGCGAGTACGAGCACGTCGTGACGCGCGCGCCGTCGCTCGTCGGCGCGAGCCCGGAGCCGGAGACGTTCGCGGAGCACCTCGCGAGCGCGGAGGCGGAGGCGAGAGGGGGCGTCGCGGTGTATCGAAATCTTGGCGGCGACGCGACGCTCGTCGCGCCGACGCCGTGGAGCGACCCGCCGTCGCGCTCCCCGGGCGCGCACCTCGCGGCGTTCGTCCGCGCCGCGCCCGCCGCGCGCGCGCACGCGCTCCTCGTCGCGCTCGGGGAGACGCTCGACGCGCGCCTCGGGGTCGGGGACGGGGTCGGGGGGGTCGACGACGCGGACGACGACGACGACGACCCGGTGTGGGTGTCCACGAACGGCGGCGGCGTGGCGTGGACGCACGTGCGGTTGGACGCGGCGCCGAAGTATTACGTCCACGCGCCGTATCGAGAGAGACCGCGGTGACGTCCGCGACAGCCGCGCGACGACGCGGCGAGTCGTGAACGCGGTGAGGTGTGTCTAGGTAGCGTAGTAATACAAAATGGTAGATCCTATCCTATATCGTGTCGGTCGCGGTCGCCTCTCACGCGGCTTCCTTGTTCAGCGCCCTGTGCCGAGCGACGAACAGACACGACGTCATCATCCCCGCGCACATCGCCAGGAACCCCGGCTCGCTCGAGCTCCCCGCGAACGCGAGGCACGCGATCACGAGCGCGTTCAGCGGAACCCGAAACACGCTCGTCATCGTCGCTCGGAGGCGGTTCGGGACGAGCTCTGCGCGCAGCACCGCGATGGCGGGCCAGTACATCCCCAAGCCAAACTCGAAGCCGCAGAAGCAGAGCAGAGTGATCCAGTACCCGTGAAACGCGATCGGCGTCGCGAACGCGATCAGGGACCCGAGGAAGACGGCCCTCAGCGTCGTCCCCGCGGGGACGCGCTCCCCGAACGCGGTGTACGCTTGCGACCCCGCCATCTTGCACGCCATGAACAGCGAAAACACGACGCCGTGAGGCACCGCGCGGTCGCCGCCGCGGCGTTCGAGCGCGGGCGTCCACACGAACACGAACACGTGCAGGGACGCTTCGTACAGCGCGTTGATCACCCCGAGCGAGAGGAGTTCCGGCTCGTTGAATACCGCGGACACCGCGCGCATGACGCCGGCGCCCGTCTCGCTCGGGGCGGCGGCGGCGGCCGCCGCCGCCGCCGCCGCCGCGCGGGGCATCCCCGACTCCGCCGCGTCCGCGTCGTCGTCGCGGTTCCACCGCGAGCCGCGCGCCGGGATCGGCCCTCCGACCGGCGACGACGGAATGATGTCGATCAAATCGCCGCTCCCGCCCGCCGCGTCCAACGCGCCGTCGCCGCCGATCCCCTTCCCCATCCCCGCCCCGCCGCCGCCGCCGCCGCCGGTCGCGGGAGGCGACGGGTCCCGCCACCACCGAAACGCCGCGAACGCGCACGCGAACAGCGCGACCGCGCCGACGTCGAAAGCGGGACTGTACGCGTTCGTGTACATCGCGCCCGCGCCCGCGCCCGCTCCCGCCGCCGCCGTCGCCGTCGCCGTCGCCGTCGCCGTCGCCGTCTCGTTCCGCGCCTCCCCTCCGACGCCCCCCCCCTCTCTCGCGAAGTGACTCACCGCGACGTTCCCCACCATACCCGCGAGCACCGCGCTCACGGCGTTGAAGAACGTCGCGGACGCGAACAAGCGAACGAGGTACCGACGGTCTAACCGCCGCGCGCGCGTCTCGACGATGGCCCACGACTCGAACGACGAGAAGAGGAGAGAGTACGCGACGCCGGACATGACGCGGCTCAAGAGCAGCGCGCCGACGTCGCTGCTCCGCATCATGAGGCACGCGGTGCCGTACAAGACGCCGTACGTGATGACTAGCTTTCGATGCCCGTGCGTGTCGCCTAACGACGAGACGTACGTCCCCACGGTCGCGGACGCGAAGTAGCCCAGGATGAAGACGCGCCCGATGTCCGCCATCGCGAACCCGTGCTCGCGATACAGCGCGTACAGATACGCGCCCTGGATCCAGTCCCCGAACGTCCCCAAGACGTACACCGCGATGTATTTGCGTCTGAGCAGCGAGAACGCGGCGTGCTCCGCGCCGCGGTCGCTCGCGCCGCCCGCGCGATCGCCCGAGGCGGGGGATCGACGCGTGAGATGCTGCAGCGCGCCGCACATCACGCACACGAGGACGAGCGCGAGGATCTCGCCCGAGGGCGACCCCGGCGCCGCGTCCGACGCGAGCGTCGACGGGACGCGGTGGAGATCGGGGTGGTTCATGCTCCGCGTGAGCGCGCGCCCCGCGCCCCGAGCGATGGCGAAAAAGCGTTCGACTCGTCGCCGTTATCCCCCCAGACTGCCCTGACCCGTGGTCTCTAACTAATTGCTCTGTGCGAATAGGCGTACAGTACGGATACAGTACGTACGAGAATTCGACCAGGTTTATTTTTCGCAGCCGCGGCCCGTCGAAACTGACAACGACGCGGGAACGCGCGACCATGACGAGAGGAAGCGGGCGACGAACGAGGCGCGAGGCGAAGTACACGATGTCGTTCGAAGAGGAAGGAGCGCGCGCGTGCGAGACAAGACGTCGATTTTTGTGCAAATACACAATATGTGCGTTCACTTTTCATAACAAATTTTATTATTTAGCGGGCAACGCGCGGCGGTCATGGAAAAAACCTGCACTATTGAGATACAGGGAAAACTCGCGCCGTGCGAGAAGTGGCGAAGCACTTAGTAGAAGCCGAAGCCGGACGCCGCGTTGGTGAGGACGTTGGCGTGGACCGGGTCCGCGACGTGCGCCTGCCAGTTGGCGATGGGGCCCTCCTGGGTGGCGAGGCCCTGCATGATGCAGC
>Ga0181561_10004267_pt1 | contig 12395 bp, 19 predicted proteins | sample 011ome_19_FD_133760 | JGI IMG/M metagenome (GOLD analysis project Ga0181561, IMG submission 133760) | Coastal salt marsh microbial communities from the Groves Creek Marsh, Skidaway Island, Georgia - 011510BT metaG (megahit assembly) | ecosystem: Environmental > Aquatic > Marine > Intertidal...
AGACTCGGCATCCAGTAAACATTAAAACTTCGATCGGTAGTACTGACAACGCCACTTCTAAAGGCGGTTTTGTTTATGCGTTGACTAGTTTAGATATTGAAGATATTCCTTTCTCTATGGGATGGAAAAAATATGTTGATCTAATTGACTCACATTCAGCTGATATTCCCAGCAAAGATTACTGGTTCTTGTCTGTAGATAAAAAAGACTCTTCAAACGTAATGGTACGAGGCGCAAAGCAAATCGCTAACTATGGTGAAAATGCTAATATTGCTAACTGCCTTCAAATTAATTGGACTAAAGAAAAAGTTTCTGAAGCAATTGACCGTTCTTATGAAGAAGCTTACGATACTCTTGTTGGTGGCATCCTTCGCTGCTGGATCAAAGCTTTGAATAACTTGCCTGTAAAATGGCAAGAAGAACTTTGCGGCAAGTGAGCTTTCAATATTGTGAAACTATTGACTATAAAGCTGGTTTACAAGACTCAGCAACTGTGGTATAATATATCTTTAATGGAGAAATCAATGAGATCAGTTAAAGAACGTGAATCTGTAAAAGTCTTACAAGAATGTATCGACTTGCAGATTAAGAAAGGCCAAGACTATCAGTCTGCGCAATCAAATGTAGTGCAAGCTATGCATTATCGTCGTGGTGTAGATACGATCTATGATATTATGCATGGTAAGATGATGCGTGCAGCGTCTCTTCTCGAGTCTGGCAATGAACCTAATCATGAATCACTCGAAGATACTTTTAAAGATTTGATTAATTACGCCTCTTTTGCAGTATCATACATGCGTGGTACAATGGATGGCCAAGATCCAAATAATGATATGTTTAATAGGAAAAAGAAATGAGACTCAGTATTTCAGATATCGGCGGTGAAGTTGTAAAAGAAGATGATCGCTATGTAGTAAAAGATAACAAAACTCTCAACAATTTAGTTGTGAGTTCTACTCAGCTTTATGCTGGAAAAAGTACATCAGGACATTCACATAAAGGACAAGAAGAAGTTTACTATTTTGTGCAAGGTTCTGGTAGAATGGAACTTGATGAAGAGTCAATTTCTGTTAGAGCTGGAGATGTAGTTCTCATCGAAGACGGTGTATTCCATCGTGTACACGCCGGCCCTCGTGGATGTTACTTTGTCTGTGTGTTTGACGGAACGAGAAACCATTGAGTGTAAGAGATAAAGTAAACCAAAGGATGGATATTCTTCAGGGGTGGATGGAAGAGAATTATCATCTCAAACGTCCCGAAGTCGTCGAAGAACATATTCAAACTATTACTAAATTTTGGTCTATTATGTCTGAAGAAGATAAAGACTACATTCACGGTTGTCGTTATGCTATTGAAGAAAATACGGAATGGAAAGTATGAAAGTAGGTATCACCGCATCAACATTTGATCTCCTTCACGCGGGACATATAGCTATGTTGAGAGAAGCAAAATCTCAATGTGACTATTTGATCTGCGCGTTACAAGTAGATCCTACATTCGACCGTGCAACAAAAAATTCACCGGTGCAGAGTATCGTTGAAAGACAAGCACAATTGGCTGCAATAAAATATGTAGACGAAGTCATTATTTATTGTACAGAAGCCGATTTAATTGATATAATAAACATGTATCCAATTGATGTAAGAATTCTTGGCGAAGAATATCGTCAAAAAGATTTTACTGGAAAAGATGAATGCCGCAATCGCGGAATTCAACTTTATTTTAATAAACGCGATCATAGATTTTCGTCAAGTGATTTGAGAGAAAGAGTGAAAAATGCTTCAACTAAGTGTAAGTGATATTCGTAAATATTTTATCGAGGAATTACAAAATGAAAACTTCACAGTGGACAGATCTGGACAAAAGACTATTGAGCTTATCGGTGCGAGCTTCTTCGCCGATGAAAAGGCGATCTTTGGTAAGCCTAGTGTTGATTATATCAATGCTGAACTTAATTGGTATCTTAGCGGGAGTACTAATATTAATGACATCTATCCATTTGGATTGGTCGAGGATAGTACAACTGTTGTTAATCGAGATCCTCCAACAGCATGGCAATACGCAGCTAATGATCATGGCGAAATAAACTCAAACTATGGCCATTTGATTTTTGGTGATAAATATCATAATCAATATGGATTAGTTCTTGATGAACTTCTTCATAACAGTGATTCACGGCGTGCATCGATGGTGTACACTCGCCCCTCAATCTGGATGGAGTACAATGAAAACGGTAAAAACGATTTTATATGTACTAATTCTGTTACTTATTATTTACGCGATGGCGCAATCCACGCTGTGGTCCAAATGCGCTCAAACGACGTCGTGTTCGGATACAAGAATGACTATGCTTGGCAGCGCTATGTTTTAGAAAAGCTTGTTGATGATTACAATCATTTTTATCTCAGTGAAGCGGCTGATGCCGATTATCGTAAAGAAATGGAAGTAGGTAATATCATATGGCAAGTTCAGAATTTGCATGTTTACGAAAGGCATTTTCATCTTGTTAAATAAATGGGATCTTCGTTATCTTAAGTTAGCCGAAGAAGTTGCTTCTTGGTCAAAGGATCCTTCGACACAAATTGGAGCTATTGCTGTCGGTAATAAAGGACAAGTCTTATCTCAGGGCTATAACGGTTTTCCTCGAGGAATACTCGATAAAGAAGCATATTATTTAGATCGTGAAACCAAATATAAGTATGTCGTTCATGCAGAAATGAATGTCATATATAATGCTACATATAATGGTGTATCACTTGATGGTGCTACATTATATGTAACAGGCTTGCCCGTTTGTTCAGATTGTGCAAAGGGTATAATTCAAGTAGGCATTTCTCGTGTAGTCATGTATGAAAGATTAACTCCACTCAAATGGATTGAATCATGGAAGACTACTGCAGGAATGTTTGACGAAGCAAACATAAAATGGGAGTTTATCAATGTCAGCAACTCAGGAATGGATTAAGCAAAAATTTCAAGAAGAAGGATTGGGCTATGTTGAATATAACAATAGGCGATTAACTACTGAAATTCTAGAGTTACAAGATAGAATAAAAAAACTTGAAATGGATATGGCATACGAGCACAAATTAAAACTTGTAGCGGAAAGTCCCGAAGAGCAACGAATCTATAATCTCAAACAAAAAGATTAATTGTGAAAATATTAGTAATAGGTCATAGCCCTTCCTCGAAAGAATATTGCCCGAGGAAGGGCAACCCTTCTATCAATCGATTGAATCGTTGGCTCGATGCATGTGGTGTGGAGATATACAGCTTCAGTAATGCGTGTGCACACCACGCCCCTTTTCTCAAAAAGGCTGATATTGATGAAACATATATACAAAATATAACTAAAAATTATAATAAAATTCTAACTTTAGGCAATGAAGTGAAACAATTATTCACAAAAATGGAGATCGAGCACTTCTCTCTCCCACATCCATCACCGCTTAATAGAAAACTAAATGATAAAAAGTTTGAAATTAGTGTAATTAATGGTTTACATTCTTACTTAAATAGTTTATAATAGTATTATCAAATTGAAATGACGGATATATTATGAAAAAACTAACAGCAGCTTTGATCTTGATAACCACTCCAGCTATAGCTGAATCTCCCTGTGATTACACAAAGAAGGTTCGAACAAGCTGGACACACCATATCGAAAAAACTTCGAACATTAAAAAGAATGTTTTTCAGTATGTAGAAAATACTCGCAAATGCATGATGACTATGGATCTTACTATTAACGGAGTAGTATATCCCGCAAGTGGTGACTATGTTTTTGGTCCAGATATGTCCGAAAATTATGCATGCGAGCAAGCAACAATTAAAGCAAAAAAGGAAGCAATCGGAATTGTTTCTTCAGAGATTCTGACAGCACAAACAAATATGAGTTGTGTGCAGAATAGACCCGTAGAAAAGAAAGCTATACAGAGAGTTATATCAAGATCGGCAGAATCACTGCCAAGAAGCAGCTCATCTGTTTTTGTAGAAGAAACACCAGCTACGGGCTTAAGAATTAATCTTGGTTTTCAAACTAATATTAGTAATATCTTAGGAGCTTTTATAAAATGATTAGATATTTACTTGGCGTAATAAGTGGTATTACGCTCGTCATTTACCAACCACAAATTCTAACATGGTTTGTTAGTTCAGGTATACGCGATAATATTGTCGCAGCACTTAATGGAGTATAGAATGAAAAAACTAGCTTTAATCCCGCTTGTTGGTCTTATAGCAGCATGTGATAAAACCCCACCGGACATCGCAATGTCGCAGCACATGTTTAAATACCAAGCTGATCAAGTCGAAAAGCAAATCGATGAAATGCCTGAATGGTATACCGCTATTCCTAAGGAAGATGATGCAGTATATGCTGTCGGAACATCTCAAACACCAGATCTACAACTAGCTGTGGATATTGCAGTACTTTCTGCAAAGACTACATTAGCAGATCGAGTAAATAGCCGGCTGCGTTCACAAATGAAAATCTTTAAAGCAAAACTAGGCAGTACCGATTTTGATAGTACAGTTCAAAATGAGTTTGAACAGGTGACTCGTAATATTATTGCCGATGCCGATGTTGCTGGTTATACGATTAAAGAATCTAAGATCGTTCCAAACGGCACTCAATATCGTGCTTATGTTCTTTTGGAATATAAAGATGCTGTAGCAAATAGAGTTATCAAAACTCGTCTCATGTCTAATGAAGGGTTGTATTCAAAACTGAGAGCAACAATTGCATTTAAAGAACTCGACAATGCAGTAGAAGCTCAAAAGAAACAAGAAGCAGATGCTGCGAAAGAAGCTATTGACGTTATAACGAGCAACGTTCAATAATTAAAATTCATAAATAAACTATATTTACAAATAGACTCGACTATGGTATAATAATCGAGTAAGGAGAGAAATATGAAGACTATCATTCTACTCGGTCGTGGGACCGAGGGCTGCGGAGTTACTCAATGTGCTATTCAAATGCAAAAAGTAACAGGAGCCACAATCCTTTCTGCAAACGATAAGAAATGGGGTAGAGCTAAAGGCCTACAAATCGAACAGGCTGAAATGTCTGTCGGTAAAGAATGGGAGCAAATGGCTCGATTGATTAATTTACACGATCTCTGTATTGTGTATTCTATTCCATCAAAATCCCATCCACAAGATTGTCAAGATAATTTTCTAAAACTTCTTGATGAAATTAATATTCGAAAAGCATTCATCAATGTAGACCACAAGTCTGCATCAATTGCTCGTAACGCGAATCTTGCTGAAATCTGTGGTAAAGTTGATGTTATTATGACTCATTCACTTGAGAATGATTTCTGTCGATTCGCTAAGAAAAATAAAGTGTATACACCGATTAAAAAGATGGGACTTGGCTTTGATTACGATGGCCATCGCGCAAAGTATTGGCGTCCTATCGAAGAACAAAACGATCATTGTGTTCGATGGATTGGCCGTACAGCAATGTGGAAAGGTCCAGCATTAATGATTGATTTCCATCAAGATGCTTTGATGGATAATGAGTTTATTACTATTCTAGAAGGACTCGAAGCAAGTATTCAGTATCCACTTGTGTTATATCGAGACAATAAAAATGAAACACCCATTGATCGCCGTAAAGTTGTAAATTACTTTCGGCCAGAAAAACAACATGGTGAGACACAAAAGTTTTTGCCAGAGTTCTACGGACAAGAAAAGATCGGTGAAGGTGCTTATCTTTATCCGCAATATATGAATTCAGAATGTATGGAACGCTTATCGTTATCAGCATTTGGTTCAGATCTGTATCACTTAAAAGCAGAAACCTATGGAAATAATATTGAGAATTGTCATGCCGAGATCATTGCGTCCGGCTCAGTTCCAATCTTTCATAAACACTTCTGTGATAATGTCATACATAAAGTACAGGGTAAACCAGTATCCCAGTGCACAAATACTGGTACAATTGGTCTAGATTATTCTAACTTCGAAGAATGCAAGAATATCATGACTCAACTAAAAAATGATCCTACGATGAGAGATGATTGGAGGGAAATGGCATTTGAGTTTTGGAAACAACATTCAGACGGTAACACCGTTGTGAATGAAATCATTCAACTTGCTACTACTGACGAACACCAACCGCAGGGTTTGGAAGAGTTTTTTGGATAATGTATGAAGATCAAGATTTAGATAAGGCCTATGCTCTAAAAGATCTAGGCAATTATCCTGATTTAGATGCTTTTGAGTTAGCAAAAATCATATATAATAAGAGGACTAAAGTCGATGAAAAGTCGGTTCTTTCTCAATCAAAGAACGAGTAAGATTACTAGCTTCACAAGCAGCCTTTATTGATTCGTATTCTTTACCTTTATAAACGCATGCTGTACGTTTTGTAGCACCAATTTTAGCTCTAGTCTCAGCTGAGACTGGTATACCATATCGAGGATTTTTATGACCGGCCATGCGCTTAGACATTTTCTTTCTAGATTCTTTAGAATGAATCATGCCTTTAGTTGTAGTACCACCTTGTCCTTCTTCAAGCATCAGGTTAGCCCATTGATCGGATTCAACTACGTTAAATACATGAGAAAAAAAGATGCCAGCGCGCTTTAAATGGTTTACATTTTCTGTCTCATATAGTATAATAGTAGATATGTTATATCCGTGCTTTTTCAAATGGTCACGCCACTTGATTCCAGAGCCTCGATATTTAAAAGGATTTTGTTGTGTTTTACCAAGATAACACATACCAGTGTCATTATGGATTTTTACATATAGATATTGTGTCATTGCTGAATCTCCTTGACAGATTTAGAGTAGATGGGAATCCCCATTCCGCGATCTACACTACTATATATACCTGTTCTGAGGTATTTTTCACTCAAATGTCCTATTTTTTAGGAAGGAGAAGTAAATAAATGAAAACTATTTTTATCACCGGCATCGCCGGCATGATTGGGTTTCATTCAGCCCGCAAATTTAAAGAAAATGGATGGAATGTAACAGGAATTGACAACTTCAACGACTATTATGATCCTAAACTAAAACATGCTCGTGAAGCAATGCTGAATCAGATTGGTATCGATATTATCAATGATGATATTCAAAATCCAGATTCATATCATGCTGCTATCAAAAATGCAGATGTTATTCTTCATCTTGCAGCATATGCAAATCCACGACATTCGATGGAAGAGCCACAACATTATATTGATACGAACATTACTGGGAGTCAGCGACTCATTGAAACTGCAGAAGAGTTCAACACGCCTGTAGTGTATGCTTCGAGCTCATGCGTAATGCATGGTCAGCCATTACCGTGGAATGAGCATGATCGGCCCGGTCATCAGAATAATGCTTATGGCTGGTCAAAGCGTGCAAATGAATGTCAATTTATGCATTCAAAACTTGATCGCACAATCGGTCTTCGCTTCTTTACTGTCTATGGTCCTTATGGCCGGCCAGACATGGCACTATTCAAGTTCAGTGATGCTCTCGTAAATAATACTCCATTGACGCTTTATAATTATGGTGACATGAAGCGCGACTTTACTTATGTAGATGATATTGTACAAGGTATTACTTTGGTTGTAGACCAAATCACGTCAAATGACAATGAGTATGAAGGTGGAATGCATGAGATCTATAACATTGGTTATGGCGAACAAGTTCAGCTAATGGATTTTGTCGAAGCAATTGAAAATGAGTTTGGACGTAAAGGCACTTATGATAAAGTTCCGGCGCATCCTGCTGATACACCAGAAACATGGTCAGATACGAGCAAATTACAAAAGCTTGGTTATAAGCCAACAACAGCAATCAATGAAGGTGTTAAACATTTTGTAGCATGGTACAAGGAGTACTATAATGTCAATTAATATCGCAATCGTAGGACATGGATATGTAGGGAAAGCCGTAGATCATGGCTTTTCCACTTCGCATGTAGAAAAGTTTATTGCCGATCCACTCTATAATACATCACTCGATGATATTAAAGGCAAACAGAGATTAGATGCAGCTTTTGTTTGTGTACCTACTCCATTTGGTAAAGACGGTGAGATTGATGCATCGATCGTGAAAGATGTAGTAAAACAACTTGCCGCTTTTTCCTGTCCTATCATTATTAAATCAACAGTAACACCAGATGTTGTTGATGAACTGAGTAAAGCAGATTCGAATGTAATTTACAATCCAGAATTTCTGACTGAAGCAAATCATCTCGAAGATTTTATCAATCCTCCTATGCATATTCTGGGTGGTCATCTATTAATTACAAAGCGTGTACAAGAACTTTATGAAAAGTATAGCCAGTGTAAACCTGCACCGGTCATGCATATGTCAGCAATGGAAGCTTCATTCGTCAAGTATGGAATTAATTGTTTCCTTGCCACGAAGGTTCTATGGTTTAACCAATTCAAAGATTTAATTGATAAGTCTGATTCAAAATACAATGTAATTGTCAACGCAATCGGATCAGATCCACGAATTGGTCATTCACATACTCAAGTTCCTGGGCCGGATGGAAAGAAGGGTTTTGGTGGAGCTTGTTTCCCGAAAGATACTAACGCTTTTTCTACATTCGCTGCTGGTGAATTCGGTGTTCTTGATGAAGTCATTAAGCATAATAATATATACAGGAAAGAATATAAACTTAATGATCGTGAAAAAGAACAGAAAGTAAATTATGGCTAATTATGCAAGTATAGTACCACTGATTGGTGGTGAAACTATCGCGATGCAGAATGTATTCGGGTCAAGGCCCGAGTATATTTTATCGTATGAAGGATTTCAAAATAATGATCAGCACATTGTTGAATACTATAAAAACGAAGTTCCTTATCATGTTATTCGAGATGATAGGATACCTGATGTACCTTCTGTTGATGTTATCAACACCGTTTGCCCTTGTGCTGGGTTGTCTAGTCTTAGTGTCACAAGTAGTAGTGATGCTGCTGCTAATGATTGGATGCGTACCTCTGCTCGTCATGTCTTGGGTACACTCAAACCTCAAGTATTCTGGGGAGAAAACGCACCGCGCCTCGCTTCAAAAATGGGAGAACCAGTTGTTAAAGATCTTCGAGAAATTGCTGAAGAGTTCGGATACAGCTTTACAATCTATAAAACAAAAAGTATCCTTCATGGACTTTCACAGGTAAGAGATCGGACGTTTTATTTTTTCTGGAAAGGTAAAAGAGTACCGATTTTTGAATATATAAAAAGGGAACACGAAAAGATCGAGGATACGATTCGTTCTGTGAAACGAGATCCAAGTGATCCAATGTCAATCCTTACGAGCTCAAGTGTTCCATCAAAAGATCCATACTATCGATACGTTCTCGAAGAAATTGAGGGCGGAATTACACATAGCGAGTTTCAAGATAAGATTGGAAAAAGCTATGATGTAAAACACTACATCGAAGATAGTGGCGTTACATATGATCGTGTATCGAAATGGATGTCAAAGAATGGATTTGATAAACAAGCTACACGATGTTTGGAGATGAATCGTAAATTGAAGAGTGGTGGTAATATCATGAGAAGAGGTGTCAATATTCCAAAGAATTATATTGGAGCATTTGTTGGCGCATATCCACTCACACTTACTCATCCAGACGAAGATCGATTCCTCACAATTCGTGAATGCCTTTCAATCATGAAACTACCGAATGATTTTATCTTGCAAGGTGGTATTCGTAACATTAATCATATTTGTCAAAATGTTCCTGTTACAACAGCACAGGACATGGCCGAGAATGTTCTCAAGTTCGTCGACGGCCGACTTGACAATTCGATGATTGATACTGATTTTCTTGTGCAAGATAATAAAACACAAACACTTGATTATAAAAAAGAAGGTGTACAATTGGATGCATTTATGGTATAATATACTTATATTTGCAAAGGAGTAATACATGCCGTCAATAATGGACAAACTCAAAAAGAACAGTAAAGTTAAAGAAACTTCTATTCTTTCTGAGTCTAAATTTTTTACAGATAAAGATATGATTCAAACCGATGTGCCTATGATTAACGTAGCACTATCTGGTTCTGTTGATGGAGGATTAGCGCCGGGTCTCACTGTGCTAGCTGGTCCATCAAAACACTTTAAGACTTCATTCGGTCTTATTATGGCATCAGCTTATTTAAAACAATATTCTGATGCTGTCCTTCTCTTCTATGATTCAGAGTTTGGTTCACCGCAGTCGTATTTCAAGCAGTTTGATATCGATACTTCACGTGTACTTCATACTCCGATTACAAACGTAGAAGAATTAAAGTTTGACATCATTGGCCAGATGGAAGGTTTGGATCGTGATGATAAGGTTGTTATTGTAATTGATTCTGTTGGTAACTTAGCATCAAAGAAAGAATTAGAAGATGCTATTAACGAGAAATCTGTTGCCGACATGTCACGAGCTAAAGCTCTCAAAGGTTTGTTCCGTATGTGTACACCATACTTAAACATGAAGAACATTCCGTTGATTGCTGTTAATCACACTTATCAAGAAATTGGTCTGTTCCCTAAAGCAATTGTATCGGGTGGTACTGGTATCTATTATTCTGCCGACAATATTTGGATTCTTGGTCGCCGGCAGAACAAGAAAGGCACAGAAGTAACGGGCTATGATTTTGTAATCAACGTGGAGAAATCACGTTATGTTAAAGAAAAGTCTAAAATTCCTATCTCTGTGTCTTGGGAAGGTGGAGTACAAAAGTGGTCTGGTCTTCTTGATATTGCTATGCAAGGTCAATATGTGGCTAAGCCGTCGAATGGTTGGTATTCGAGAGTTAACCGAGAAACTGGCGAATTATTTGAATCGAAAGTACGAGAAGCAGCAACACTAGAAGAAGACTTCTGGAAACCAATCTTTGAAGAAACAGATTTCAAAGAGTATCTCAAGCAAGCATATCAAATCGGTGGAAATGCTGCTATTGTTGATATCGAAGATGTAGAGCTTTAATATGCTAAAAGAAAATGAAGACTACGAGCTCATTACTCACGATGAATTACCAGATGCATGGGCTATTCGCATTTTAAAGGGTGAATTTGTTGAGTCGGTAATTATAATTGCCGCTGTTGCAATCAACGAGGTGAAAGGACATCTTTCTTTTAATTTTGAAATTATCGAAACGCCAGATCCAGATATTGTGCATAAAGATAATGAAAAACTTCAAAACCATGTTTCTCAAATCATTGAAGCCGTGATTGAAACTGGTATAAGTGAAGGTTATGTTAAACTAGAAGAAAGATCAGAGACATCAACATTACAGTAAAGATAAATTATGAACCTAAGAATTGAACAGACTATATTAAGAAATCTTCTCACCGAAGAGAAGTACATGCGGAAAGTCCTTCCGTTTATTAGACCAGAATATTTTGAAGGTCCATATCGAACGCTTTTTAAAGAAGCTGGTAAATACGTTGCAAAATACAATAAGCTTCCAGCAAAAGAAGCTTTTCTTGTAGAGTTAAACGAACATTCGAGTCTGAGTAATGAACAATTTACTGCTGCAGTCGATATTGCACAGACATTGTTTGAAGGTGATGATGTTGACGATACTTGGCTTCTTGAGAACACTGAAAAGTGGTGCCAAGATCGTGCCATCTACAACGCTGTCATGGAATCAATTACCATTATTGACGGCAAACATGACACGTTGACAAAGAACGCACTTCCAGAGCTTCTTACAAAAGCTTTGGGAGTTGCGTTTGATACGAATGTCGGTCATGATTATATCGAAAATGTAGAGGAACGTTATGAGTTTTACCATACTGAAGAAGATCGTATCCCGTTTGACCTTGAATATTTTAACAAGATCACAAAGGGTGGTGTACCTCGTAAGACACTTAACATTGCCCTTGCAGGTACTGGCGTTGGCAAGTCTCTATTCATGTGTCATGTTGCTGCTAGTGCTTTGGTAGACGGAGCTAATGTTCTCTATATTACAATGGAAATGGCTGAAGAAAGAATTGCTGAACGTATCGATGCGAATCTTCTCAATGTTCCAATTGATCAACTCGATAAAATGTCGAAAGACATGTTTACTACAAAAATTGCCAATCTTGCTCGTAAGACTACGGGTCGTTTAATTGTAAAAGAGTATCCTACTGGTTCTGCTCATTCTGGACACTTCCGAGCTTTATTGAATGAGTTAAAACTTAAAAAGCAATTTAAACCAGATATCATCTTTATTGATTATCTTAACATCTGTGCTTCATCAAGAATGAAAACTATGGGTGGATCAATTAATTCTTATACTTATATTAAAGCAATCGCTGAGGAGCTACGTGGTCTTGCCGTTGAATTTGATGTACCTGTATTTTCTGCAACTCAAACTACTCGTAGTGGATTTTCAAATTCAGATGTTGGTTTGGAAGATACTTCTGAAAGCTTTGGTTTGCCAGC
>Ga0181561_10004270_pt1 | contig 12390 bp, 5 predicted proteins | sample 011ome_19_FD_133760 | JGI IMG/M metagenome (GOLD analysis project Ga0181561, IMG submission 133760) | Coastal salt marsh microbial communities from the Groves Creek Marsh, Skidaway Island, Georgia - 011510BT metaG (megahit assembly) | ecosystem: Environmental > Aquatic > Marine > Intertidal zone...
AGGTCCTCGCGCGTGCCCGCGCGCCTCTTCGCGCGCTCAAGGATGGCGCGCCGCTCGCGCGCCAGCCTCCCGTGCGCCGACGTGTCCGTCCCGTCCTCCACGGTCCACTCGAGCGGCGCGCGCGCCGGGTCGATCCCGCGCGCGCCGACGCCGAGTCTCGCGAGCGCGTCGCCAAACACGCGCGCGTGCCTTCGGAGCTGCGCGCGCAACCAGTCCCCGCGGTACCACGCCACGATCGCGAACGTGAGCGCCAGCTTCATGAGCGCCATGGCCGCGACGCCGCGCTCGGAGCCCCGCCGACGCGACCGAATCTGTCGTCCCCGAATTTGAAGCGCACCCTGTTTTCGCCCACGCGTCGCTGCGTCGCTCTCGACGACGGCACGACCACGAAGCTCGGCATCGGGCCATCGGCACACTCGCCGCAGTCGTCAATTTTGTTATTTCCGCGAGTGGCTGTCGAGCGCCTTTTCTTTGCTTCGGGCTGAGCTCACCACCTCGCGATCGACCGCGCTCTCCGCATTCTCTCGCGCACATTCGCGCGGTTCCGTGCGCGATGGCGTCCCCGTGCGCCGCGCGCGCGGCGGCGTCGCCCGCGGCGGGCGTCGCGCGCGCGCGGCCGTCGCCGATCGGCGCGTCGCGCGCGCGCGTGCCTCACGCGTCGGCTTCTTCGTCCCACGCCGAACCGTCGCCCGCGCGGTCGGCGCCCCTCGCGCCCGCCTCCCCCGCGCCCGGGCGTTTGTCCGTCGGTCGCGACGCGCACGTGGCGCGCGGCGTCGCGCCGTACGCGCGCGACAGCCTGACGAAGGACGTGGCTCGCGGTCGCGGGTCCGGGGATGCCGCGAAGCGCGAGCGCACGGCGAAGCACACGTTCCACACCGAAGGTGGGCGGCAGGTGCACGTGGAGGTGATCCCGGTGGGCGAGACGTACCTGGCCATCTTCGAGGTGGCGGAGGACGTCGAGCACGACCTGCACGGCGAGCCCATCTCGAACACGTGCGGCGAGCTCTGGCTGCACTGGGGCATGCACCGCGAGTGGCTGGATGAGTGGATGTCGCTTCCCGAGATCCCGGCGGGTTCTCAGTACGTGGAGGGCGACGAGGCGCGGCGCGCGCCCCGCTTCGGCCAGAACACCGCCGCGACGCGCACGCCGCTGGTGCGCGACGGCGACCGCTCGACGGTGGTGTACCGGCGCGGGTTCCCGCTGCGGTTCGCGCGCGCCAAGTTCGAGATCCCGTCCTACTACGCGCCGCTCGAGATGAACTTCGTGCTCGTCGAGAAAAAGCCGCCCCGGGCCGAGTTCCCCGACGAGGAGGGCGCCGTCGCGTACGACATGCCCAAGCGGAAGCACCCGCACGACCCGCCCGCCGCGTTCGCCGTGCCGGTGGGCGCCGCGCGCGGGTGCCCGTACCCGCTCGGCGCGTCGCGCGCGGTCGAGCTCGGGCCCACCGCCGGGCCGGGCTGGTGCAACTTCGCGCTGCACAGCGCGCGCGCGGCGAAGGTGACGCTGTTCCTGCAGTGGCGCCACGGCGACGGCGACGCGCCGGAGACCATGGAGCTCGCGCTGAACCCCAGCACGCACAGAACGGGCGACGTGTGGCACGTCGCGCTGCCGGTGGGCATGCCGGGCGCGGTGCTCCCCATGCCCTCGCCCGGCAGTGCGGTGGGCGAGGGCGGTGACCCCGCGCGCGGCGTCGCGGCGGTGCTGTACGGCTGGAAGGTGGACGGGGACGTGCGCCGCGGCGGGTGGCGGTTCCACCCCGGGATGGTCCTGCTGGACCCGCGCGCGTCGAGCCTCGTGCCCCCTCTGGGGCCCTTCCCGGACGCGTTCACGACGCCCCCCAAGCTGCTCGGCTCGCTCGCGGACGTCATGAACGGCGACGACGCCAACGCCTTCGCGGTGAACGTCCCGCGCGACGCGAGGGTCGCCAAGCCGCGCCTGCGTCGGAGCCCCGGCCAAGAGGTGGCGTACGAGCTGAACGTCTCGGACTTCACCGCGCACCTCAGCTTCGCGGCGACGAGTGACTCGGTCACCGACGTTTCTTTTTCGGGAACCTACGAGGCTGCGCTGGAGAAGGCGGACCACATCGTGAACGCGGGCGCGACGACGGTGGTTTTGTTACCGGTCCAGGCGTCGGCGCGCCGGACGCGCGACGATAACTTCGGGCAAGCCCCGATCAGCGTGTTCGCGCCGGACCCGGCGCTCGCGTCGCCGTCGCGCGGCGAGCCCGCGCACCAGCTGCGCGCGCTGGTGCGCGGGCTGCAGCGCCGCGGGCTGGAGGTGCTGGCGCACGTGCAGATCACGCACCTCTGCGAGGGGAGCGACGAGAAGCCGGACACGAGCTCGCTGCGCGGGATCGACGCCGAGTCGTACTACCAGCTCGGACCCGACGGGCGCGTGGAGATGAACGGCGCGGTGGCGGGCGCGACCGCGCTGAACCCCTGCTCGGCGGTGACGCAGCGCCTGCTCATCGACGCGCTGAGGCACTGGAGGGTCGCGATCGGCCTCGACGGGTTCATCGTGGACTCGGGGGGGGGGATCGCGCGCGGGGCCTACGGCGTCTCCACGCTGCTGGAGGCTATCGCCAACGACCCGGTGCTCGGCGGCGGCGGCGCCGGGTTCGCGGGGGGGGGCGCCGGGAACGGAGGCGGCGTGCGTCTGTACCTGACCCCCGGCGAGTTTGAGGTGGGCGCGATGCAGAGCTGGGGGGTCTGGGGCGAGCGCGTGACGCCCGCGTACGCGCGCGACGTCGGCGCGTTCCTGGAGGGGAGGCACGGAACCGCCGGGGGCTTCGCCGCGCGCGTCTGCGGCAGCGCGGACCTGATCAAGGGCGATCGCGGCTCCGCGCGCGGGCACGTCATGAACTCGTTCGTGGCGCCGCCCTTCGGCAAGACGCTGGCGGACTTCGCCGGCGCGGCGGCGATGCGCGCGAAGATCTCGCCGGAGGCGGCGGCGGTGCACGACCGCTCCAAGGACGCGGCGTCGTTTCGGGGCGGCGCCGTCGGGGGAAAAAACAAAAACGCCTCCGCCGGCGCGGGCTACGGCGTCGGGACGCGCGAGCCGGGCGCCAGCGTCACGTCCGGGCGCGCACCTCCGAAAAAACTCCCGCCGTTGCCGCCGACGCCCGGCGAGACCGCGCTGATGCTGCGCCTGATGCTGGCGACGCTGTTCCTGTCGGACGGCACCCCCGTGGTGGCCGCCGGGGACGAGTACGGGCACAGCCTGCGCGGGCACGACGACGCGCCGTGGGCGTTCAAGCACGACGCCAACGCGTTCCGCTGGGACGCCATCGGTGCGGGCGAGCGCGGCGGCGAAATCACGCGCTTCATGGCGGCGTGCGCGGCGTTCCGGCGGCGCCGCGCCGACCTGTTCGCCGCGGGGGGCGCGAACGTCAGCTGGAGCGACCTCGGCGGCCAGAGGGCGCCCGCCTGGGAGAGCGCAGACGCGCCGCCTCAGCTGATGTGCCGGCGGCACGCCGCGGCGGCGCCCGGCGCCAAGGCCGTGGCCCCGAGCGCCATCGGGGGCGATACCCGCGAGGCGGTGGTCACGCAAGACGCGGTCGCGGCGTGGAACTGCGGGTCGGGCGTCGCGCGCGCGGCGATCGGCCAGCCGCCCCTCGGCTACGCCTGGGTCCGCGTGCTGGATACCGCGCTGGCGGCGCCGGCGGACTGCGATCTCGCGTACATCAACCTCGCGGGGCCGCAGGGCACGTACCTCGTCGCGCCGCACGCAGTGGTGCTCCTGGAGCTCGCGCCCGCGCCGGAGGGGCTGCCCCCCACCGCGGAGCAGGTGGAGGCGGCGCGCGCCGCCGCCGAGCGCCGCGCGAAGCGCATCCCGGACGCCGCGCGCGCCGCGCCGGCGGAACCCGCCCCGGCGCGCGCCCCGGAGCAGCCGCGGGGCTCACCGCCTGCGCAGCGGCCCGCGCCCGAGTCCTTCCCGGAGCGCCCGGCGTCGGAGCCGGAGCAGCCGGCGAAGCCGAGCATGCCAGCGAGGCCGAGCATGCCGTCCCACCCGCCCGCGTTCAGGCCGCCGCCGTGAAGACCGCCGCCGCGGTGAGAGACGGGTGAGAGACGGCGCGCGGTTCGCCGCGTTCGCGGCGCTCGGTATTTTTTTTTTAGTGAGTGATTTCTGAATTTCTGATTCCGACACGCTCCCGTCGGAGCCTCCGCGTCCCCCGCCGCCCGTTCCCTCCGCGCTTCTCTTCGAGATCGGCTCGTGCTTTCCCTCCCGCTGGTCTCTGTCGTCGCCTCCGCCGCCCGTTCCCTTCTTCGAAAACTCTTCGAGATCGGCTCGTGCTTTCCCTCCCGCTGGTCTCTGTCGTCGCCTCGTCTTCACACTCGCGCCTCCCTCGCGCTCTCGGCGCTCTCGGCGTTCGCGGGCGAAAAAAACGCCCGCGCGCCGCGCCCGACTCGGCGCGCGTCGCTCACTTGTGCTCGAGGAGCATGTTGTTCTCCGGCGCGAGCCCGACGCAGGCGCGGAAGATGTTCTCGAGCATCGCGCGCTGCTTGGCGAGCGCGTTCACCACCGGCGTCCCGCGCGGCACGAGCGGCGCCTTCGTGAGGTACGACAGCAGCACCGAGACGGGGTGGAAGCCCCGGTACTCCGAGTCCGCGGGCGATTGGATCTCGATGCGCGTCGAGAGCTCGGCGATGAGGCACATGTCCAGGATGAGCGGCGCCGCCAACAGCGAGTCCTCGCACGTGTTGTGCATCACGATGGTGGATCGCCCGCCCATGAAAATCTCCGACGTGTACTCGTCCATCGCTCGCTTGCTGTCCCCCACGTACGGCACGTACTTGATCACCACCACGTGGTCGGGGTGCTCCCCCGGCTGGTACAGCAGCTCGTTCGACGCCACCATGTCGTCCACCACGTTGGACTTGCTGATCTCTTTCGAGCGGAAGCACGACGGCGCCGAGAGGTTCATCCCGTCGTTGTTCCCCAGGTGGTTGTACGACACGATCGACGTGGGTTTAATTCCCGCGCCGACGAGGAAATCAACCAAAACGGACTTCATCTTCGTCTGCCCGGATTTGAAGTCGTCGCCGCCGATGAGCGACTTCAGCCGCGTCGCGGCGTCGATCAGCCCGGGGACGAACGTGTTTTGCGGCGAGCCGTTGATGAACGGCACGCCCTCGTCGACGCACGCCAGCGCGTACAGCGTCGACGGCGAAACCTCCGCCTCGTCGTTCGCGATGCTCTTCCGTAAGTTCTCCTCCGTGTCGTTCAGCCCGTTCGCCACTTCGCCGTACCGCTCGGTGTTCGCGGTCCACAACACCACCACCTTGTCCACGCCCGACTTTCGTTTAAAGTCGCGCACGTCCGCCCTGATGCGGTCCATCTGCTGTTGCTTCGAACCCTTGATCAGGTTGTCCGCGCGCGCGGCTTGGTTCGCGGCGATGAACTTCGGGTCGTAGATCCCCGGCCGGGGCGTGACGTCCTGCATGAACGGTCGCAGCTGCCTCTGCAGGTCCCAGTCCAGCACCTGCGCGCGCTCCATCGCGTCCGCCATGTTCATTCCGGAGATGTCCCAGCCGTCAAACGCGATCTCGTTGGGCTCCGCCATCGGCAGCAGCGACTTGAACGGCGTGAACACCTCCTCGCCGCCCGCTGCGCCGACGCGGCAGGTGGCGCTCTGCGTCAGGGACCCGAAGTAGTCGGGCGCGCGGATGCCCTCCTTGGTCTTCCACGTGATGCCCTCTCTGTTCGCCACGACGCCGCCCATCAGCGTCGTGCCGTTGTTCCCGCCGAGGCCGACGAGCATGATCCCCAGCTTGGGCGCACGGCGGTCGGTGCGGAACTTGAACCGCTGCTCCACCGGCTCCACCGTCCACGCGGACTTGCCATCGCCCAAATCCTCGGACGTCAGCTTCGTGTCGTTGTACCTGCGCGCGCGGATGACGCGACGACCGCAGTCAGTGTGTGAAAAAAACTCGGCGGTCGGTCCGAGACAAAGTCTCGGCCGACAGAAACGTGGCGAAAGTCGCGAACGGAGACGCGCGCGGGGGGGTGTGAGAGGGGGACGCGCGCCGCGAGCCGTCGCGCGGGACATCGGGGTGGCGGACGCACGTGTACGTGGACTCGATGTGCTCGTCCGTGTACGTGACATTCGGGGACTTCACGGTGAAGTTATCGATCAGCATGGTTCTCGGTCGGCCGATCTCGCGTCGCGGCCTTTCTGTGTTTTGCGCGTCGTCCGCGGGAGGAGGGGGAAGGGTCAGCGACACGCGGCGTGATCGATCGCGACGCGCGGGTGACCGCGCGGAGACAGTCGGGTAGATGCCGGTCGACGTCGGTGGGACGGGTCATCGTGGTGGTGGCCGGCGCGTACCTTTCGCGCGTCTCGCGTTGTGGCCTCGGAAACACCGTCGTTTCGTCGTGGTTTGTTTGGCGCGAGCCTGGATTCTCGAGAAGCGAGGGCCACAGGAATGGAAAACGGAAGTGTTTTCTCGGCGCCAAGAGCGACCGAGAGACGACGCGTTTGATCGCGAAAAGCGGTTTGAAAGACACGCGTCGGATCGATTCTCCAGCGATTTTTGAAAGCGCTTCCCGATTGTTTCTCGCGTCGCCGCGCGTCGAGGACGAACGAGAGACACGAGACGCGCCGCTTCCGCTTCGGCGTCGTACGGACGAGACGAACGACGGACGAGATGTGCCCGGCACGTCACGCTTCAAACGCGTTGAGATTGTTGAGATGGATGATGAGAGAACTGTGATTTTAAAACTGCACGTACAGGTCGCGGTCGGGGTTCATCTCCTCGACGAGCTCCACCGCCTCCGTCAGCGCCACCTCGCCGAACTTGGTGATGTAGTTGTTGTTCACGCTGATGGACGCGATGACGCCCTCGGCGTTGTTCTTGATGGCCTGCGCCAGCGCGAACGCCCCCTTGTCCTTGATCTCGTTGTACCCCAAATCCAGCGAGGTGAGGTTCTCGTTGACCGTGCTCAGGCTCTGCGCCAGCGCCGCGCACCCCTCGTCCCCCAGCTCGTTCCCGCGCAAATCAAGCGTGGTGATGTGCTCGTTGTACTTGATGGCGTCTGCCAGGTACCAGGCGCCGTCCTTGGACACCTTGCACCAGCCCATGCGCAGCGTAGTGAGCTTGCTGTGGAACTTGACCGCCTCCGCCAGCGCTTGGCACCCCTTGGGCCCCACGGGGTTGTACCCGAGCTCCAACACGCGCAGGGGTTTGTTTTCCTTGAGCGCCCCCGCCAACGCCTCCGCGCCCGCCTCGAGGATGTTGTTCCCGCCGATGTCCAGGGTCTCGATGCCCCCGTTATCCTTCAGCGCCTTCGCGATCTCGATCGCGCCCAAGTCGCACAGCTCGTTCATGTACAGGTTGAGGTGCGTCAGGCTCTCGTCCGCCGCGACGTACGCCGCGATGGGCTTCCCGCTCTCGAACCCGAACCCGTTGTTCCCGACGTCCAGGTTCGTGAGCTTGGTCTCGCGCTCGGCGAGCGCGCCGCACAGCGCGGCGACGCCGAGGTCGCCGATGTCGTTGCCGTTGAGCTGCAGACCCTTGACGCCGACGTTCTTCACGAGCCCGTTCGCGAGCGCCTTGCACCCCAAACCGCCGACGTAGTTCCCGGAGATGCTGAACGTCTCCAGCGTGGCGTTCTCCGCGAGCGCCTCCGCCAGCGCCACCGTGCCTTCGTAGTCGATGGAGTTGTTGTTCAGCTCCAGCGCCGTCAAGGTGGTGTTCACCTTGAGCATCTCCGCCAGCGCGGCGGCGCCCTTGTCCGCGATCCCGGAGCTGTTCAAGTTGAGCGTGTTGATCGTCGTGTCTTTCTTGAGGTATTCCGCCAGCACCGCCGCGCCCTCGTCGCACAGGTTGTTGGAAGCCAGCGAGAGCATCTCCAAAGCGTTGTTGCTCTCGAGCGCCTCGCACAGCGCGGCGACGCCCGCCGCGCCGATCCCGTTCGCGCCGAAATCGATGCAGGTGGCGACATCGTTGAACGCCAGCGCCTCGCTGATGTACTGCGCGCCCTCGTCCCCGAGGTTGCGCCCGTGCAAATCGACGGTGTCGAACCGGCGCATCTCGCTCATCATCTCGCGTAGGTTGCGCTTGAACTCGCCCTTGATCTGCCGCGGCGCCGCCGGCGCCGCCGGCGCGCCGTCCTCCTCGGACGTGAACGTGGGCATGCCCGCGAACGAGGCGTTGCCCACGGGCACGTTATCGCCCATAGGCACGTTGTCGCCGCCCATCTGCGCGCTGGACAAGCCCATCTCACCCAGGGTCATGCCGCCCTCCGCGGGGGGGGCGTCCGCGCCGGCGCCGCCGCCGCCGCCAGAGTTCTTCTTCTGCCAGAAGAAGTACCCCACCGCCGCGACCGCCGCGGCCGCGCCTCCGACGAGCACGATGTCGGGGCCTTCCTCCTGCGGCGGAGGTGCGGAGCGCGCGGAGCGGTACTGGGAAGACCTGCTCGCGGCGGATCTCGGGCGGGGAAGCTCGTCCGAGCTTCGCGCGCGCGAGGGCGCGGGCCTCGCCACCACCTCCATCTCCTCCTCCTCCTCCTCCTCCTCCGCCTCCTCGCCCTCGCCAGCCTCAGCCCCAGCCTCGGAATCGAACCCGGCGCCTTCCTCGGCGTCGCCCTCCTGCGCGGCTAGGCGCGCGGCCTCCTCCTCCTCGAACGCTGCGAGCTCCGCCTCCTCTCGCTCGCGTCGCTCGCGCGCCTCGCGCCTCGCGCGTATTTCCTCCGGGCTCCGCTTCTTCTTCGCCGCGCGCGTGACCACGGAGACGCGCCCGCGCGCGGTTCGGCGCGCGCCGCGCCCGGGGACGACCGTCAGACCGGCGACGCCCGCGATGCCGCGGCTGGCCGCGCTCGCACGCGCCGTCAGGCTCGCGCGCGTGAGCGACCGTTGGCGCTGCAGAGTCACACTATCCACTCTGGCCGCCGGGGCGACGCCGCTCATCGCGTTCGCTCGAGGCGCCGAGGCGCGTCTCGGCACGGTCAGCGGCGTTCTCGCGGACGTCGCGAGGATCGCGCTGCGCGTTGCCATCATGCCGAGCTCGTCCGTGAGTCGCTCGACGCTATCGGGTACGTATCGCGCCGACGTTCTGGGGAAACGTGACTCGGGCGATCGTAAAAAAGGGGTTTTGCTTTTTTCAGAAACTTCCCGACCAGAAAGCTCATCACGAAGATGCGAACTCGAAAAAGCGGTCTCGTTTGGTGGGTGGGCACTTTGCAGAGATTCGCTTTCCAGGCGTTGTTTCGGGTTGTTGGCTCGAGACGATCGGAGCGAACAACGGCGCGCGCGCTCGGCGAACGCCCCTCACCGTTCGGAGCGTCGTTCGAGGTGTCTCGCGCTTGCCGGTCGCTCGCGTTCGTCCGGAGACGTCGAGGGCTATGCGTACCTCTTCGTCTCGCCCGTCTTCGCGACACGCCGCGCGCGTCTCCGCGCTGGTCGCGATCGCGCTGTGCGCGTTCACGCCGATCGCCGTCTCCGCCGCGGGCGCGCCCTCCGGCTCGACGCCTCGCGGCGCCGTGGGCGACGCGCTGCGCTCGTGGATCGACGCGAACGGTGACGCCGGGGTGGAGCTCGAGGGTGTGTACCTCGGCGAGCACGACGGCGTCGCCGCGGCGTACCGCGCGGGAGGCGCGACGCGCAGAGACGTGGGCGTGTTCGCCGCCTCGGGCGGTCTGGACGCCGGCGAGGCGTACGTCTCCGTTCCTTGGAGCCTCGTGCTGAGCGCGGAGACGGTGGGCGCGCGTCGCCCCGCGCTCGGCGCGCTCCTCACGCAGCTCCGCGCGGAGTACGGCGCGGACGAGAAGAGCGCGCTGATGCTCGCGCTCCTGCACGAGCGCTTCGCGTCGCCCGAGGATTCGCCGTGGCGAGACTACCTCGCCGCGCTTCCCGCGCCCGGCGACGACGACGGCTTCGACGCGACCACGCGCTGGTCCCCCGCTTCCCTGCGTGAGCTGCGGGGCTCGTTGGCGCTGGATGACGCCATCGCGGACCAGGCGAGGGTGCGCGCCGTGCACAAAGGGTTCACCGCGCGCGTCTTCGAGGCGAACCACGCCGGCGCGACAAAAAAGACTGTTCAAAGACTGTTCCCGCCGCGCGCCGCGACGCTCGCCGCGACGGAGTGGGCGTGGTCGGTCGTGCACTCGCGCGCGTCCCGCGTGCCCGGGAAGGGCCTGGCGATCGTGCCCCTCGCGGACATGATCAACGACGCGGACGCGGTCGAGTTGGAGGCGAGAGCGCGCGCGCGCGGAAAAGAAAAAGGCGTTTCCGAAACGGATTTCGAAAAGGATTTCGTCGTGTACGACGCGACGCACGACCGCGCGGCGGTGTACGCCAAGCGCGACTACCGCGCCGGCGAGGAGGTCACCGAGCGCTACGGCGACTGGTCGGACGCTGACACGCTGCTCAGCGCGGGGTACGTGCGGGGCGTGCGAGACGGCGTGTCCGAGGCGGACGGCGAAGTCTCCGTCTCGTGCGTCGCCGTCTCGCTGGGCGCGTCGCCCGAGCTCTCGCCCGAGCCCGAGCGCGCGCGAGAGGACGCTCGCGCCGCCGACGCGCTCAAGGACCACGGCTTCGAGGTCCCGTGGCGCGCGTGCCTGTCGCCGGCCATGCGCGGCTCGCGCGACGCCAAGCGCGTCGCCAAGTGGGCGTCCATCGTCGCGGAGAACAATCCCGAAGAAGACGCGAACGCGACGACCGCCGCGCTCTCCGGCGAGGAAAAGGACGCCGAGCGGCGCGCCGGCGGCGCGCGCGGCGGCGGCGTGCTCCTGCGCGCGCTGGACCGCCGGCTGGCCCTTTACCCGACCTCCCTCGAGCACGACGAGGACGCGCTGCGCATGTACCGCGAGCAGCTGGAGCGGGCTGTGCTGCGGACGCGGGAGCTGGAGGAGGCGGAGGAGGGAGACGAAAACGAAAAAGACGAAAAAGTCGCCGAAGCGAGACGTTCGCTCGTCGTCGCGCGGCGCGCGGCTTTGGCGACGGCGCTGCGCGCGCGCGAGAAGCGCGCGCTCGCCGCGACGCGCGCGAGCCTCGCCGGCGATGCGGGGGGGGACATCTTCGCGTGGGCGGATGCGGCGTCGCCGACGCGTTTTCGTAATTCGGGACATGAAAACTCCGAAAACTCTGACTCCAAAGATGAGCTGTGAGCTTTGGAGCTGTCGGGGGGACGCGTCGGGAGAAGCGCGCGCGGCGAGCGCGTCGCGTAAACGGAGCTCCTTTGTGAACTATCGCGTATCTCAACACGTCGGTGAGGTTTGATGTACAACAAGGTGATGAGCGTCGGCAAGAATCGTCCTACGTACTACGTGACTAAAATAAACACAACACATTTGATCCACACGTGCGGTTCGCGTGGACGCCCTCCGCGACGCGCGGGGAGGGCAATCGATTCGTCGCGCCGGGCGACGTCAGGCGACTTCATCCGCGTCGCGGGGAGGAATCACGTCCTTCACCTCGACGGCGCGCCTCTCGGCGCGCCCATGAGCTTCTGGATGTACTGCACGGTGGAGACGTTGTGCGGCATCACCGTCGTGCTGCCGAACTCCACCACGCCGTCCGCGATGGGCACGGAGATGATGGTGCGCACGCCCGCGTTGGTGGCTTGTCGCAACCTCTGGAACGACCACGCGGGCAACGCCGCAATCTCCTCGTGCCACTCGTAGTTCCCGGTGTAGCCCACTCTGCCCGCCATGCCGAACCCCATCACCCACGACGGGTACATCGTGGCGGAGGTCTGGATGAACAGATCCATCATACCGTCGCGCCCGTCGTCCCGCGAAGCGTCCAGTCCGACGTCGTACACGAACGTCTCGGCGCCGCGCAGGCGCCAGAAGATGCCGTAGTCGAACCCCTTGGCGTCGGCGACGAAACGCATCTGGTCGCGCGTCGACGCCACCGCCGCGCTCGGCACCAACCAGCCGCCCGACCCCGAGCCCGCGCTGGCGTGCGTCTGCATCGGGTTCACGAGCGGACCGTCGCGGTGGAACGAAAGCACGGAGTCGCGCAGGAGCTCGTCGATGGACGGCTGCCGCGGCGCCGCCTCCACGCCGAGGCGCTCATCCTCCGCGGCGCGCCCCCCGAACGTCGTCTCCTCCCAAACCTCGGATAAAGAATCACCGCCGCGAATACTCCCCGCGTTGCTGACGCGGGACGGACGGACGCGGGACTGCGCGTCGCCCGCCGAAGCTGACGGCTCGGGCGATCCGCGCGCGTTCCGGGAAGGGGCCATCTGCGACGCGAACGAACCGGAACCGGAACCGGACCCGGACCCGGACCCGGACCCGCTCGTCGCGCCGGACAGACTCGATTCGTTTGTGGCGGCGCTCGACGCGCCGTGCTCGTACGAGTGGGGCCCCCGCGGCGAGGGCGGCGCGTTCCCGGACCCGCGCGCGGTGTCCAGCACCGCGTGGAGCTGCTTCGCCACCGGCCG
>Ga0181561_10004277_pt1 | contig 12375 bp, 13 predicted proteins | sample 011ome_19_FD_133760 | JGI IMG/M metagenome (GOLD analysis project Ga0181561, IMG submission 133760) | Coastal salt marsh microbial communities from the Groves Creek Marsh, Skidaway Island, Georgia - 011510BT metaG (megahit assembly) | ecosystem: Environmental > Aquatic > Marine > Intertidal...
AACGTCGGGGCGGAGTCGAAAGACGTCAGGGGTGGAAAAGTCGAAAAAAGGCGTCGAGGCGCGTCGGGATCGAAAGGCGTCGAGGGGTGCGCGGGCGGAGAGAAACATACGCCGGGGAAGTAAAGTCCTTAAGGATCGGCGTTCACGACGCGAACGCGGTCGTATGGGGACCAGTGTGATACTACGACGCGCCTCGATCCGTCCGCAGACGAGAAGCGTCGACGTCAAATTCACGATGTCGACGACGGCGAGGAGGCACGCGTCGACCGTGGCGTTCGCGAGCTTGAACGCGCGCATCTCCGGGATGATCTCGTCCGCGCGCGCGAGCGACGCCTCCGCGTCCGTGGTCTCCACGACCGCGTACGCGACGGAGTGCGTCGCGCCGTCGGGGGAGGAAAACTGAGGGTAATTGTCCATACGAGCGAACGTCGGGGTGGAGTTCATAGGCGTCAGCTGGAGTTGAAAGGCGTCGTGGTGTGTCGGGATTGAAACCGAGGGATGAGCGGAGAGATGCGCCGGGCAAAGTCCTTAAGAAACGGCGTTCACCACGCGAACGCGGTCGTATGGGGGCCAGTGTATGGGACGCGCCTTGAACTGCTTGACGTCGCCGTTGACCAGAGCGTACGGCGTCATGAGAGACAGCGAGTGCGACTTGGCGCGGAACTGCTTCGCCGCGAGCTCGTTGACGTCCGTGACGTTGAGATACTGCACGAGCATCGCGACGACGCGCTCGTCCCACGCCGTCGTCGTCGGCGATCGAAGGTTCAGGGTGTCGGACAGGATCGCGCTGATGAGGGTCGAGGGTCCATACGAAGCGATGATATCGGGGTGGAGTTCATAGGCGTCAGGGGTGGAGTTGAAAGGCGTCATAGGGTCGGAGATTGAAAGCGAGGGACCCTGGGCGGAGAAACGCGCCGGGAAGTAAAGTCCTTAAGGATCGGCGTTCACCACGCCGACGCGGTCGTATGGGGACCAGTGTGAGATGGGACGCGCCTGAGCAGCATCCCCGCGATGGGCTTGGGTAAAAACTTTTCGTTCACCGCGTAGGTGTGCGCGACGATGGAAGACATGCACCCCCACGGTCGGATGTCCACGAATATCGGCTTCTCCGTGACGATCGTGTTGCTCTGCAGCGCGTGGTGGTCGATCACGCCCACGATGTTCGCCATCGGGATCGCCGGATTCAGCTGCGACTGCTGCTGGAAATCGACGAGGCACACGTTTCGGTCGGGCCTGTGAGGGTCGTTTTTCCATACAAAAATAGTTCATCGGTCAGTTGAAAGGGGACGCGATCAAATGTTGAAACCGATGGACGGGTGAAAAACGAACGTTTGGGACGAGAACACACCTCTCCGCGAGCAGGTCCTCCACGGGCGGCGGCAAATCTACGCCCCAGTGCTCGAGCGCGAACTGCGTCTCCGTGTTGATCTCGCTCGCGCGCGCGGGGACGCCGCCGTACAGCTCCGCCGCGCCGATCGCGCCCGCGATGCTGTCGAGGTCGGTCATGATGTGTCCGACGAAGACGGCGTCGTCGAGCAACGGAAAGAACGCATCTGATTGGCCTTTCGCCTTTGGGAGGTGCTTGAGGAGGGTACAGCCCTCGTCCCAGTGCTCCTCGACCGCGTGCTCGAGCGCGGTCTCCTCGCGCTTGGCGTACGTCGTGTGGTCTAAGTGCTTCATCGCGACGGACGGACGGACGGCGGCGTCGGCGGGGCGCTTCGCTTCGTCGCGCGTTCAGGATCGATCTATCGTCCGGCGACGCGCCCGGTGATGCGCGTGCTTTTTATCCTCGCCGCGTCCGTCGACGCGCCGCGTGCGGACGGGACCGAGGGCGGCGCGCGATGCTTCGCTTCGCTTCGTCCGCCGCGCGCGTCTCCGTGCGAGCGAGCGCGAGCGTGCGCGGAGTCGGAGTCGCCGCGAGCGCGTCCGCGAGAGGCTCGGTCGCGCGCGCGCGTGTGCGACGCCGCGACCGTCGAAAGGTCGAGAAGACGGCGCGCGAGGAATCTTCTCGGTCTCGACGGCGCAGAGCGCTCGATCTCGAATCCGATCGGTCGGGCGTGCATCGAGGGATTAATAATAACATTTGCCTAACTAATTACTGTACACGTACTGTACACTAGCCCTATTACGAACCTTCGAATACTGTAGAAATCCCTCGAAAGTTCGAATATCTTCGCGAAGGTGTCTGTTTATGTATATAAAGAAGATCGATCGATAGAGGCCTCCAAACCTCAACTCGCGTTCGCGTCTCCCGCCCGAACGATCCGAAACTTCTTCACTCTCGTGTGGGCTTTTTAGCTGTTTCAAAAATGACTCTGACCGCGGTGATACTTCTCCTTCTCTCGTTTGCGAGTGTCGCCAACGCGGCGAACACCATTTTGTTTCCTGTGCTCGCCGGTGGTGCCACCACGACCCAGGCGGGAAGCGGCGCCGGTGATAATTCAGATGAAGTCTGGAACACCATGGCTATAATTCAAACCGGCATCAACGACGGCACCATTCCGAGCACGTACGGCTTAACCATAGACCACACGTCCTTGTCTACTCAAAGCGACATGTGCGACTCGGCCAAGGTCGAAGCAGCTCTCAACTCTGCGTTGTTTCTCTTTCTGCCCGACCAAGAACAGTTTGCTCTTTTCGTCTGCGGCGCAGCGACGGAGTCGAAAGCCAAAATCAAATCTTGGGTTGAAGGCGGTGGTCATATTTTTATGGGCAAAAGTGACTCGTCCTCCGATGTCGACGCGCTGAACGCTATCTTCGGCTGGGATCTCAGTAAAGCTTCGTTTACCTCGACCACTTTCAGCAGAAACGACGTCAACGCCGCTGGGACCGTATTCGCAACGATGACGCCGCCCGACTTTCAGCACTCTGGAAGTGAACTCGGAAACTGCGGAACTACACCTTGTCTTCCAATATTCACCGAGGGCAGCGCCGGCGGCACAGATACGACGAAATACTTTCTCGCCAAGTGGAACGTCGGCAGCGGGACGGTTTGGCACCAGGCGAGTGGAGACCCCTTCGACGTGTGCCCCGCGGCTCAAGTCACGTTCCCGTGGGGCGATACGCACTCTGCTACGTGCACGCAGTCCGACGACGCGACTTGGCTCATGAACTTGTTTGTGCAGTTGGTCGTTGAGCTCGCAAAATTGTCGACTGCTGAAAACTCGACTCCGTGGCATACACCCGATGTGATCGCAGCTGTAGTCGTCGGTGGCTCCATTATTACTGCTTCTGCGGTGTATATTTTTGTTCATTGGAGACAACACAGTCAAGTAAAGCAACCTTGTGATGCTTCCGTTGTGTAGCGAGTGGGACTTGTCGTGCCCACGAGCGTCAGGTGAATCTTCGAAGAATTCGCTGAAGTTCGTGCGGAAGTTCGTGCGAGCTACCCTAATTTAACCTCAGCTGGCAGAGTGCGAGTCCGAGAGTGCGTGCATCTCGAATCCGATCGGTCGGGCGTGCATCGAGGGATTAATAATATACCCTACACGTACACGTAGTAGCTCCGTCGCTACCCTATTAGGTTTTCTCTGGTTTTCTCACTCATCGTCACCCCTCATCCGTCGTCGTCCCCGCGCCCGCGGCCGCCGCCGCGTCCGCGGCGTCGCAGCTCCGGTCCAACAGCTCCACGAGCTCGCGGAACGGCGGCGTGAAGAAGTGGTCGCGCGCCTCGAGTTCCAGCCACTCCGCGCCCGCGGTCCCCGCGCTCAACCCCAAGCACTCGCGCGCGACGCGTCTCTGCTGAGTGAGGGTCATCGCGTGAGGGGCGGCGTTCGAGGGCGTCGGGCGGAGTCGAAAGGCGTCATAGGGGCGGGGAAACGAACGACGGGAGGTAAAGTCCTCAAGGAAAGGCGAGCATAACGCGAACGGGGTCGTATGGGGACCAGTCAGTGTGATGACGCAGAAGAATGCGTGCCTGAATGTCGATGTCCACGAGCGCGTCGCGCGCGCCGCCGACGGCGGCGACGAAGTCGCAGTTTCGTCGCATCGCGTCGTAGTCGAACGCGCGATCGAAGTACCCGCTCGCGCGCTCGTTCGCGTCGCCCAAGTCCGAGTCGTAGTTCGCGACGAGGATGATACCCTGCGCGGGAGAGATAGATAGGATGGCGGGGGCGTCGGGCGGACGAACGAACACGAATGAATGATGTTTCGGGAGCGCAAATCACGCGCGGCGCGCGCCTTGAGCTTCGTCCTCTCCGCGAGCCGCATCGCGGCGACCGCGCCGCTGCTGTGCCCGACGACGACGCACCCCGGCCCCGCGCGCAGCGGCCCGCTCGGATCCACGATGAACGGCAGCCACGCCCTCTCCCTGCACACGTGCGGGTCCGGCATGTTCGTCGTCCGCGCGTCGTAGCGCGTCGCGTCGAGCGCGTCGCTGAACCACGCGTAGAAGTTGCACTCCCTCGTCGGCGTGCATCCGCTGCCGGGGAGGACGATGACGGGCGTCCGCGCCGCCGCGGCGGCGGACATCGCGGCGGGCGACGCGACGCGACGCGACGCGGGGGTTGGTCGCGGGGGGGACGCGCGCGTCGACTGATCGATCTCGCTGACGGGGACGCGCGAAAAAGTACAGCTGCGTCGATGATGCCGCGTGATGACAGAGTGTTTAAAAAGAATGATGGCCGTCCGTCGTCCGAGAGGCGGCCTCCCTCCCGCCTCTAATGAACGAGCCTCGCGACGCGCTAGTTCGCCTTCTTCTTCTCCTCCGCCCCCAAGCCCACCGCGCCGCTCGCGTTCGCCTTCGCGCTCGCGTCGCCGCGGTCGCGCTTCTTCTTCGGGTTCACGACCCGCCCGAAGATCACCATCGCGACGACGACGAGATGCGGCAAAAAGTACACCGACGCCCACGCGTCGACGCACTGCCGAAACGTCACGAGCATGAACGCGCCGCAGAGGTAGTTTAATCCCACGGTCGCGAGGAGCCAGTGCGGGAGAGAGATCAGCCACGACGCCGGGGCTCGGCTGAAGAGCCAGTGCTTGCTCTGCCACCGGTACACGGACTTGGAGCCCTCGATGAACACAGCGCTCGAGACGAAGAACAGCCTGTGTGTCGGGGGGGGAGGGGACGGACGCGGTCGGCGATCGGTCGGCCGTGTCGACGTGATGGACGTCGTGCGTGCGTGCGTGCTTATGTGGCGGTGTGTGATTGGAAGATACGATGATACGATGAGATGACGTGGACAAGGATACGATGACGTGGACGTGGACGCACCAGTACCCGGCGTATAACCCGTGCCACACCCCCGAGACCGTCTGCGTGAGAAGCAACTGCCGGAACCCCGGCTTTTTCCCCGCGGGCGTCGACCGATCGTACACGTAATGCCTGAGCCACTTCCCGGTCTGTATGTTCCAGTGATGCGGAATCTGCACGAACGTCGCCGCGGTCTCGACGCCCATCGGACGGACGTTCTTCCCCGTCTCCCACGTCGCGACGCGCGTCGTCGCCACCTCTCCGCTCTTCTTATCCACGACTGAAAGGGTCGACGGTCCATAGCGCGAAGCGACGAACGTCGGGGTGGAGTTCAGAGGTGCGTCAGATGGAGTACGTACAAAGGCGTCGCGGCGCGTCGGGATTGAAGCCATCGAGAGGTGGGCGGAGAGAAACGAACGCCGGGAAGAAAAGTCCTTCTTCTTAAGGAACGGCGCGCACAACGCGAACGGGGTCGTATGGGGACCAGTCAGCGTAAATAAACGAGGAGGACGCGCCTTTCTTCTCCTCGTGCCCGCTGAATCCGATCCCGGACGCGACGCACGCCGCCTCCGCCCAGACCCAGCAGAAGAAATACTTCCCTCGGCTGCCTTGGCCGAGGATGTGGAGCTCCCAGAACTTCAGCCACAGCGGCTTCGAGTTCCAATCCGGCGATAAGTACGTGTCGTCGATCGTGTAGATTGTCGCGACGTATAGGTGGATAGTCATGAAAAACGTCGCGTACGCCGCCGTCTTCATCGCCTGTACGAAAACGCTCGGGCACCCGCCGTTACGGTGGTTCTTATCCCACACCCCCTTCCCTCTGAGCCAGTCCGAGTAGTCCCGAAACTCCAACGCCGGCCCGACGACGAGCGTGCACGGGAAGACCAGCCACGCGGCGTAGTCCAACGGATTCGGCAGCGTCGTCACCGCGCGTCGCTTTTGAAAGTCTGAGGGTCGAGGGTCCATACGAGCGATGATATCGGGGTGGAGTTGAAAGGCGTCAGCTGGCGTTGAAAGGTGCCGAGGGCGGGTATTGAAAGCGAGGGACCCTGGGCGGAGAGATGCGCCGGGAAAAGTCCTTAAGGATCGGCGTTCACCACGCCGACGGGGTCGTATGGGAACCAGTGTAATGAGAACGCACCTGAGAGGCGATCGAGCGGCGCCGCCGCGTCCTGGTAGTTGAGCGCGCACGCGGTCACCTTCAGCGTCAGCACCATGAGCAGACCGGTGATGTCGATGTTCCCAGCCTTCCACGCCTCGCCGCTCGACGACGTCGCGTGGAAGTAGATGAGGTACGCGAACGCGCCGACGCCGACGATCGCTGAGGGTCGTTCCATCATTCAAAGCGATGTCGGGGTGGAGTTGAAAGGCGTCAGGGGTGGAGTCGAAAGGCGTCGAGGTGTGTCGGGATCGAAAGCGAGGGACCCTGGGCGGAGAGACACGCCGGGAAGAAAAGTCCTTAAGGATCGGCGTTCACCACGCCGACGGGGTCGTATGGGGACCAGTGTGAGGAGAACGCACCGCCGCATCGCTTCCGATGCGCCGCCATGGCGGCGTACGACGCCGCGCCGAACACGAAGACGCTGGCCGTCGCGCTCCCGAACGCGAAGACGCTCAGGAACGTCCCGGCGAGGAGGCCGTAGAGGTTCTTCAACACGGGCGACTCGATGAAACGGAACCCCGCGCCGATGGGCAGAGACGCGAACAGCGCGAGCGTGAAGAGCACCGTGCCCGGGGGCACGCCGAGCGGACCGGAGAGCGGGCGGCACACCGCGCGCTGCCACTCCCACTCCATCGCGGCGTAGGAGAGGTCCGTGGTGTTCGGGCCGACCATCGTATCGTTCGTGATCGCGCGTCGAGAAGACGGGAAGGCGCGGTCGACGGACGACGAGGACGTGGAGGAGGAGGAGGAGGGGACGATGGCGCGACCCTTGATGATGCATGATGACGATGAGTTCGTGGTTCGACGTTCGCTCGCCGCCGTCCGAGTCGCGGTCGGTCGGCCATTTCTCGAAGAGAAGCAGAAGTGATTTCAACGCGAAGATCTCGATCTCCCTCGCGCTATCCGGTCGCTCGCTCGCACTTCGTCCGCGGCGCCGCTCCGCACGACGCCGTCCACCATGATGACCGCATCAGCGAGAACGTCCGCGCCGCCGCCGCCGCGCGCCTCCTCCTCCTCCTCCTCCTCCTCCGCGCTGGCGCGCTGCGCGCGCATTCGCGGCGGCCGCGTCGCGCGTCGCGCCGTCGTCGCCGTCCGCGCGGGCTCGGAATCGGACAAGCTCTCGAGAAACGTGATCGACCTCGACAAGCGGAAGATCGGCCCGGGCGTGGGGAAGCCCGTGAAGGTCACCTTCGTGGGCGCGGGGGGGCAGGAAGTCACCGTGGACTGCCCGGAGGACCAGTACATCCTGGACGCCGGGATCGACGCGGGGCTGGAGCTGCCGTTCACGTGCCGAGGAGGCATCTGCGGCGCGTGCGTCGCGAAGTGCGTCGAGGGGTCCGTCGATCACCGAGACATCGCGGACCTGGAGTTCACGCTCGACGAGGAGGAGCAAGCGGAGGGGATGGCGCTGATTTGCATGGCGTACCCGGTCGGGGATATCAAGCTCGAGACGCAGAGCGACTGGGGGTTGTCGCTGGGGCGGGAGGACGCGGGGGGGGGGTGGAAGGGCGCGACGGGGGAGATCGGGGGGCGAGATCCCACGCCGCTGATGGGCAAGACGGACCGCAAGGGGCTGTGAGACTAAATGCTCATAGAACTCGGCAGCCGCGCGACGGACGGACGGACGTTCGAGCGCGCGCGCGAACGCGCGGAGTTTGGACGACCGCGAACGTCGAGACGAAGAGGTTTGGTTCGGTTCGCCACGGAGGTTGTTTTGGCTTTGTAAAAAGAATAATTACGCACACCGCGGCACCGCCGTCGCGACGACGACGTCTCGCGCGCGCGTCGCGTCACGACGCGACGAGCGAGGACGCGTCTCCCTCCTCCTCATCCTCCTCCGCCGCCGCCGCCGCCGCGTCGACCGGCGGCAGTGGGCGATGGCGAAGTACTCGTGCCTCGGGTTGATCCTGCCGGACGCGCTGAGAGACGGCGGGGAGAAGGGCGGCGGGGTCGCGGGGGTGACCTGGCGGCAGCACGACCGCGTTCACGGCGGCGGCGAACGCGCGCGGGTCGGACCTCGCAATGAGGCTGACGACGGCGGAGGCCGACGCCGTGGACGGGTGCGCGTCGTGCTCTAAGAACGCGGCGGTGATCTCCGCGACGCTCTCCGCCGCGACGGGCGCCGCGGAGAACGAATCGTCCTCGCGCGTCGCGCCGTCGTCGTCGCCGTCGCCGCCGCGCGAGCGCGCGCCCTCGCCCTCGCCCTCGCCATCGTCCGCGACGGGGACGATCTCCTCGCCGCCGCGCTCGGCCGTCGCCACCGTCGCGGGAGTCTCAAGCTCCGCCTCGTCCGCCGCCTCCGCGCCGCCGCCGCCCGATGAAGTTCTTATAGACGCGGCGGCGGCGTGAGCGAAAGCGTTCGAAGTCGCGTTCGTTGCCGCCCAGTGCGCGAACCGCTGCTCCTCCGCGCTGACGTTAGCCGCCGCGCGCTCCTTCAGCGCGGCGTACATCCGCAGCCGAGCCGCGCGCAGCCGGTCCCTGTCCGCCTGTAACACCCCCGTCGCGCCGGGGGGCAGCGCCGTCGACGGCGACGACGTCGACGGCGAAGAGGGCCCCGAAGACGGCGCGTCGACCGACGCGGACGCGGCGGCGGCCGCGGCCGCGTCGCCGCCCGCCGCCGCGATAGACGCCGCCGCGCGATTCGCCGCGCGTCTCCGCTCGCGCTTCTGCTCCTGCAGCCAGTCCTCGATCATCGCGCGCAGCGTCAGGTTCGGCACCACGTGCGACCGCTTCAGGCGCTGTTTCGTGCTCGGCTCCGTGTGTTGGTGCTCGAGCCAGCGCATCAACGCGGCGCGCTCGTACGTGATGCCCGCGGGAGTCACCGCGGGCTCTCGAATCACGCACAGCGTGATCGGGCACCGGAAGTGAGACGGCGCGCGCTCGTCGTTGAGCCATTCCGGGAGTACCACCGGGCCCGGCCAGTGCGACCGCGAGGAGGAGGACGACGACGACGACGTGGACGACGACGTGCCCGGCAAAGACCGATCGCGGCGAGACGCGATGTCGTGGGGCGGCGCTTCCGAGGCTCTTCCGCGAGGAAGCGCCGCTTCGCCGCCGCCGAGCTCGGTGCCGCGGACGCGGCCGACGGCTGCGGCGGCGTCGGCGACGGCGCGCGCGCGCGCGCGGTGCCGTTGGCGCGCGACGTCGTCCATCTCCTCGTTTGAGAACAGGTCGTCGATCGCCGCCTCGATCGCGTCCGCGGGGTTTGATGAAACGCCTGGATTCGAGGAAGCGTTACCGCGGCCTTCCTCGCCCCACGAGTTGGCGCGCTCGAGCCGTCGCATTGCTTGGCTTTGTTCAATCGCGGTCGCCCTGTTCGCCGCCGTCACCGCCGCCGCTTGCTCCTCCTCCCTTCTCCGCGCCGCCGCGCGCCGCCACGCCGCCGGGCTCTCCCCGAACCCGCCGCGCCCGGTGACGTACCACACCCTGTACCCCACGCGAAACGTCGGCAGCGCGACCGCGCCGATCGCGTAAGCGACGCTCTGGGGGTCGTTCCATCGTTCAAAGCGACGTCGGGGTGGAGTTGAAAGGCGTCAGTTGGAGTTGAAAGGCGTTGAGGGCGGGTATTGAAAGCGAGGGGTGGGCGGAGAGGTGCGCCGGGCGAAGTCCTTAAGGAACGGCGTTCACCACGCGGACGGGGTCGTATGGGAACCAGTGTGAGGAGAACGCACCCCGACGACTTTCGGCGCCGAAAACGTCGCGAGCGTCAGCGCCTCCAGCATGAGCGCGCGCGCGAGCCCGGGGTAGATGGTCCGCGTCGTCGCGAGGACGGCGGCGTTGCGCGCCATCGCGATCGCGCGCAGCCGCGCGCCCGCGACGCCGACGCGATTTCTCGCCCACCGCGTCTCCAAGTGCGTGCCTCGCTCCCACCGCCGCGCGATGTCCAGGTTACCCTGCGCGAACATGGCGACGAGAGCGAACCCTAAGACGGCGCCGAAGACGCCGGGGAAGGACGAGAGGCCCCAGAGCTCGTGCGCGCGCAGCGCGACGATGAAGCCGGGGCAGAGGAACCACAAGCCGAGGAGCGGAAGGTTCAGACGCGGCGACGGACTCGGACTGGGGCTGCGTGGGTGAAGCGATCGGTCAGTCGAACGTCTTACCGGTCAAACGTTGAAAGGGAAGCGCGGGTGAAGAGTGACGACGGGAAAAGTCCTTAAGGAACGGCGTTCACCACGCGAACGCGGTCGTATGGGAAGCGGTCTCACCTCGGACTGGCACTCGGATCGTCGGACCCCGCGATGTTGGCGTCGTCGTCGTCGTCGTCGCGAGTCCGCGGCGGACGCGAGTACAACCCCGCGAGGTTCGCGAGCGAGCCGTCGCCGACGGTGACGTCGCGCAGCATCCGCAGCCGAGGGCAGTTCGTCACGCCCATGATTTGCGCCGCGCGAGACGCGGGCGCCGCCGCCTTCCAAGACGCCAACGAAGGGTCGACGCCGCCGCCACGTCGCGCCGCGGACGTCTTCGCGTCTTCGGCGGAGGACTTCTTCTTCGCCGAAGACTTCTCAGACTTCTCTTCGCCGTTCGCTCGTTGCCCTCGAACTTCGCCCGTCTTCCTCCTCCTCTTCCTCCTCTTCTCAGCCTCCTCCTCTTCTCTCCCCGCCTTGTCTTTTAATCGCCACGCCGCCGCGAGCATCTTCCTCCTGTGCCCGCGATGCTTCACGCCCAACGTCGCCCGCAGGTCGCTCTCGTCCATCGCCGCGAACGCGAGCCCGGTGACGCCCTTCCCGCACAGCGCCTCACCGTACTCCGCCGCCCACGACGACTCGGAACCCTCGAACTCGCCGCGCAACCACCTCGTCGTCTCTCGGCAACCCCACGTCGCCACGCGCGCGTCGGAGACCCACGCGGGCGCGGACGAATCCGACGCGTGCCCGCGGTGCGTGTAGCTCGCGGAGAGGAGGAGGCCCGGGCCCGCGTCGGTGGGAGCGGCGCCGATCCCGCCAGTCCCTGGAGCGCCCCCGCCGCCCGCCGCGATGGCCGCGGCGACGGCGACGGCGGCGATCGCCGCGACGACGACGCCGACGACGCCGACGCGACCCCCTTCGACGGAAAACAAACCAACGCAGTACGCCAGGAGCGTCACGCAGACGCCCGCGGAGACGCCCCACGTCAGCGCGCGCGCGCGCTTCGGGTTTAGGGTTTGTTTCCACGTCCAGGTGCGATCCCGACCGCTCGCGCCGGCCGTCGCGTCTGACGCGTCGGCGTCGGCGTGCTTCGAATCTTTCGAGAGGGTTATCGACCCGTCGCGCGCCGCCGCCAGCTGTGGCGTCTTCCACCCGAGCGGCTCGAACCCCCGAAACTCCGAGCCGTCGCGCCAGTCGCCGCCGAAGCGACCGGGTGCGGTTCCGGTCTTCTCCACGTCGGCGGCGGACGCCGACGCGCGCGAACGCGCGCGCGCCGAGTCGAACAGCGGCGACCCGCGCGTCAACGTCGACGGCGACGCCGTCGACGCGATGAAGACCGCCAGGAGCGCGCCGACGACGACGCCGACGAGGAAGCGCGCGACGCCGTCGAGCGCGCCGCGCCTACGCCCGCGTCCGCGTCCGCGCGCTCCTCCTCCGCGCGGCGAGGGCGACGTCGGCGCGGACGCGGACGCGCCGCCGCGCGGAGGACGCCGCGAGGAGGGCGACGTCCGACGATCGTGATGATGATGGGGAGCGCGCTCGGAGAAGAAGAACCGCTCGTGCTCGTCGAGCGTCGTCTGGCGCATCCGCGGCGGCGACGTCGGCGGCGTGCTCGTCGGCGACCCGGTCCCGCGCGCGGCCGCGTCGTCTCGGACGGCGGCGGGAATGGCGGCGTCGTCGTCCGCGGAGTCGTCTTCGTCGTGGCCGGACACGACCGCGCTCGCGAGCGCGGCCATGAATTCCCCGAATTCGCCAGCCACGACCGCTGGCGCGTCGTCGTCGTCGTCGCGGGCGTTCGCGTCCGCGTCCGCGCGCGCGTCCGCGACGCCGCGTTCGCGCGCGCGCTCTCTCTCTCGCGCTCGTCGGACGCCGGCGCGCGCGATCGCCGGTCGGTCGAG
>Ga0181561_10004288_pt1 | contig 12366 bp, 5 predicted proteins | sample 011ome_19_FD_133760 | JGI IMG/M metagenome (GOLD analysis project Ga0181561, IMG submission 133760) | Coastal salt marsh microbial communities from the Groves Creek Marsh, Skidaway Island, Georgia - 011510BT metaG (megahit assembly) | ecosystem: Environmental > Aquatic > Marine > Intertidal zone...
CCGCGTTTGCCGGAACCGTCGCCGGCGCGCTGACGAGCGCGCAGCACGCGGTGACCTCGGCGTTTGAAAACGCGCCGCAAATCATCCCACCGTCGTTCGAGAACCTCAGCGCGTGAAAACGAAGCGAGCGTGGGCGCGAAGATATATAGGGAGCGCGACGAACGCGCGTGAACGAGCGTCGCGCGGCGCGACGGTATGTAGTAACGCGAAACACTCGACTTCAAACTCGTCGTCACGCGAAGATCCTCTTGACCCCTTTCGAGAACTGGGTGTCCACGGTGCGCATCGGCCCGCGCTCGGTGCCGTCCGCGTTCGCGAACCATCCCTTGATGGGTGAGACCGTGTCCTTGATGCCCTGGCCGAGCGGCGTGAGCTGCGCGTGCATCACCCGGCGCAGGTCCTCCATGGACTTGATGCCCATCACCTTGCACGTCCCGACCACCACGGCGGCGGTGCCCCACACCGCGAGCGTCCCGCCCCACGCCATGGCGCGCCCCGGGGTGGGATCGGGCAGCAGCTTGACCTTCTTTCCCGCGATTTCTACCACGGTGTTGTCCACCATGTGCCTCGCGGCTCTGCTCTCGACGCCGTCCAGGTGCTTGGGCGCCGTCGACATCAGCTCGTTCGCCTTGTGCACGGAGAAGATGGTGGTGTTCTCCACCCCCGACGCGGTGGTGCCGGCGGTCCACTTGTTCTTGCCGAGGCTCACGCGCGAGCCCATCGTGAGCGAGCCGATGAGGTACGGGTCGCCCGTGCACACGCCCTTGATGACGTGGCGCGTGAGGAACGAGCGGTCAAGCTGGCGCGTGACGTGCGTCTCCCGCGCGGGCGTCGACACGCGCACGGAGTGCGCCAGCACCTGCGGGAGCGCGCTGGAGGACACGACCCTGGCTTTGGGCTCGGGAATGCTGTCGTACCGGCCGGAGAGCTTCAGCTGCTTGACGTACTCGGCGATGTGTCGTTCCTGCTCGAGCTTGAAGAAGCGATCCTCCTGCGCCTTGCGCATGGCTTCGATAGAGGCGGACATCGCGATGCTGACTGAGCGGACGGAAGGTATCGGCTCGGGTGGCGAATTTCTCGAAAGAGAGGACGCGAGGCGCGGTTGGCTCGGGCGACGTGCGGCGGAGGTGACGCGCGTGGCTCGGACGCTCGCGGGGAGCGCGTAGGGAAGGCTGGGGGAAGGTGGAAGATGCGGAAAGTGACGCCCCGCGCCGAGGCGGCGGCGCGAAAAGGGAACGAAGGGAGACGCGTTTGTTTTCGGGCGACTGTGAGACGACAACCGCGGAAATCCGACTCGGATTTGTCTGATTTTCAGTTTCCCGCGAGAAAACGCGGTCCAGTCTCGAGCCGAAATGTTCCACATCCGGTGGTCTGTGACTCAAGAATCGCCTCGGATGGATCGATACGATACGTAGTTTTCGTTCGCGCCGTTGTTCATTTTAGGACCACGACCTCGAGAATCGGAGAAATGTTTCGCTGAGGCACCACAGGTGGCTGTTGTGATACCGGCTCCGGCAGTTGTCAGTCGCGCGCGCGCCCTCGCGTGAGGTGGGACGTCACGCCCCGGGGAAGCGCGTCGCGGGGAACCACCATGGACGGCGCGCGGCCCTCGTCCGGTGCGGCCGCGACGAGCCGCGGCCCCGAGGGGAATCGGCACCCCGACGGGAGTGCGGAATCGCGCGCGCACGACGCGCGGACCCTGTCCACGATGGACGGCACGCTCCGGGACTCGTGCGAGCGCATTCGCGACCGCGTCGCCGAGCTCGCGGGCGACGCGCGACCGCGCGTCGTCTCCGAGATGGAGGCGGCGTTGTCGCAGGTGGAGTACGATCTGAACGGCGCCGAGTTTCTGCTCGCGCAGCTCAAGGAGGCGCTCGCCGTCTCCGCGCCGCTCGCGAGTGACTCCGCGCCGCCGGTCGCCGCCTACCGCGCCTCGCTGCGGGGCTCGCGGAGCGCGCTCGATGCCGTGCGCGAGGCTGCGCGGCTGGCCAGGCCGCGCGCCGCGGGTGACGCGCGCGGAGACGCGGACCCCCCCCGGGCGGTTGAAGAAACGCCGCGGCGCGACGTCGGCGCCGCGCCCGGCGCCCCCGAGCACCTGCGCGCCGGGCTGCGCGGCATCTGGAAAGGCACGGTGCGTCTGGTGCGGGAGCTTTTGGAGGAACCGTTCGGTGCCGACCCGGACGCGCGGGCGGGGTCGGGGGGCGAGCGGGGCGGGGGCTCCCGGGCCTCGCGGCGCGGGGAGGTGCCCGGCGAGGAGGCGCTTCGCGACGCGCCCGAGGAGTCGGAGGATTACCAGGTCTCCGCGGGGTACTACCCCGCGCCCGGTCGCGCGACCGCGCGGAGCCGAAGAGGCGCGGGGGACGGCGACGGCGCGAAAAAAAAAGGGCGCTCGTCTCGGCGCCGGAGCGGACGCTCGGGGACGCGTTCTGGCGCGCCGGAGATGTCCCCGGTGATGGAGGAGGCGTCGCCGCGGAAAGATCCCGGCGCTTCTCCGGAAAGGCACGAAAACGTCCCGCCGCGAGGATCTCCGCCGCCCGACGAAGCCGCCGCGCTCGTTCGGGAGCTCCCGAGTCGTCCGGCGTCGATTCGCACGACGATCTCGAATGCGAGGCCGCCGGTGAGACGCGCGCTCGTGCCCGAGGCGGGGCCGGGCGCGAGCCCCGAGCCGGGCGCCGCGGAGACGCCGCGGAGCGACGCCGCGACGGAGACGGACTCCGACGTCGGGTCGGACGCGGAGGGGTACAAGGCGCTCGTCGGCATGTACGCGGGCGTGCAGATAGGGCAGATAGGGCAGTCGCCGCGAATCGGGACGGACGCCTCCGCGGACGAGGTTTCCGAGGCGGACACCACGCCGCGCGGTCCGGTGTCGCCGGAGGCGTCGCCGGAGGAGGAGAGGGAACGAAACGAACCCCGACCGTTTCGCCCGCCGCCTCCGCGCGGCGGCGCGGACGACGTCTCCGCTCGAGACGCGCTCTTCTCGACGTCGTCGGGAGGCGACGCGCGCGCGCCCGAGTCGGACTCGTGGAAACCCGAGGGCGCGTTCGACCCCGCCGTCTCCGGTCGCCGCGCGCGGCGCTCGGAGAAGGAACTCGAGAAAGATCTCGAGCGCGGCGTGCGCCGCCTGGAAAAAGGCGGCGAGTCCCTCGCCGCCGCCAGTCGCCTGGCGGACGACGCGAACGCCGCGGGCGAGGCGTTGCTCTCCTCTCTGCGCGGGCAGACCGAGTCGCTGGCGAGGAACAGCGAGGCGCTGCGACGCGTGGGCTCGGACATGGAGAAGAACGAGAAGCTGGTCGGGGACATGAGCAGTTGGACGCGGCTGGGCGCGAAACCGAGAAGACGACCGTGGGGGTGACGGGAGCGCCGAGAGCGCGTCGCCGTCGTTTTCGGAACTCTCCGCGCGGGCTCGTATCGCGGTACGAACACTCACTACTCCACACCACCGACGCGTCACAACCCGGCGAACGTCGAATCTCGCGTGGCCGTCGCGTCGCTCGCGCCGCCGATGACCAGCCCCGCGAACGGGTCCTCCGCGCCCGCCGCGTTCGCGGGCGACGCCGCCGCCGACGGACCCGGCGCGAAGGCGGCCAAGCCGTCGACGTCAGCCGCCGCCGCGGGGGGCGCCGACTCGCGACGCCCGCCGCCGCCCTTATCCCCGGAGGCTCCCGCTCCCCCATCGCCACCCCCCAGGTCCTCGAGCAGCGCCGTGGCGCCTCTCGTGAGAGCCTCGTACTGCAGCGCCAGGCTCTTGTAGCCCGCCAGGAGCTCGGGCACGTCGCCAATCTGCAAGTCGTCGGCGCGCGCGTACGCGAACTTGTACGGCAAAGGCACCCCCCCCCCGCGCTCGTCCTCCGCCGCGAGGCTCGCGGCGCCCTCCGCTTCCACGTCGTCCACCGAGCGCCACTTGTCGCGGACGCGACCCAGAAACGCGGTATTCTCCTCGAGCGAACGTTTCGCGGTCTCGAGCTCGGCGCGCGCGCGCGCGTTTTCGCGCCGCAGAGGCTCGGCGGCCGCCTCGGAAGACGTCGACGCCGGAGGCGCTTTCGTCCGCGACGCCCGCGTAGGCCCTTCCCCGGGTGCCTCGCGCTCCGCCGCCGGTTCCCTCGCCGCCGCCTCCTCGTCGATCTCGATGTCGTCGGGCGTCCGCTTCGGGTCCACGCCCTCCGCGAGCATGTGCGCCTCGAACACGTCCGCGTCGAGGTTGGTGAACGCGGCGTGGTCGCACGTCGCCAGGAAGCTCGCGGCGGAGACCAGGTTGGTGTAGAAGTATGCCGCCTCCGATCGGAGCCTGCTTTCCCGGCGGAACCGCGCGACGTACCGCAAGTTACTCTCCAAAAACGGGGGGTTCGCGCGGAGCACGACGTATATCAACACCGGGAGGAAGTCGTCCGCGCCCGCCGGCTTGTTCCCTCCCGCGGTGTTGAGGAGATTATTCACGATGCGACAGGTGTTCAACACGCAAACGAGCTTGTCCCTGGGCGCCTTGAAGTGGTTCACCTTCGCGAGCTCGTCCTCCGCGAGCCGCCAAGACGTCTCGACTCGGAAGTGCGCGGGTATGTCCAGGTGCTCCGGTCGGATGAACGTTCGAAGCGCGGCGACGCGTCGCGCGAGGTGCTCGTCCGCGCGTTTGTCGTCGCCCGTCACCGCGAACGTGCTCGGATGCAGTTTCGTCATGAGGTACTTCTCCAAGCCCTCACCGGAGGCGTCGAGCTCGTCGTCGCTCGCGCCGCGCCACGCTGGATGGCCGCGGAACGCCCCTTCCGTCGTGGCGAGGAACTCCTGAATGCGCGCGGAGTCCGCCTCAGCGTCCACGACGCCCCCAGAACCGAAGGACGAGATGAAAGATTTGACGGACTTCACGAGCTCGGACGCGCTGGGGTGCCGCATCTTCTCCAGGAAGTTCTGGAACGTCAAAGGAGTCGCGGCCGAGCCCGACTCGCCGCCTTCCGCCATGGTGCCTTTCGCGACGACCACCCACCGCCCTCAGCAATGGCGTGGTGGGCACGGGGGAAAGTTTTAAACCAGAGTGTCAAATCTGAAACGACGGATGGCGGGTTGGCTGAGCTTGGCTCGAAAAGAAGATGACCAAGAGGTGACTGGTGCGTGGAGGCCGAGTCATGCGCTTGGGTGTGACCGAATCTCGCCTGCGCGCTCGGACCTCGATGGCTACCCGTCACGAGACGAACGTTCACGCAGAGGGACGCGTGCGATGTGGCACGCGAGACGCGCGAGAGTTTCGTCGCGCGAGAGTTTCGTCGAGCGACGTCGTGCAAACATGAAGTGTTTCATTTCAGCATTTGTTTTTTAGGGGAGGACGTCCGTCGGACGCGGGCGTTCGGAAGCGAACGCCCACGCGCAGTCGATCATTCATCTTCTTCGTGCCGCGCACGTGCGCGCGCGACGCATCGGACGACGCTTAATCGAAGAGGTCGAAGTCACCGGCCTCTTCCTCCTCCTCCTCCTCGGGCTCGGGCTCGGCAGCCGCGGCGCCGCCGCCGCCACCGCCGCCGCCGCCGCCACCGCCGCCACCACCGCCACCGGAGGGGACGGAGGCGAGCTTAGCCGTGCCTTCCTTGATCAGCTCAGCGACATCCTTGCCGTCAATGGCGGCGAAGAAAGCAGAGAGCTTGGCAGCGTCGACCTCCGCGGAGACTGCGTATTTTGGGAAAGAAAGAGGAGAGAGCGTCAGAGAGGCGTTCATGGTTTTGCGCGACTGGCGACGGTTCGAACGCGCGCGGCGGGCGGGGGAAGCGACGTGCGAGGGGATGCGCGGAGGTGGATCACGCGTCGCCACGCACCGGAAGCGAGGACAGCCTTGACGTCGGCCTCCGAGGGGGAGTCCTTGCCTCCGAGCTGCGCCTGTTGTCGGAGAGAGAGATGGTCGGGGAAAAGGGTTAGCGGAAAACCCTAATACGAGGAAACACGAACTCGGGTGTTCGCGCGGAGGACGCGCGCGTCGCGTGGGTTCGGACGACATCCAGCGTGCGACGCGAAAGCCGGAGGAGCGTCCGCATCGCCAGGATGCCGCGTCCGGACTCCCGGCACCCGCGCGCGAGGACGCCACCGACCGTCGGGACGTCAAAGCACATCGCGCTTTCGCTTTCCAACCCCGAGCGTTGGGATCCGCCGGACAGTAGGTCGCACACGCGTTACGCACCAGCAGGTAAGCGGCGGCGTACTTCATCTTTACGTTTAAGGTAGTGTGGTGTTAGACACGCAAGCTGCACACGAGTGTGCTTTAACCCTGGGGGGCTAGCGGTGCTTCCGAATGAGGGTTGCGCCCAAGAGAGGGACTCGCGTTTTATGCGCTCGAGTTTGCGACGCGGGACCGCGCTCGAAAAGGCTGGCTGGAATAACTCAAGCATAGACCCTCGATCGCTCCGACAGCTCTCGAAAATCAGCGTGCACAATAATGCGCAAAACTTTGGCTGGAGACGGAAGTTTTGTCCTGCAACGGGGCGCCAAGGTCACGCCGTTGGCCAGTCGACGAGGCGCGACCCGGTGGGCAAGAGAAGTCAGTCGCCATGTCGTGGTTCTACATGGCCATGCAGCGCGAACCGGTGGTGATGTGGAGCTGTTTCATCGGGGCTCTCGGTACGCACCCGCGCGCCTTCCCCTCGTCGCAGAGACGTTGCCCGTACGCGGTTCAGTCAGCGCGCGGGTTTTCTCCCGATCGCGTCGCCCTCGCGAGGTTCCCGCGGCGCGCATCCCCCGGCGGACCGCCCGGCCATCTCGGCACGAACGCGTCGTGTGCTCGTGCTTCCGTCGACTGACCCAATTCCTCTGTTTTCCACCTCGACAGGCATCGCGCTGCCCGTGGTGGTCCCCCCCATCCGCGAGTCCTTCGGGAGCACGAAAACCGTGCCTCCACCCAACCCGCACGCGGTCGCCAAGGCGCTCCGAGGAGGCAACTGATGCGCGCGCGGGGTGGAGGCGAGACGGTCACGGCGTAGACTCGTCTCGAATTGTAGTATCGACGCAGCGCGTGTGAAGCGTGTTTCGAAGCGGTTCTCGTAATCGCTACGCGTACGATGACGTGACACGCCGGACAAAACAATGAAACTCCTATTTGGTCTCGGCGGCGACAGCTGTGGCCGCGGCCGCGACGTACCCCACCGTGTTCCCCTTCGCTTCGGACGCGCTGGCGACCATGCTTCTGCCCCCCAGGTCGCACGCGGCGATCTCCCTCCCCTCCCGGACGCGGCCGAACGTCACGCCCTTGATCTCCGTCTCGGCATCCTTCGCCGCGAAGAACTGCTTGCTCTGCTGCTTGATGGAGGCCGTGCCCCCCGCGGAGACGCCGCTGCGGATGTTCCCCAGGTCGTAGTTCGCGCCGCCCGCCTTAGTGACGGCGCTCTCGATGTCGTTCGCGAGCGACGCCAGGTCGTCGCGTTCGCTGAGGTGCAGGGAGACGTGATGGCCTCTGAACAGCTCCCCCACCGCGGGCTTGTGGCCGGTCACGGCGCCCTTCTTCATCGCGGGCGCGCTCTCCCCGACCCAGGTCAGCATCACGAACTTGACGCGCTTGCTGTCGCCGCCGTCGTCCGTCTTGATCATACGGAGCAGGCCGTACATCACCTTGTCGTCCGCGAACGCGGCGACGATCGCGTCCAAACCGCCCGTGCCTCGCCCCACGCAAGTCAGCTTGCGTCCCTCGTACCCGAGCACGCAGAAATCCGCGTCGTTGTCGTCGGAGAAGACGTCGCCGTACGCCTCCACGCACGAGGGCTCGAACAGAGCCATGGCTGGCACAACCGCTCGGCGAGCGCTGTTGAAGTGGCTCTCTCTGGTGTCAACACCTTTGTTTGAAGGTGTGGCGTGCGAGAAAAGAGGACATGACCAAAAAACTTCGACGAGAAAAAAACGCTATTTTTCCAGTTCTCCTCCTCATCAGTTCGACTCGGGCCTTCCACAAACCGCCGCGCTCGGCCGTAGCGCGGAAATGGCGAAGATGCGGCGTTTGAAGTAACGCGCAGGCGACTACCTCGATGGATTCTGGCGGCGACGCGCCGTCGGGGCGGGGCGATACCACCTCCGCGCACGACGCATGCGAGGCTTCTGGATCCCGTTCTGTCGACATCGTGCCGGTTTTGTCCACGACGCCGGCTGCCGATTCGTTGAAGGTCTCGGCTCGCGCGAGGCTCGCGCTCGAGGCCTCCCCGTACAGCGAGAGACAGGTTCGGCGCCGCGAGTCGCGCGCGCGCGCAAAGACGCACGCGTGGACGCAACCGCGCGGCGTGGGTCTAGGGGCGCATCCCTCGACGTCCAAGGCACCGGTCGTCGGCCCCGATGATTGTCGTGCTCGGGACACGGAAAAACGCGTCGCGGCGGCCGATCGCGACGCGACGCCCCGGGCGTCGGCGCCATCGACGTCGACACCGAAACCGTCAGCGCGCGTAGTTCGGCAGTCCCCTGAGGCGCACGCGCGGCGGTTGAAGGCGGCGGCGGATGAGCTCCTGCGCACGCCTTTGCCTCGAGTCGCGAACGACGCGAGTCCCGTCGGCGGGTTCGTCGTCGGAAGCGACGCGTCCCACGTCTCGCCGTCGCCGCCGCGGCGCGCGCGCTTCGGGGACCCGACGCCCGCCTCCACGCCCGCGGGCCGCGCCGCGATGGCGCTGGTCCGCAGCCGCGCGAGCGCGGCGTGGACGTCGCCGGGGACGGACTGGGGCGACCGAGCGCGAGACGAAGACGCGGGACCCCCGTCTTTCGGGACCGGGACCCCCGTCGGCCGCGCCGCCGCCGCGCGGGACCGGCTTCGCCAGAGACGCGAGGCGATGGCGCGGCGCGTCGCCGCCGCGGAACGCGCGTACGGCGCGTCGGTCAGGGCGTCTTCGTCCGTCTCGGGAGGGAAGGCGAGACGCGCGCGGACGAACGAGAGACGCGACGCGGACGCGACGGATGCGGATGTCGGGACGGACGCGGACGCGCCCGCGGCGACGCCGGCGACGCCGGCGACGCCGGCGACGCCGACGTGGTCCACCTCGTACGGCGGGGGCCGCGTCTCGGCGAGGCGCGCGGCTCGACTGGCCGCGATGACCCCCCACCGCGAGCCGCGCGAGTTCCGAGAGTTCCGCGAGCTCCGCGAGAAGAACGAGGGGCCGGAGCCGCGGCCGGGACAGTCCGAAACAGTTCCCGAGACGCGGCGGCGGGTTTCGAGGACGCCGGCGAAGGACGACGCGTCGACGGCGCCTCGCGTTTCCCGGAAACCGCCTTCGCCCTCGAAGGACGAGGCTCTCGCGGCGCTTCGCGAGACCATGGCCCGGCGCAAGCGCGAGCGAAGGACGCGTCGCGAGGCGACGCTCAAGGAGCGCGCGCGACTCGCGGCGGAAGCGACGGCGCCGGCGACGGCGCCGGCGACGTCGCCGCGAACGCCAACCGGCGCGCGACTCTCGGACCGATCGTTCGAGCGCGCGCGCGCGGCGTACGGAACGGACCCGACGCCGCGACCCGCGCCGGTGCCAGTCACCGCGCGACCGCTCGTCGCGGTGAGGAAAACGCCCGAACCGCCGGTTCTGCCGACGTCGTCCGAGAAGAAACGCCGACGCGAGCGTCGCGACGCCGCCGTCGTCGCCGCCGCCGCCTCGCCCTACTCGGCGTCGCCGCGCGTCGCGCTCCGCCGGAGTCGGTTCGTCCCCGCGGCGTCGCCGGCGGACGCGTTGCCGACGCTCGTCGCGTTCAGGCCGAGACCCCCGGATCGCGGCCCGACCGAGCCCGGCGACGCGGTGGGTCCCGACGGGATCGTCGTCCTGCCGAGACGGCCGCGGCGGCCGACGCGGCCGGCTCGGCCGGCTCGGCGCGACGCGGCGACGTCGTCGGCCGCCGCGGAGGCGGCGCTTCCCCCGGCTCTGGGCCGCGCCGATGCCGAAACTCGGATGCCGAAACCGCGGCGGCGCGCCGCGTCTGAAGACGAGACGCGAACCTCCGCGCGCCGGGCGACGGAGGCGGTACAGAGGGAGAGGGAGAAGGAAAAAGCGAGTGCGGTGGCGCTGGAACGCACGGCGCGGCGGTTGCGGGAGGCGGCGGCGCGGCGCGCTCGCGTGCGCGAAGCGCGACGGGACAAGGCGAGGACGCTGACGCCCGGGAAGCCGAAGCCCGGGATGGACGTTTTCCCGAACCTCGTCGCGTCGCGGACGACGCGCGTCGGCGGCTTTTCCTCGCCGTTTCCCCGCCTCGGCAGCCACGCGCTCGGGAGCCATCTCCCGGCGCGTGCGAGGGACAGGTCGCGCGCGGAGGGCGCCGCGTCGAAGTCGCCGTTCGCGCCCGCCGCCGCCGCGACGTCTCGTCGACGCGACCGCGCGGCCCGCGCCGCGCGCGACGCCGTGGACGACGTCGTCGATCGGCTGGTTCTCGACGTCGCGACGGCGGCGCGGAGAGACGACGCGCGAACCGTCCGCGCCGAGCGCGCCGAGCGCCGCCGCGTCCGGGAAGGGCGCCGCGCGGCTGAGATTTATGCGCAGAACCTCGCGAAGAAAACCGCCGAGGCGCATCGTCTGGCGCGCCGCGCGGAGAAACGGAGAAACGGAGAAACGAAGCCGACTCGAACGCGGCCGTCTCCGAGTCGCCCGACGAAACCGAAACCCTCCCGCGTCGACGGCGTCGTCCGTTCGCGCGTCGACGCGTCCGCGCGCCGCGAGATGGCGGCCAAACGCCGCGAGCGTCGACGCCTGATCGAGGCGCGCCGCGCCGCGGACTTCGCGAGACTCACGCTTGTGCGCGAGAAGGCGCTTCTTTCTTCCTCGTCACCTCTCGAGACGACGCCGTTGATGGTGACCAAAAAGGCGAAGAAAGAGAAGGCGCCCTCGAGAGCGCTCTCGTCGTTCGAGCTCGAGCTCGCCCGCTTCCCCCGCGGCGTCTCCGCGTTTGACTGGGAGGCGGAGGCGCTCCCGCTCGGCGCGGCGGCGGCGTCGGCGCGCGCCGCCTCCGCGTTCGCGGGCGTTTCGGCGCTTAAGAGCACGCGAAAGCGCCGAACCTCCGCGTCGACGCGCGACGCGACGGCGCGCCGCGCGAGGCGAAGAGAAGTCGAGGCTCCTCAGATGGAGCGACGCGCGGAAAAAGAAACGATCCGCGTTGGCTCGGATCCGGATCCGATCGACCCGGAGGCGCTCGCCGCCGCCGCCGACGCGCTGCGCGCCGTCGAGGCCGCGGCGTTCGCGACCCTCGCGTCGTTCGCCGAGGTGGACGAGACAGTAAACGCGCTGATCGAGAGGGAGGCGCACATCGAGGCGGTCGCCGCGCGCGCGGCGCGCGGCGCGAAGGCCAAGGCGGCGCGCGAAACGGCGCTGGCGGAAGCGCGCGCCGAGGCGGCGGCTGAGGCGGCGCGCGAAGCGGCTCTGGCGGAAGCACTCCGCGCCGCCGCCGAGGCGGCGCGCGCGCGGCGCAAGAGCGCCGCCGAGCACGTCGCCGCGTACATCATCGACACCGTGCTCGTGAACGAGACTGTGCGTGTCGCCGAGGAGCTCCACTTGGCGCGTCGCGTCGCCGCGCTCCGCGAGCGTCACGAGGCGCTGCGCAAACGTCTCGAGTGGCGCGACCGACTGGAGCACACGCCGAGGGCCGTGCTCCGCCGAACTTTGTTCACCGCGGAGGAGGAGGCGATCATCCGCTTCATCGAGCCCGCGCTGGCGATCCGCACGGTGAAGGACGCGCGGTACGACCCGTTCGCGAACGGGCCGGACATGTCGTGGGCGGTGACGGACGAAGAGCGCGCGCGCCGCGCGGCGGCGGAGGCATCCGCGCAAGAGGCATCCGCCGCCGAGGCGTCGGGGCTGGCGTCCGCGCCGAGCGCGAAAAACTCGGGCGGCGCGTTTGGATGGGACCCGGCGCCGATCGCCGTCGGCGCGGCGGCGGCGTCTCGTCGCGCGGCGGCGACGTATGGGGGCGCGTCGTGGAGAGAGACGCGCTCGAGAAGGCGCTCGAGGGCGCGCGAACGGCTCGTCGCCGCGCTCGTGCGCGACGCCATCGGACGCGTCGTCGGAGGCGACGACGCGTCTTCGAGCGCGTTCGAGGGCGTTGGAGCGGAGAAGAGCTCTTCTCCGAGCGCGGCGACGAACGCGCCCCGCGGCGCGGTGGCCCCGGACGCCATCGACCTGGAGCTCGACTGGAGCTCGAAGACTTCTCGCGAAAAGCACTCGAAAAGCACTCGAGGTGTGTCGTTCATCCACGCGGCGCTCCTCCCGGACGCGGCGGCGGAGACGGCGTCGTCGGGCTCGGAAGAGCCGGAGGATGATGATTTCCGCGCGCGGCGTATCGAACGCCGCGTCGCGAAGCCGGCGAATCGCGAATCGCGGATCGCGTTCGAGAAGCCGCGCGCGGGCGCGCGACCGCCCTCGCCCGTCTCGCCGCTGACGCCGTCCGGCGTCGTGATAAGCC
>Ga0181561_10004292_pt1 | contig 12359 bp, 8 predicted proteins | sample 011ome_19_FD_133760 | JGI IMG/M metagenome (GOLD analysis project Ga0181561, IMG submission 133760) | Coastal salt marsh microbial communities from the Groves Creek Marsh, Skidaway Island, Georgia - 011510BT metaG (megahit assembly) | ecosystem: Environmental > Aquatic > Marine > Intertidal zone...
GCGGAGACGCACGCCGCCATGCTGGAAGTGGACCTCGAGGCGACGCGCGACGCGGCGAACCGCTCGGCGCTCTCGGCGGAGGACGCCTCGCGCCGCGCCGAGGACGCCGCCGGCAAACTCGCCGCCGCCGCCGAGACGCGCGCGATCGACCCCGATTCGGTCGCCGCGCGCGAAAAGAACGCCACGCTGGAGCGCGCGGTCGCGCGCCTCGAGACCGAGCTCGCGATCGCGCAGACCGCCGCCTCGGAGGCGGCGGCCGCGGCGGAGCAGGCGGCGGCGCACGCCGAGCGGCGCGCCGAAGACGCGACGCGCGCCGTCGTCGCCGACGTCGAGGCGGCGCGCGCCGCGGCGGAGGCGTCGGCGCGCGACGCGCGCGAGGAGGCTGCCGCGGCGCGAGCCGCGTGCCTCGCCGCCGAGGACCGCGCCGCCGCCGCGGAGAGCGTCGCGGCGCACGCCGTGGCCACCTCCTCCTCCGACGGCGAGGCGGCGCGCGGCGCGCGCGCCGCGCGCGACGCGGCGGCGTCGGCGGCGTCGGAGGCGAAGCGCGCCGCCGACGTCGCGGCGTCGCGCGCGGCAGCGGCGCGCCTCGCCGAGACGACGGCAAAGGAGCGCGCCGCCTCCGCGGATGCCGAGGCGGCGGCCGCGCTCGCGCGCGCGCACATCGCCGAGGCGCGCGCCGAGGCGTGCATGTCGCGCGTGCGGCGCGAGCAGCTCCGCGCGTGCGAGGCGGAGGCGGAGGCGGAACGCCTGCGCGCGCGCGTCCTGGAGGCGGAGTCGGAGACGGCGGCGGCGCGCGAGGCGCGCCGGGAGGCGCTGGACCTCGCCGGCGCCGCGCGCCGCGAGCGCGCGGACGCGGAGGCGCGCGAGGAGAGCCTCAAGGCGACGTTCCGCGCCGCGAAGGGTTTGGGGTTCACGTCCACGTCCGGCGGGAAGGCCTCGCTCGCGCCGGCGCCGGTGGCGAAACCGAACCCCGCGAAGGCGACGGCGGCGGAAAACGCCCCTCTAGCGTCCGCGCCGTTCGGGCTCGGCGACGCGTGGGAAGAGACGCCGAGGCCGATCGGCGAGCTGCCCCCTCCGCCCGAGCCGCTGGAGGGCTCGGACGATGAGGCCGGGTCGGACGACGCGACTGCGAGCGCGCGCGCGGGCGCGCGCGAGACGACGGCGCGGCCCGCGGCGAAGGCGGGAAGGCCCCCGCTTCGCCCGAGGACGCCCAAGAACGACGCGCGAGGACGCGCCGGCGCGCGTCGGAAGTAGCGCTCTTTCCGCGGACAGTCTCGTTCGCGCGGCGCGTTTCTTTTTAGCGCACGTACGAGGTAGAAGTCATGATAAGGTATTAGACGTAGACGAAACGCGCGCGCTTTATAAGCGTCGCTCACTGCGGGTTCTCTTCCCGCTCGATGGCTCGCCACCCGATATCCCTCCTCACGAAACCGCCCGGCCACTCGAGCGCGTCCACTCCGGCGTACGCCCTGGAGGTGGCCTCCTTGACGGACGCGCCCGTCCCGACGACGCCCAGCACGCGTCCGCCCGCGCTGAGCACGTCGCCGGTTTTCGCGTCCAGCGCCGTCCCGGCGTGGATCACCTTGACGCCCGTCTTTGCGTTCGCCTCCGCCAGCCCGCCGATGGCCTCGCCCTTGGCGTAGGCGCCCGGGTAGCCCTCGGCGGCCACCACCACCACCGCCGCGACGTCGTCCGACCACGCCATCGCCGGCGCGTCGCCGAGCGTCCCGGTCGCCGCGCGCAGCAGCAGGTCCACCAGGTCGCCGCGCATGCGCGCCATCAGGCACTGGCACTCCGGGTCCCCGAAGCGCACGTTGTGCTCCAGCAGCTTGACCTCGCCGTCTTCGATCATGAGCCCGGCGAAGATGACGCCCGTGAACGGGCACCCCTCCGCCGCCATGCCGTCCACGGTGGGCTGCACGATGGTCTCCATCACCACCTTCTCCAGCGCGGGCGTGAGCACGGGCGCGGGGGAGTAGGCGCCCATGCCCCCCGTGTTCAGCCCGGTGTCGCCCTCGCCGACGCGCTTGTGGTCCTGCGCGCCCACCAGCGGCACGGCGACGCCGCCGCCCACCACGGCGAAGAAGCTCGCCTCCTCGCCGTCCAGAAACTCCTCCACCACCACCTCGGCGCCGGCGGCGCCGAAGGCGGCGTTCACCATCATGTCGTCCACCGCGCTCAGCGCGGTGGCCGTGTCCATCGCGACGATCACGCCCTTGCCCGCGGCGAGCCCGTCCGTCTTCACCACGATGGGCGCGCCCTGCTCCTCGATGTACGCCTTCGCCGCCGCCGGGTCGGAGAAGCGCGCGTACCGCGCCGTCGGGATGTCGTACTTTCTGAGCAAATCTTTAAGAAAGCCCTTGGAGCCCTCCAGCCGCGCCGCTGCCTTGGTGGGCCCGAAGCACGGCACGTCCGCGGCGATGAGCGAGTCCGCGAGCCCGTCCACCAGAGGCGCCTCGGGGCCGCACACCACCAGCCCGATCTCGTGGTCGGCGCAGAACGCGACCACGGCGGCGTGGTCGGATTCGTCCAGCGACACCACGCGCACGCCCTCCTCCACGGCGATGCCGGCGTTGCCGGGCGCGCAGAACAGATCGCCGCAGCTCGGGCTCTGACGCAGGCGCCAGCACAGCGCGTGCTCGCGCCCGCCGCCGCCCACCACCAGCACGTTCACGGGCGCGCCGCCCGCGGCGGCCGCCGCGGGGGCGGCGGCGGCGACCACCGCGAAGCGGTGGACGCGCGCGCGCTTTTTCGAGGCGCCGAGACGGCGCGCGGGGAGCGCGGCGCTGACGCGGGAGCGACCGGCGGGGGCGATGCAGGCGCGAGGCGCCGCCAGGGGGGTGCGACAGACGGCGGCGGCCATGTCGAGTGCGGGTGAACTGATCGGACGGTCAGCGGAGGGACGTGCGAATCCTTGTGAACGTCCGATCGACCCGATCGCGCTTTTTCGAAATACGAAAAGTGCAGTGTACGTAGCTACGTACTGGTGACGCGTCGTCACAGAACGACTAGTCTCTGTCCCCCGTACCCGCACCGCTCCTTGTGCGTCTCGTGCAGCCGCACCATCTCGTCTATGAACTCCGCGAGCTTCGCCGCCACCTGCTCGTTCGTGGGGTTCTCCGTCTTCGTCACCGCGATGGGCCGCCCGACGACGGTTTTCAGCGCGACGCGCCGCGGGACGAACGAGCCGCCGCGGCCCCAAAACGCCATCGGCGCGAGCTGGATGATCCCGGCGATCCGACGCACCGTCTTCTCCGAGCACAGCGGGGGACCGAGCCGCACGTAGCTGTACGTCTCGCTCTGTCCGAACGTGAACGCCGGCATCAAACTCGCGCCGGTCTGAATCGCCAGCTTGACGAACCCGAACCGCTTGCGCAGATACACCGTCTCCGTGCCGCGGCGCATCTCGAGGCACTCCGCGACGCCGCCGGGGATGATGAGCGCGGTGCGTCCGGCGCGCAGCACGCGGAGCATGCTCTTCCGGTCGATGGCGTCCATCCCGAGCCACGTCCACAGCTGCCTGAGGAAAGGCACGACGAAGATGGCCGGCGTCGCCAACGCGCGCGCGTCGCGGACGCGCGCGGGCGTGGAGTCGGTGTAGAAGAAATACTTCCCGAACGCCACGATGGAAAGAGGCAACACGCTGTGCGGCTCGAGGCCGATGAGATGAGGCGTGCCCTTCTCCGCGGCGGCGTGGTACGCGCGCTCGTCCTCCCACTCGATCGTGCAGGGGAAGTACCTCGTCGCGCCCTCGGTCACGGCGCGCGCGATGCGCATGCCCCACCGCGGGTAGGGAGGGGCGTTCGGCCACACCCCGGCCACCACGTACGCGCCAACGACGGCACACGCCGCGGGATGGGGAAGGCACCACACCGACACCGCGAACACCGCCACCGTGACGTGCACCAGCCCGAGCCACGCGGTGATCATCAACAGGTCCCACGCGTTCGTCAGCATCGACGGCTTGTTCGCCCCCATCGTCGCCGTCGCGGTACTCGGTGTGGCGCGTGGACGAGGTGCCTCGGAGAAAACAACAACGAACGTCGGCGGTTTTTTTCCGGACTTGAACCAGGTCTGTGACGACCGAAATAATCGCCCGCTTCATCACGGCTCCCGACCATTCATCGTGCGCGCGTTCTCGAGCATCGACGGATCATGGGGAACTTCAGGTGCGTCTTGACGCAGACCGACGCGTTTTTGCCCGGCGGGGATCCGTTCCCGCGCCGTGGACGCGCGGAGGTGCCTCCGCCGGTTTCGACGATGCCGATTTCGATGCCGGTTTCGGCATCGTTCCCGGACGACGCCCCGGCGAGCGGGTCCGGACGCCTCGTGGAGGAGGCCGCTGAGCGTCGCCGCGTCGGGTACGACATCGGACCGGACCCGGTGTACTTCCACAAGCCCTCGGCGGAGCCTCGGCCCGAGCTCGTGGGCACGGCGTGGTTCCCGGAACAGGGCCGGGGACGCGTGCAGCGGCGATTCGTGCCGCCCAAGGGGCCGAACGCGAACGGCGCGCCGGCGGGGGGCGCGGCGCCGGGCGCTTTGAACGAGGAAATGCCGCCCGCGGGGATCGACTCGGAGTATCTCAGATCCACGCGGAACCAAACCAGGACGGGGCTGAAGCTCACGAGGGATTGCTGGGGGAACGTCATCCCTTGACCGGGAACCGGGAGCGAGCGGCGGACGTAGCGAGGTCGCGTACGTAGAAGACGTAGAAGACGTAGAAGACGTAGACTCCATCATCGCGTCGACGTACAGTACGTCGTCACATCGGCGAAAACGACGTCGCGCGCGGCACGCGCGCAGCTCTCGGCGTGGGTCCCCTCCACCCGAGCCGCTCGTCGCCGTCGGGCGTCGTGGGCGCTTCGAACGGCTCGAACGTCTTCTCTTCCGAGAAACCGTTTTCTCCGCCGAACACGCGCGCGCCCGCTTTGCGGAAGTACTCGCTCGCCGGCGCCTTCGACCTTCCAGTCTCGACCTCGAACTCGTCCTCAACCTCGAACTCGTGGACCTCGTCCTCGTCCTCGACCTCGACCTCGTCCTCGTGGACCTCGTCCTCGTCCTCGCGAAAAACGCTTTTCTGTTTGTTTTTCTCGTCATCGCCGCGAACCTCATCCCCGCGGCGGTAAATCACCGTCTCCACCGCGGCCAGCGCGAGTTTGTCCCGCAGCGCCCACGCGGTTTCAGTCGCCGCGCGCGCGCGTCGCTCGGCGGCGCGCGTCTCGCGCAGGTCGAGCACGCGCGCGCGCTCCAGCGACCGCGCGCGCGTCGTCTCCTCGAGGAGCGCGCGGCGCGCGTCGTCGCGCGCCGCGCGCGCGTCCGCGGCGTCCGCGCGCAGGCCGGCCGCGGCGTCGCGGAGCTCCGCCACCTCGCGCGCCAGCGCGTGCACCAGCTCCTCGGCGACGGCGTCGCCGACGGCGCGGATCCAGCGGGATCCAGGCGCGGATCCAGGCGCGCGGCGGCGCTCCGACGCGGGAACCTCCGGCGTCTCCGGGTTCGGCGTCGCCGGCGTCACCGGCGTCGCCGGCGTCGAGGGGTCTGGCGCGGACCGCGCGGACACCGCGGACGCCGCGGACGCCGCGGACGCGGGCGGCGCGTCGTTTTCGGCGCGCGCCGTCCCGCGCCCTCGCGTCGCCGCCATGGACGCCGCGAACGCGTTCGGGGAGCGCCGGCTCTCGCGCACGGCGGCGCGGAGCAGCGAGCCCGGGGACGCGCCCGGTGATGCCGAGAGCTGCTCTGGGCTCTCGGGCGAACCGCACTCGGACGGGCGGACGGAAGACGACCCGGGATAGGACGTCGAGGCCCTCTCCGCGCGTCTCCGCGCGTTCTCGGTCTGCGCGACGGCCACCGTCTCGGCGAGCTCGGCCATCTCGCGGAGGTCCGCCTCGGCGCGCTCAGCGCGCCGCGCCGCCGCGTCGCGCTCGCCCGTGAGCGAGGCGCACCGCGCGACCAGCGCCTCGCACCTGGAGGCGGCCTCGGTGGCGTCGTCCCTCAGCCTGCCGACGACGGCGGCGCGCTGCGCGGCGTCTTCGCGGACGGCATCCTCGTGCTCGGCCAACGCGCGAAGGGAGGCGACGGCGCCGTCGCGGTCTCGCGTCGCGTCTCGCGCGCGAAGCGTCGCTTCGGCCAGCGCCGACTCCGCCGCGGCGCGCGCGTCGCGCGCCTCCTGAAGGGACGCGCGCGACGCCGCGAGGTCCGCCTCGGCGTTCGCGATGCGCGCGCGCGTCGCGCGGAGCTCCGAGGCGTGGTCCGCCTTCGCGCACGCCCACTCCCGGCGCCACGCGGACGCCATCGCGTCGCGGTCCTTCGCCGCGCGCTCGGCGGCGGCGCGCGCCTCCCGCAGCTCCTCCCCGAGCGCCTCCCCGGCGTCCTTCTCGGCGGCCGCCTTCGCCGCCGCCTCGAACTCCCGCTTCTCTTTCGCGCCCGCGAGTTCCCGCTTCTCCCTGGCGGCTTTCGCCTTGGCTTTCGCGGTCTCCGCGTCGCGCGCGGCGTCGGCGAGCGCGTCGCGGAGCGAATCCGCCATCGCCGCCGCCGCGTCCCGCTCCTCCCGCGCCGCCGCGGAGGCGTTTTCGGCGTCTCGCCGCGCGCGCGCCTCCTCGGCGGCGCGCGCGCGCGCCTCCTCGAGCTCGCCCTGGAGCTCGAGCGCGAGGCGTTCGACATCTCCCAGCTCGACGCGCGTGCGCTTCGCCTCTTCCTCGGCTTTCGCGCGAGACGCCTTCGACGCGGCGCGCTCATCCTCCAGCTCCGCCTTCGCCAGCGCCAGCGCCGCGCGCGTCTCGGCGTTTTCCTCCGTCGCGCGTCTCAGCGCGCGTCTCAGCGCGGTGGTGGCCTCACCCAGCGCGTCGTTCTCGACGCGGAACTCCAGGAGTTTATCGTGCAGCATCTGGACGTCGTCGTGGTCGTCGACGCCCTCCTCAACCTCCTCCGAAGAAGAAAAAGAGACGTCGCGTTCGCGCTCCCGGGCCTCGCTCTCGTGGTCTCCATCCTCAACCCCCGCCGCATCCGCCTCGTCCGCGCTCTTGTCCCGGTGCGCGTCCAGGGTCGAGGCGCGCCGGCGGTGCGCGCGCGAGGTGGCGTCATCCGTATCGCCGGCGGGAGGCGACCCGGCGTCGCTCGACGCGCGGGACGCGGGGCGGGGTGGGGGGGCACCGCGGGGCGCGCCTTCCTCGGCCATCGGACCGACCGAGAATCACGACAGCTGACCGAGAATCACGCGCACGCGGGTCACGGCTGGGTGTGTCCACGCCCGCCGCGGTCGTTCGGTCGCCGACGCGGCCAGGCGCGCTTCCGAGTCAGCTGCCCGCGCGCGGCGCGACCGTGCACGTCGCGAGCGACGCGCGCACCACAGTAGCGAGCGCGGAAGCGACCAGTTTTTCAAACGCACTTCGCCAATGGACCAAAAATATTTTGCACTCGCGCGCCAACCTCTTCCGACCGAAACCACACATTCCACCTGCTCCCATATGTGAAATCCCAGAGTGCGCCGCGCGAACGCACACACCCGACGCGAACATGGCTTCCGGCTTCGGAGCGTGCGTGAAACACCCCCGCGTTTCGCTTCCCACGCGCGAACGCGCGGCGACGACGCCGCGACGAGGCGCTTCCACCCTTCGCGCGTCACCGATCGTGCGCGGGACTGACCGCTCCCCACGTCTCCTCCACGGCACGCCCTGTTTTGCTCACCCTCCCCTCACCTCCACCGACGCAGTAAGGGCAACGAGGGGCGCTGCACCCCTCTGTGGCGCAACTTCTCCAGGGTACGACGCGCGCGGCGAAGTGCACGGCGGCGCGCGGTTTCCACGCGCGAGACGCGCGGCGTGTCGCGCCAACCCTAAAACGAGAACGACGCCTCGAGCGATCGCCGTGACATCATCAATCAATCGCGACGCCCGCCGCCGTCGTCTCGCCGCGCGTCTCGGAGACGGCGCGAGCCTCGTGACGCACGCTCTGACCCTTCGTTTCCCTCATCGTCGCGTTCGCCGTGCCTTCGCGTCGAACGAAACAGTGCATGTCCACGGCGGACGACCCCTCGGATTGCTTTTCTCTGCGCGAGGACTACTTCGAGTGCCTGCACCACAAAAAAGAGATCACGCGGCAAAACGCGGTGGAGGAGCGCCGCGCCGAGCTCATCAACGACAAGGCGGAGAAGCTCAAGGCGGAGATCTGGAAGGACGTCTTCGACTCGTCCTGGACGAAGGTGGAGCCCAAGGCGAAGGATGGCGACGGGAAGAAAAAGTGAGGAGACGACCGAGCGCGGCGGCGTCCGAGCGCGGCGGCGGTCCGAGCGCCGCCGCCGGCGCCGGGGACGCTCCGTCGTCGAAGTGTATTGACAGCGAAGCGCGCGTATCTAAATCCCTATCCCGTCGGGGGCACCGCCTGCTCCAGCAGACGGCGCATCGCGGGCAACCCCTCGTGCCGCGCGTTTTGCTCGCTCATCACCAGCGCCGCGTCGTCCCCGGCGCCCTCCTCGACGAATCCGAACGCCTTCATGGCGGCGACGCCGCCGGCGTGTCGCCCGAGCTTGCTTTGGAACGCCGCGTTCGCGAGACGCACGCGGCGGTACTTCGCCTCGCCTGGGTGGGTCACCACGTTCCCCACGAACACCAGCAGCGTGCGCGTCGCGGCGACGAACTCGCCCAGAGACCCGCAGGACGCGCGCAGGGTCATCAGGGCCGCGGAGATGGCGGCCTGCATGTCGAGCGCCGAGCGCGAAAGAGGCGCCGGAGGCGACGCCGGCGCGTGCCTGTCGACCAGCGCGGCGATCCGCGCCTCGTCCGCGCCGGTGAGCTCCGCGACGCGGCGCATGCCCACGTAGAAGTGGAACGTGGGAAACGCGCGCACGGCGGCGCTCTGCGCGAGCGCGCGGTTCTCGGCGCTCGCCGCGGCGTCCACGCCAACGAACAGCGCGGAGACGCGTTCCCGCGCCATCCGCTCGAACGCGGGGCGGATGCGTTGGCACGGGCCGCACGTGGGGATGCTCCAGTCCACGATGGTCAAGGCACCCGCGGCCGAGGCCTCCTCGAGCACGCCGCGGAGCTCGGCGGCGCCGCCGAGCACGTGACGCACCTCGCCGTACGTCTTCGAGCCAGGAGACACGGGCGCCGCCGACGCCGACGCCGCCGCGGGCGCCGCCGGAGGGGCGGACGGCGAAGCCATCGACGCGAGCATCGCCGCGAGCGCCGCGGCGTTCGCCTCGACGGCGGTCGACGGCGTCGCGGGTCCCGAGTTCGAGTCCGCGCGCGTCGTTTCAGTCGCCGTAGGCACAGTGCTGGCGGCCGCGGGCGGCGAGACGGGGTCCGAGCCGGCGGGCGCCGCGGCGGCGACGCGCGCGGCGAGCGCGGCTTTCTTCGCCTTCGCCTCTTCCGCCTTCCGGAGCTTCTCGGCCTTGGCGGCTTCCTCGGCAGCCTTCGCCTCGGCGGCGCGAGCCGCGTCCGCCGCCGCGGCGGCGACGGCAGCTTCTTCGTCAGCCTTCGCCTTCGCCGCTTCGCGCTCGGCCTGCACGCGAGCAGCCTCCCGCTCCGCCTCCCTCTTTGCCGCCGCCGCCGCCTCCTCCGCCGCGCGCGCCTCGGCTTCCAGCGCCGCCTTCGCCGCCGCCTCGCGCTCGGCCGCGAGGCGTTCGGCATCCGCCTTCGCCCTGGCCTCCGCAGCCTGCGCCTCGGCGGCCGCCTTTTCTTCCTCCTCGGCGAAGGGTTGGATGCGCTTCCGCGCGTCCGCAGCCTTGTCCCGCGTCGCCGCGAGTTTGTCGGCGAGCGCCAGCACCTTCGCGGTCATGGTATCGTTGTAGATGCGCTTCTCGGGGTCTCGCTCCGCGGCTTTCAGGCGCATCTTCTCCACCTGGGGCGACGCCTCCTCCAGCCGCGCGAGCGCTGCGGCCGTGCGGTCCCGGCGCTCGATCGCGGACGTCGACGTCGCCGCCGCCTGGGCGTGGGAGGGGAGACAGGGGCGAAGGATGAGTGACGCGGCGTGGAGGGACGAAGGACGCGAACGACGCGAGAGACGAGACGCACGCCCGCGGGGTCACGCGCGAGGGACACACACCGCCGCGTCGAGCTCGGCGTCGACGCCGTCCACTTCTTCGCACATCTTGGAGAACAGAGTCATCGCGACGCGCGCGAGGGGCTCTCTGGGAGGTGCCAAGACCAGAGCGGGGTTCACACCCGCCTAGTAGCTGATGGGTGTTTTCAGCGCGCGCTCTGCGGAAATCACAGAACACGTCGCCGAAAACACGAAACGTTTCGAACAAGTCTACCGTACTCGTCTAAGTCTACAAACGTCTAATACATCGCTTGCTAAAGCTGTTGTCTCTCTATCTCCTCAGGTCCCCGTAGCTCCTCACGGCGTTCAGCGCCGCCGCCCCCGCGGCGCCCCGCGGCGCGGGCCCGCGCGTCGCCTCCCCCGCCTCCCGCGGCGCGCCGTCCTCGGCGCTTTTTATCATCCGCCGCGGGTACGTCTCCGGCTTTTCCGCGCCCGGGTCGAGGGCGTTGCGCGACGGCTCGGGCGTTTCCGCGAAGTACGGGTGCGTCAGCGCGTCAGCGGCGCTGGGCCTTCGCCGCGGGTCGTACCGGCAGAGCGCGCGGACGAGGTTCAGCAGGGACGCGTGGTTCGGGTCCTCCGCCAGGCGACGCGGGAAACCGACTCGCGCGACGCGGCTTAACCCGTCTTCCACGGCGCGCGGCCAAAACGGATGGCGCGCCGCGTCGGGCCACGACGCGTCGTCGTCCTTCGCCGTCGCGCCGTCTGGTTTTCGGTTTTCTGGTGTTTCTGGTTTCGGCACCCCCAGCGTGGCGAAGATCTTCTCCAGCTGCGAGCGGTCGTACATGTCCCGCCGGGCTCCCGCGCCGGGCGCCTCCACGCCGCGGAACAGCGGCGCGAGGTTCGCGAGCTCGCCGAATATCGCGCCGGCGGCCCACGCGTCAATCGCCTCGTCGTAGTGCTTGGCGCCGAGCAAAAGCTCGGGGGCGCGGTACCACAGCGTGACCACCGGTCCGTTTTCGTCCAGCGGTCTCGCGAGCGTGTCTATCTTCCTGGCTAACCCGAAATCCGCGATCTTGATCAAGCCGCGCTCGAGCCCGTCGCCCATGATCAGGATGTTCTCGGGTTTCAAGTCGCGGTGCGCGACGCGTACGCCGTGCAAGTACGCCAACCCGCGCGTGATCTGCCAGGCGATGGACTTGACCATCTTCAGTGGGATGGGCGCGCCTTTCCTGGCGTCGCGGTGGTGCCGGAGGACGCGGTTCAAGTCGTACTCGGCGTAGTCAAAGACGAGCGACAGCGCGAGCTCGGCGTGGTTCACCTGCACGTGCAGCAAGTTCAGCACGTTCTCGTGCTTCAGGTCCCGGAGCAGGTACACCTCCCGGATCGTGGGCGCCGGCACGACCGGCGGATCCTTCGGGGAGGTCTTGAACGTCTTGATGGCGCACACGCGGTTCTGGGGGCCGCGCGCGTAGTGCACCAACCCGAACGCGCCCTCGCCGATCTGCCCGACCACGCGGTACAGATCATCGCCCGCGGTGGTCGCCATGGCCGGCGACCGGCGCCGTCGCGTCCGTCTCTGGTCGTTGTTGACAACGCCTTTTCTTCCAGCGCGAGCGATCGGTGCCCTTTTCCATGATGTGAAATCTGAAATTTTCGTAAAAACGCGCTCTGACTGAAAAGCCATAGGAAACGCTCGACCCTTTATAAAGGGGTCCCAGTGTGACTTGCGCAGCGCAGCGGCGCGCCAAATCGTCCGCATTTCCTGTGCCTGCGCGTCACGGGATCGGCGACGTTTCTAGGCGCGTGGGTGTTTGAGGACAGGTCGGCCCCGCCGCCTGGCTTCCAGCCGCGTAGGCACGCCCGCGGGGCAGCTGCCCGCCTCGCCGCGAGCCCCTCCGCTTTCTTCGGAAGAGGCGGCTCACGTCACCGAAGGGCGCTCGATTCGTGCCCCTCTGTCGACTTTTAAAAGGCGGGACAATGAGCGGGGCGGAGCTCGCGCCCGGCCAGCCCGAGGCCGCGGGCACGTCCAACGCGGTCGTGCCAGCGCCCGCGACGGATGGCACCGTGGATTTAAGCGTGCACCCGTCTGGCATCGTGCCGCAGCTACAGTGCGTGCCCGCTCTGCTCGTGCCCACCACGCGCCTCGCGTGTTTCCTTCGTGTTTTTCCAAGCCAGATCCTTCCCTCGCCCGCGGGAGCACGAGGACTGACGCGCCCTCTCGCGCCCCCGCAGGAACATTGTGGCGACGGTTAACCTGGACTGCAAGCTGGATTTGAAAACCATCGCGTTCCACGCGCGAAACGTGGAGTACAACCCCAAGGTGAGAAACCCTAAATTGCGCGCGTTCGAAGCGGGCGGGCGCGAGCCTTCGAACGATCTCACCGCGA
>Ga0181561_10004293_pt1 | contig 12357 bp, 10 predicted proteins | sample 011ome_19_FD_133760 | JGI IMG/M metagenome (GOLD analysis project Ga0181561, IMG submission 133760) | Coastal salt marsh microbial communities from the Groves Creek Marsh, Skidaway Island, Georgia - 011510BT metaG (megahit assembly) | ecosystem: Environmental > Aquatic > Marine > Intertidal...
CAATCCGAACTCGACAATTGCGATGACCACAAGCTGTGCGCGATCATTCACCGCCCAACTGCCTGGACATTATACTGTCGAAGCGATCACCAACCATCAGGCGCCAGCTGCGATTCAAGGCCCCGAAGATGGCGATTTAGCAGTTCCGGGAGTGCTTGATATTATTTCCAACGGCAATTTTGATGCCTATGTGATCGCTTGTTTTGATGATACCGGATTGGCTGAAGCGCGGGCATTAACGCAAAGGCCCGTTATTGGCATCGGTCAGGCATCGTTTCATTTGGCGGCATTGTCATCGGGGCGGTTTTCAGTGCTGACCACCTTGGCCGTGTCAGTTCCGGTGATTGCCGAAAATATCAGGGCGCAAGGGTTTGGGCTGATTTGTGATGGCGTTTATGCGAGTGGCGTTCCGGTCCTTGATCTCGAGAACGCACCGAACAAATCAAGCGAAATCATCTCATCACACCTGCACAAAATTGCTCTAGAAAATCCCGGCAATGCTGTGGTTCTTGGCTGTGCAGGCATGACCAATATCTGGAATAAGTTACAGCCAGATCATCAGATTACACTGATTGATCCAGTGGCAGCCGCGGCCAAATTAATCCCTGTGCTAGTCTAAACCGCTGGCTCAATCAATCTAATCATAGTCATAGCTGGTGGAGAAACAGCCTCAATAAATACGATTCTAGCCTGAGCATCACGATTGTCTTGTTGGGTAGGTAATTCTGGCCTACCGTCTTATTTCTACTTGTAAATAAAAAGAGGTGAGGATGTGACGCGTGAAAAGGCAAGACCAACCGTTCAAATTGATGATAACAGAGTGAAAGTGACCCGATGGGACTTTGCGCCAGGGGCGGAAACAGGGTGGCACAGGCACGAGATGGATTATGTAGTCGTGCCTTTAACTGATGGCACTTTGACGGCAGAAATGCCAGATGGCTCTGTTGTTGAGAACAAATTGACCGTGGGGGCAAGCTACGTTCGTCCAGTAGGTGTTGAACACAACATCATTAACAACAACGATAGCCCGTATAGCTTCATTGAAGTCGAATTGAAGTAACTCAAAAGAAATTTACTAGTTCACCAAAAACATCGTCTGGCACTTGTTCTGCTGGGTAATGTCCACAATCTAGCTTTTTCATCTTTACGATGTTGTCACAATATTGGGGCCAGGCGATATTGGGATCGAAGAATTTCTCAGTGTGACTGTGAGCACCCCAGTAAACAGCTGTTGGACAAGTGACCACACGACCTGCATCGTGGTCTAACGTATCATGCTCCATGTCGACACTCACCCCAGCTCGATAATCCTCGCAAACAGCATGGATGTTTTCTGGTGTGCAGCATCGTGCATATTCAGCCAATGTGTCTTCGCTAAAGCCACCTTTGCCAATGCCCATCTTAGTTAGCTTTTTCAAAATATAATAATCTTCCCGCCCCTCAATCAGTTTTTCGGGAATATCATATGGCTGTGCCATGAAGAACCAATGATAGGAATTTAGGGCAGATCGCCAGCTTGTATTGCTAAGGACATAGTGCGTTGGAAGAATATCGAACGTAGCCAGCTTTTGAACTATTTTTGGGTGATCAAGTGCCATGCGATGTGCAACCCGACCACCGCGGTCATGGCCAGCAACGCAAAACCTGTTAAAACCTAGGTACGCCATGACGTCAATGTGGTCCTGAGCCATGCGACGAAAGGAATAATTTGAGTGGTCTTCCTTGCCACGCGGCTTGCTACTGTCTCCGTATCCCCGAAGATCAGGAACTACCACCGTAAACTTCTCGGCTAAGCGTGGGGCAACAAGGTGCCAGTGGACATGGGTCAGAGGGTTGCCGTGGAGCAGAAGTATTGGTGGGCCATTTCCCCCGTAGCGAAGGTTGATGACTACTTCAGGGTCAGTTGTTTGAACTTTTGCATGGCAGAATTTTTCAAACATTTTTTTGCCCTTTTATAAAAACACCTTCGACAGTCTTAAGATCGGCGCTAAGTTGCCGGAAAAACAAGGTTGATAACAAGTTCCCAAGGATACTTTTCAAATTCTAAGATCAATATGAATTTTGGACCATCGGTTTAACCGTTTTGGGCAGGGGTTTCCCAAAATGATTATGTCCTCAAGCTAGTTTCTACGGCCAAAGGCGCTTTTTTAATCCCCTCGTGGAAAAATATATAAATACCACTTAAAGTAATCAACATCATTCCCGCCAAAATAAGTCAGCCACGGGGTGAAAAACCACAGCCGAAATTTAAAACTCTTTAGTCGAGTAAAGCACAATACTGGCTCAATCAAAGCTCTGCATCTTGATGAAGCTAGATATGAAGTTTGAAACCACGTCAGAAGCTGAGTTTATTGAAACGTTCTAAATATGCTTTGGAAAGCTGGGTGTCATAAAATTTAGATGCCTTGTCTCCGTGAAGATTACTTAAGGCTTTAGCTGCCCAAAAGACCCCTTTATCGAGCGCCAATCGCAAATAATAGATTGCCTTTTCATCGTCTTTTTCAACATCATCGCCAAGCAAATAGGTGATCCCGAGAGCAAAATAACCTGCTGGGTATTCAAATGCGGTAGCGCTCTTGAACGAGGCAATTGCACCGTTAGCATCGCCATTCTTTAATTGTCCACGGCCAAGCTGCAGGTAATAACGTCCGGTTGCAGTAATGTCGATATTTACGTCAATGGCATCGCGGCAGGCCGAGATCAACGCCGCTGCATCAATATGGCCAAAGTCAACAGGATTGGACTGGCGGGTTGGGTCGGCTGCCAGCGCTCCCAAGGCGTCGCATTTTGATGCCAGATGTTCCGACGCAGCGGCACCCCTGACGTTAAATAAAACTAGCACGCTGATGACCAGAAACCGGCACGCTTTGTCTTTTGCCGTTAGGGATTCTGCTTGGGCTTTTATTCGGCAACCCCTTCAGCAATCATCAGATCGGTATCAGAACATTGTTCGCGAACCGCTTTTGCAGCTTGGTATTCTTCACTATGGTAAAATGTGTTTGCGGCGTCTTTGTTGTCAAACTCAATCATCATAACGATGCCGTCTATATCCCCTTCCAGCCGGTCAGCCACAGGTCCGCGGGCGAGGACCTTGCCACCGTATTTCTGAATAGCGGGGCTGGCCATTCCTGAAAATTTCTGGAACTTTTCTTGGTCTGTAACGCGGATATTGGCTACCAAATAACCCTTAGGCATTTTACACTCCATTAAACAGGTAGATGTCGACCCTAAGCGGGCTATCAATTATGCGATACTGGCGTTATCCGGCGACACTAGCATTGCCCCTAGTTTAAAAGCAGGGGACCACAAGTCAACAGGTGCGGACTTTCTATCGGTTTGTGCTGTAGCTTATGCTTTAACACGTGCCGTGGCTTGTGTGGCGGTGGCTGGACGTCTGTTCTGGCGGCGCTATGCCGCTAACCGGAACGGTGCATTTGGCGCGCCAAAACCTGCATAGCCTCTGATGCGTTGTACAAATTCGAAGAAAAAGCCATTGCCAAAACAAAGGCCGTAAAAAGGCAAAAAGCACACACTTCCATCTTCGTCATAAAGAATATTCAAAATTTGGATTTGTGCAATAAACTCGTCATTGTTGGTTTGATGTTCGGCGATCAATTGCTTAGACTTTGGTATTTTTAGAAACATCAGCCTTGCAAATGAACTGAATGAGCACGCGCACACCAAAGGTAGCCTTACTCGGTCTTATACTCGAATCGAATCGTTTTGCGCGACCGGCAACTCTTGAGGATTTCAGGCTGCTAACGCTCAAACGTGGTCAGGAATTGATCGATGATGCAAGGTCAGAAATCCCCTCAATAGCGATTGAATTTTCTGCCTTTGTCAAAACCATGGACGCCACTGGTGATTGGGATCCTGTGCCGATAATTTTGATGGCTTCACGCCCCCTCGGCGTGGTGCAATGTGAGGTTTTCGAGAATTTTTGCGCCGAGGTAATAAGTAGATTAGACCCGAGTTATGAGGCGGTTTACCTGTGTCATCACGGCGCCATGGTAGCAGAGCATTTGCATGATCCTGACGGTGCCATCGCTGAGAAGGTGCGCGCCGCCGTTGGGCCGGAAACGCCAATCATCATGACCCTAGACCTGCATGCAAATATCTCTGCGGGGATGTGCCGGTCGGTTGATCTGATCTGCGGTTACCGAACGAACCCTCACGTTGATCAATTTGACAGAGGTCAGGAAGCTGCATTCGGGCTTCGGCAGATACTGGCCGGTATGGCGATGCCTAAAATAGTGCATGTCAAATTGCCGCTTGCGCCATCGTCGATAACCTTGCTTACCGCTGATGGGCCATTGGGGCGAGCGATTGATTTTGGTCAACGCCGGCTGGCGGAGTCTGGCAGCCGGATTATGAATGTTTCAGTATTTGGAAATTTCATTTTCTCGGACGTCCCGGAAAATGGTGTCTCTATCGTCGTTACCGCGAGAGATGACCGTGATATTGCCGCCAGCTTGGCCAGCGAAATCGCCGCGTTTATATGGGATTTGAGAGACGATTTTGTGAAGGCTTTAACGCCGTTTGAAAAGGCAATCGAAATTGCCTTGGATGAGGCTCGTGCGCCGGTGATTTTCGCTGACTCTGGTGATAATCCGGGCGGTGGAGGCAGTGGGCGAACGACCGGCTTCTTGTCTGCATTGCTGGCGTCTGATGCGCGCAATGTCCTTTACGGCTCATTCTTTGACCCCGCGCTGGCATGTGACGCCCATCAAAGCGGATTAGGCACCAGCTTTTCGGCGGTTTTTAACCAGGAGCGCAGCGATGCCGCGTGGGAGGCGTGGGACGAACGACTTGTCGTTGATGCAAAGGTAATTGGGTTACACAATGGCGAGATTGTTGGAAAGTTAGGAATAATGGCGGGCCGAAAACTATCGCTGGGATTGTGCGCCTTGCTGGAAATCAGCGGTGTAAGAGTGGTGGTGATCTCCGAAAGGTCGCAGACGGCTGACCCCAGCTTTTTTGAGATGTTCGGGCAGGATATCGCTGCCGCCCATACGGTCATCGTTAAATCAAGAGGTCACTTTAGAGCAGGTTTTGCCCCTTGGTTTGATAGCCAAAAGACATATGAGATTGATACGGTTGGTCTTACCTCACCCGTGCTTTCAAGGTGGAGTTTCACCAATGTTCCACGCTCGTCATTCCCTTTTCACCCCACTGCCGAGTGGCGCGCGCCGTTGCTAGACAATAGGCGGCGATGAAGTGTATCGTCATGGTCAACATCAGCACCGCAGGATATCGATTTGTCGACGGAATATAACATTGATGAAGTAATTGAGATGGCCTTGTCTGATCATATCAGCTTTGGCGATATTGAGAGGCTGTTTGGTCTGAGCGCGGATGATGTCAAGCGTATCATGCGCCTAAATCTGAAACGTGGCAGCTACGAAGCATGGCGACGCCGCGTTCGTAAATTTTCTGACAGACGCGAACATTACAAATAATCGTCCCAATCATCTTAGAAAGAAAAGCCCACCAGTCATTGAGCTGATGGGCTTGGTGCATGATTGTCATGCTGGTTGTTTTCCAAACTATGTGCCAGCAATGGCGATGTGCGGATCTGGCTATGGTAATTAGCGCCGCTTGGCTGCCTGATCTTGCCTATTTGCCGCAGTTTTTAGTGACCTCGGTTTGCTATTTTTCGGATAAGGCGTTGCACCCCCATCCAGAATAAAATCGAACTGCCAGCATAGATTCCCCTCTCTTGAAAGGAGAGGCCGTCCGACAATATCAGATATAAGCAGACAATCACTATGATGCTGTTATTTAGTCCGATCAGTAAACTGGGAACAACCTGTTTCATGACTGTAACTCACCTGTGTTGTTTGCGCTTGTTGATTGAGGCGGGCATCGCCGCGCCAGCTTAGCATGGCATTATAGCTATCCGAAAAAAACTGGTTTGATTGTCATTCGCCGGCGTTGAATGGCATAGACATACTGGTTCCGCATTAAATGAAATTGTACATCGGTTATCTTGGGATATTTGCCAGGCGAGACAATGCACATTTTTCAGAAGATCACGATTATTTTTTAGCCGTCAGAACAGGTTTTTCTTTTTGCTTAATCGTCAGCAGCTATGCGAGACTCCGACATGGCATGGCGTGAGTTTTAGTTTTTGCAAAATGAATTTAGAAAGTGAATCAATGGTTGTCTCCGATATTGTAAAACAGCAATTAGCGCCGACCGGTGTTTTGCGTGCTGGTATTAATCTTAGTAATTTTCTGCTTGTATCTGGCCAGCTTGGCGATGGTAGTCCGGACGGTATATCGCCCGATATTGCCAGATATATTGCTGCCCAGCTTGATGTGCCTTGCAAGCTGGTCACATTTGATCGTCCGGGACAACTGGCCGATGCTGTGAACCAGAATATCTGGGATATTGGTAATATCGCTTTTGAGGCTGAACGTGCGCAAACGTTAGATTTTAGTGATCCCTACGTCCTGATTGAGGCCAATTTTCTGTTTCACCAGGATGAAGATTTTGTAAGCAATGATGATGTTGATCGTGAGGCTGTACGCATCGCCGTTTCTGAGCGCAGTGCCTATGATCTGTGGCTAACCGATAATTTCAACAGGGCACAGATTGTCCGTGCCCCGTCAATCAATGCGGCGCATCAGATGTTTTTTGATAACGAGGTCAATGTGCTCGCCAGCCTCAAGCCGAAACTGCTTGAAGATATGGCAAGCCATAAAGGGCTGCGGCTCATCGAAACACCCTTTACCGCGGTCAAACAATCGGTTGGTATCGCCAAGGGCAAGCCCGAAGCAGCGGCATTTTTGAACACGCTGGTTGCAGACCTGATCCGCGATGGCTGGATTGCGGCCCAGCTGGATCGGCATGGTGTCGCAGAAAAGCTAGGTGTTCCGGCGCTCTCAGCCTAACGTACACCGCCAAGTAATAGACCGCTCATCAATTGATCAACTGGTGCGCGGTCATCGGTTAAAATTGGCAGATCCCGGGCAGCGCTTGCGCTGGCCAGCTGTTGTCGCGGCCATCGCCACCAGCTCCGCTCAAAGCCGGTTTCGGCATTGATGTAATCATCCTCAATTGCCCTGTTTGTGGCGACAACGATAAAGGTCGCTCGTGCACCTTGTTGCTGTGGGTCAGGTTCAAACCAGACATCAACATGGTGAAACGACCGCTGTAAGGTCTTGACATAGGACAGAAGGAATAGCGGCCGCTTGGCACTATCAACAACATTCACAAGATAGACGCCATTGTCACCAAGCCGGTTTGCCACCAGATCATTAAACTCTTTGGTGACCAGATGTGCGGGGATCGAAATATCATGGAATGCATCGCCGAAGATAAGATCAAATTCTACATTATCAGCCAGCTGGTTTAACTCATAGCGAGCATCGCCATGGATGATCTTGGTGCGTGATCCATCCGGCTGAAACCATAATTTGGCCTTGGCGATATCGGTAACCATTGGATCGATTTCGGCAATGGTGATGTCAGCTGTGCCCTGATATTTTTCAATCCAGGCGCGCGGTAACGAGAAGCCGCCGCCACCGATAAAGAATGAGCGGGGTGGTAAATCGCCAAAGCGAAGGCTGACATATTCATCAACAAAATGTACATAAGGTGAATGCAGCCGCTGCGGCTGATCCTTTTCATTGATCGAATGAACCAGATGATCAAGCGCAATCAGGCGGGTTTGCGCCCCCGTCATAGCCACATCTTGGATCTGGATGCAGAAATAGTTGCTTTCGGTCACGCAAGGGCTTGTAAGCGCCCCCAGTCTTTGTGCACCGGCCAGGATTGAAATCCCGATAGCAAGCGGGATAACCATGATTTTGGCACCGTTCCTATACCCGATCATGAAAAAGATCGACCCAAGCACGAAATAGATCGCGGCAACTAAAATCACAGTGTTGCGGGATCCAAGCGTCGAAATTAGAAAATAGCCCGCAAATAACGCGCCAAAAATTGCACCAGCTGAGCCTAGCGCGTACATCCGGCCAATCACCACACCAGGCTCACCCTCGGTCTGAATATCAATTGCCAGCTTAGTTGCAAGCGGTGAGACAATGCCAACAAACAGACTGGGCAGGAAAAATAGGATAATTGCGGCAAGCAGGATCGCACTGATCACGCTTAAATCAGCGCTGTGTAACAATACCGGAATATAGTCGAGTAACAGCAGGATCAATAGGCTGGTAAAAGATGACAAGAATAGTGCATTACCAATTTTAATAAATTGGGCGCGTTTGACAAATTCACCGCGGGTCATATTGCCACCAATCCAGTGACCAATCGACAGACCAGCCAGAACGACGGCAATAATCGATGTCCAGGTATAAAGTGACATTCCGAATATTGGTGCTAAAAGCCTGCCGGCGACAATCTCGATGATCAGACCGCAAGCAGAGCTCGTTAGGATGGTGAGGGCAAGCAAAATTTGAATTGTCATAATCGCACTAACCGATCGTTTAAACTGCTGGCAATTTTTTTGGTCAAGTTCCAAAAGTCTAAGCAGTTGGTTCTCGCCTGTATCCTCATAATTGCACAGAGCAGCTAGCCATAAAATAGGCTTGATGTGGATTTATCTGGCGTTGCCAAGGGGCAGTTTATCGCTGGAGGTCGCCTAATCTATCGAAAAATGCTGATCCACACGTAAATGATTTTTCTTGCTTTACCCTCGCAAGAATTATTTGATAGTTGGCAAAGTTGAGAGGCTTTGTGAGCGCCAGAAACCAATTTTTGATTAAGATAAGGAATCTAATGTCTGCTTTTGACAATTTAATGGCTATTCGTGGCTTAACAAAACCGCATCAAGATGAAGTTAAAATCACTGGATCAGACCCGGTTTTGAAAAGCAATTTTCGCCTTGCTGACAGCGCTGCTGCTGCACTTGCGAGTGTTGGTGTTGCGGTCAATGATTTGTGGGAATTGAAAACGGGGCGGCGCCAATCTGTAGCGGTTGATGCAAGAGTCGCCGCCGCCGCGCTAAAGAGTAAGGATTTCTTCAAGGCAAAGACTGCAGATGGCACTTTTGAGAAAATAACTGACGCAAGCCATGAGGCAAACCGGGATTTGTCAGGGATTTATCAAACCAAGGATGGACGCTGGGCATTGCCGCATTTCGGGCTCGATCATCTGCGCCGCCGGATGCTTGATTTATTGCAGGCTGACGCAAATAGAAACTCGATCGCAAAGGCTGTGGCCAAATGGGACGCGCTTGAGCTTGAGGCGGCAATTGATGAAAACCGTGTTTGTGGAGGAATGGTCCGGACGCATGATGAATGGCTGAATGAGCCACATGGCAAAATCATCGCTGCAAAGCCAACAGTTGAGATTATCAAGATTGGAGATAGTGCGCCAGAGTCTATGCCGGAAGGCGAGCGCCCTTTGTCGGGAATTAAGGCGCTTGATCTGACGCGAATTCTAGCGGGGCCAATTACCGGACGGACGCTGGCTGAACATGGGGCTGATGTTTTGATGGTTTCGGCACCGCATCTGCCACAGGTCTGGTCATATGTTGGTGATACAAGTCATGGCAAGCGCAGCTGTTTCCTAGATTTGCGGAATGATGGCGACAAAGACACGCTGCTGGATCTGGTGAAAGGCGCCGATGTGTTCTCGCAAGGCTATCGCCCCCATACCATTGAGCAATTGGGCTTTGGTCCAGAAAAGCTTGCCGAAAAACGCCCCGGCCTTATATATGTGTCAATCAGCTGCTATGGGGCGGACGGGCCCTTCAGCCACCGAGCCGGTTGGGAACAGATCGCGCAGATTATGACAGGCATTGCAGCAGAAGAGCTTCAAACGTCATCAAGTTACCAGCCAAATATGTTACCGGCGGCGGCGAATGATTATATCACTGGTTATCTTGGCGCTTATGGCGCGTTATTGGCGCTTGGACGGCGCGCGCGTGAAGGTGGCAGCTATCACGTGCGGGTGTCATTATGCCAAACGGCAATGATGATTTATGCACAGGGCAAAATGGATAATTTGCCGGATGATCTGGGTCTCGATCTCGCTGAGATTGATGCGCTCTCTATCGAAACAGATTGCCATATTGGCCGGATAAAACATCTACGGCCTCTGCTAAACTTGTCAGAGACTGCGCCGCATTGGGCGCTGCCAACGCCAAAGCTCGGTGCTAGCAAGCCAATATGGCAATGAAGCAAGTGGTATTTGCGCCCTAAAGGCGTTGAGCAAAGAAGGTTGAAATCTTATAGCTCACGAAGCGCGTTGAACTGATCAACATAGCCGCTGGCGTCAATTTTGACCCCTATCACAGTTGTTTCGTTGCTTTTTAACGCATGGTCAATAGCCTTGACAAGGCCGTCCTCGGTGTCGACATTCGTGCCGTTTGCGCCAAGGCCGCGGGCAAGATGTTCCCAGTCAATCCCGCCAATATGAACACCATACGGATCAATGCCTTTGATGCTCTGTTTGGTTCGGATCAGGCCGACCTCGCCATCGTCAAACACCAGAATGATGATCGGTAATTTTTCGCGGACGGATGTCTGGATATCAGCAACAGCCATCAGCATGCCGCCATCACCGGTAAAAGCCACCACCGGACGGTCGGAGTGGGCCAAACGGGCGGCCAATGCACCGGGGATCGCAAACCCCATCGAGCCAAGACCGTTTGATGTCAGAAATTCACGCGCCCCATAGCTTTGCCATTTCTGCACAACCAGCAACCGGCTTGCACCGGCGTCACAGGTGGCAATCGTATCCTGCGGCATGATCTCGCGAACGCGCTCGACCACCCATTGCGGTGAGAGGCCGGTTGCGGGCGTGTCCAATGCCTTATGGACACGATCACGAAATTCTTTGGCGGCTTCAAAACCCCAGCCTGATCCTTGTGGAACCGCCGTGCGCACTTCGGTCATTAAAGCGTCAAGGTTGCCGATTACTTCTTCGTTGCAGGCAACCAGTCCGTCCAATGATGGGTGATTGGCAAATGAGAGAACTTTTGTTGCATAGGGCCAGCCCTTTGGCTGTAACTCAACTGCGTCAAGACCAATGGTGATGATTAAGTCCGCTTTTGAAACCAAATCACGTTCGATCAAGCCGCCGATGATGCAGCCTGCCCGCAGTGGGTGATCTTCGGGGATCGCGCCTTTGCATTTTGATGTGGTCAGAACAGGCGCCCCAAGATGTTCCGCCAGCGCAACCATTGCCGGACAAGCACGATCCCACAAAGTGCCCAGCCCAACCAACAGCACCGGCCGATCGGCGGCCTTGATCATCGCAACCGCATCATCCAATCCGCGTGGATCAGGCTTTGGGTGATAATAATTTGGCATAAGGTCTGGCAGGTTTGGCGCGGTCCCAGCAGCTTTTTTTGTTTCACTCTGCGGCAGATCAAAATGAACCGGACCGGGTGCATAGCCGGTGGCAATTCTTATGGCACGCCGCAATTGTTGTTTAATCACAGAGGCGTCAATGGCGGTTGACCATTTAACAATTGGCTGCAGCACGGCCTGATGGTCGAGACGTTGGCGAATACCAATTGCCTGTTCGGGTGCGGAATAACGATCGGTAATTGCGATAAGCGGTGCACGGTCTAAAAAGGCGTGAGCAATGCCATTTACCATATTTGTTGCGCCTGGCCCGCGGGTTGACAGGCACACGCCCGGACTGCCGGTAATTTCGCCCCATGTTGCTGCCAGCATAGCGCCAGCGACTTCCTGCTTCATAAGAATGAAACGCATCCCATTAGCTTTAGCAGCGTCCATTAACTCGACTGACTCACCACCTGGATGTCCCACAATAAATGGTGTTCCCATCTCTTTAAAAGCTGCTGCCATCTCTTCAACTGTTGTCGTTGTCATACTGTATATCGACCCTTGTGAAATCATCCTGAACGTTGAGTTTAGTGAACCAAAAATCGCCTACTTTGTCACTTTATGATTGCTTGTTAGGGGCCGATTCTTGGCCTTGGTGTGTCGCAATGGAACCCCAAAAAAAGAGCCATGCTTGCTTCTGGCAAACATGGCTCTTTTTGTCATTCTACGCGGACCGTCAGGCGATCCGGGTCACGACTGAACAGTTTTTTTCTTTTTCCCTGAGACTGTTGAATACGCACGGAACCCAACAACCAATGCACCTATAATTAGGAAGATTGGCGCATATGAGAATTTGCCCATATATTCAAACTTAAAGAAAACCAGTAGCCCGCTATTTGAAATAATCATCGACTGTCTGAAGGCTTCTTCCATGCTTGACGTTAAAACAAAAGCAATGATGAACGCCGCCGCCGAGAAATTTGTGCGCCGCATACCATAGCCAATGACTCCAAACAAAATGGCAAAACCAACATCCCAGATTGACGCGCGTGATGAATAGCTTGCCGCCAGTGAGATCATAAAAATAACTGGA